>ERZ772879.1488-NODE-1488-length-16067-cov-5.790470_pt1 | contig 16067 bp, 10 predicted proteins | sample MGYA00580582_ERZ772879 | MGnify/ENA primary metagenome ERZ772879 (study PRJEB29015, sample SAMEA2737682) | human gut metagenome | biome: human gut; feature: human-associated habitat; material: faeces | place: China | collected 2012 ... | reverse complement strand
GTGGAATGAAAAATATTATGTAATTTGTAATGGGTGTAATTCTATATTTAATATAGATAAGGAAAAAGGAAAAGCAATTGAAAGAGGAGAAAAATTAGAAATTTCATATTGGGATTTAAAAGAAGTAAATAATAGTTATGAAAATTATTATATTAGAAAATGTCCAAAGTGTAATAGGGAATTAGAAAATGATTTTGAATATTGTCCATATTGTGGAGAAAAGCTTAAATAGTAATTTTTATTTAAATTATTAATATTTTATAAATTTAATCGTCAAAATGATGAATAAACAAAAGAAAGATGTATAATTACAGGAAAGAAGGACATAAAAGTGTATGATATAACATCAAAATCGGCAGATGATTTTATTAATCATGAAGAAATTCTAGATACAATTAAATATGCAGATGAAAATAAAAATAATATAAAACTTATTGATTCGATTCTTGAAAAAGCCAAATTAAGAAAAGGACTATCCCACAGGGAAGCGTCCGTATTATTAGCATGTAAAGATGAAAATAAAAACAATGAAATGTTTAAACTTGCTGAACAGATAAAAAAAGACTTTTATGGAAATCGAATCGTAATGTTTGCTCCACTTTATCTGTCGAATTATTGTGTTAACGGATGTGTATACTGTCCTTATCATGCTAAGAATAAGCATATTGCCAGAAAAAAACTTACACAGGAAGAGATTAAAAAAGAAGTAATAGCTCTTCAGGATATGGGACATAAAAGATTAGCACTAGAGGCAGGAGAAGATCCTGTTAATAATACAATGGACTATTATCTTGAGTGCATTAAAACAATATACAGTATAAAACACAAAAATGGAGCTATCAGACGTGTAAACATTAATATTGCTGCGACGACTGTTGAAAATTACAGATTATTAAAGGAAGCAGGAATTGGAACTTATATACTTTTTCAGGAGACTTATCATAAGGAAAGCTATAAGAAATTACATCCGACAGGACCAAAGAGTGATTATAATTATCATACAGAAGCAATGGACAGAGCAATGGAAGGTGGAATTGATGATGTAGGTCTTGGTGTATTATTTGGACTTGATAAGTACAGATATGAATTTGCAGGATTATTAATGCATGCTGAACATTTAGAAGCCGTCTTTGGAGTTGGACCACATACTATAAGTGTGCCTAGAATTTGCGATGCAGATGACATAGATAAGTCATCATTTTCAAATGGAATAAGTGACGATATTTTTGCAAAGATTGTTGCATGTATAAGAATTGCAGTTCCATATACAGGAATGATTGTATCTACAAGGGAAAGTCAGAAGACAAGAGAAAGAGTATTACATCTTGGAATTTCTCAGATTAGTGGTGGCTCAAGAACAAGTGTGGGCGGATATTTTGAAGCAGAACCTGAAGAAGAAAATTCAAGTCAGTTCGATGTAACTGATACAAGAAGTCTTGATGAAGTGGTTAACTGGCTTATGAAAATGGATTATATACCAAGTTTTTGTACAGCCTGTTATAGAGAAGGCAGAACAGGTGACAGATTTATGTCTTTATGTAAAAGCGGTCAAATACAGAACTGTTGTCTACCAAATGCATTAATGACTTTACAGGAGTATTTAATGGATTATGCTTCATCTGAAACAAAAGAAATAGGCGAAAATTTAATTCATAAAGAAATTGAAAATATTCCTAATGAAAAAGTAAAGGATATTGTAATAAAAAATTTAAAATTAATAAAAGATAATAACAAAAGAGACTTTAGATTTTAAAACAAACGTTAAAATCCTCTCTAGGAGGTTTATATGAAAATAGATATGCATTGTCATACAAAAGAGGGCTCGCTAGATGGAAAAGTCCCAATTAGTGAGTATATAAATATATTAAAATCTCAGGGTTATGGGGGTATGTTAGTAACAGACCATGACTCTTATGATGGGTATAGATATTGGAAACATAATATAAAAAATGTTGACAAGGACTTTGTAGTATTTAAAGGAATAGAGTATGATACATTAGATGCAGGACATATCATTGTAATTATGCCGGAGAATCTTAAATTAAGGCTTATGGAACTTAGAGGAATGCCGGTACAGTTGCTTATTCCAATAGTTCATAATTATGGAGGAATATTAGGACCTGCGCATCCATTTGGTGAAAAGTTTATGAGTTTTATGAATACAAAAGCTTATAAAAGAAATCCGGACATTTTATCTGAATTTGATTTTATTGAAGTGTTTAATGCCTGCGAATCTAAAATGGCAAATGATAAAGCGTTAGAAATGGCTGAAAAATATAATTTGACAGGAACAGCAGGAAGTGATTCACATAAGACGGAGAGCATAGGATATGCATACACAGTAATTCCTGATGAAATAAGAAAAGAAAGTCAGTTGATTGAGTATATAAAACACAGAAATAAGACTGAATGTGGTGGAAAAATATATGAAAATACTTCAAGAGGTAAATTAGGAAAAGCCAAGATAATAACAACATATTTATTTTGGATTTATAATAAATTTGGAGGTTGGAGTCGTGGAATCCAGCGTAATGGAAAACTTAAAAAAGGTTATATTGAAAGAATAGATATAATTGATAATGATAAAAAAGGAAATAAAGATAAAACAGAATATAAAGGAAAAGATAACAATAATTAACAGTTAAAAGAAATAATGGAGAAAATAATGGGCTTGAACGAAACAACTAGAGGTGAACGAATTCATATAGGAATATTTGGAAAGCGAAATGCAGGTAAATCCAGTGTAATTAATGCAATTACAGGTCAGAAATTATCGATTGTATCAGATATTTGTGGTACAACAACTGACCCAGTATTAAAAGCAATGGAACTTTTACCTCTAGGGCCTGTTGTAGTAATAGATACTCCGGGAATTGATGATGAAGGAGAACTTGGCAAATTAAGAGTTCAGAAAACTTATCAGATGTTAAATAAGACGGATATAGCTGTTATAGTTATTGATTTAAATGAAAAGAATAATAATGATATGTCTCATAAAATTTTAGACGATGACATTTCTCTTATAAATGAAATAAAAAAACGAAAAATTTCTTATATTGTTGTTTTAAATAAAATAGATTTAATTATAACAGATTTAAAAGAAAATCAAGTTTATAAAAATTTATTAGAAATAGTGCCTGAAAATAAAATAATTGGAATAAGTGCTAAAGCAAATAAGAATATATATGAATTAAAAGAAAAGATAGCTACGTTAAAGCCGGAAAAAGAATTTGAATATCCGATAGTCAGAGATTTAGTTGATGAAGGAGATATTGTTATTTTAGTGACACCAATAGATTCAGCAGCACCTAAGAGCAGACTTATATTACCGCAACAGCAGACTATAAGAGAATTATTAGAAGTAGGGACAATTACGATTGTGATTCAGCCGGATAAACTTGTTGCTACTTTAGATAAATTAGTACAAAAACCGAAATTAATTATTACAGACAGTCAGGTATTCAAACAGGTAGCAAAAGATACACCTAATGATATGCTTTTAACTTCTTTTTCAATATTAATGGCAAGGCATAAAGGAAATCTTAAGACACAGGTAGAAGGTGCAGCTACTATCGAAAATTTAAATGATGGAGACAGAATTTTGATTTCAGAAGGTTGCACTCATCATAGACAATGTGATGATATAGGAACGGTTAAGCTACCTAATTGGATAAAAAAATACACAGGAAAAGATTTAAAACTGCATTTTACAAGTGGAACAGAATTTCCGACAGATTTGTCAGAGTACAAATTAATTATTCATTGTGGCGGATGCACATTAAATGAAAAGGAAATGAAATATAGATTAAAGTGTGCAAACGATAATAAAATTCCAATGACAAATTATGGTACATTGATAGCGTATATGAATGGAATTCTTGAAAGAAGTATAGAAGTATTTAATACTAATAAACGAAAATAATGGCTTGTTGTCAGAAATGGGGTAAAACGAGTTTATAACCAGGCTGCAAATAACCAAAATAATATTATATGTAGTGTTTTAGGTTATTTACTACACATATGATTAATGAGTAAAACCCACATCAATGGAAAATGATGTGGGTTTTACTCATTAAAGACTATAATAAATGTTTAAAATAATTAGTGTGATTTTACATGATTCTTTATAGCCGCAAAGCTTTCCTTGCTAATCACATGCTCAATTCTACATGCATCTTCTGTAGCAATTTCTTCAGGAACTCCTAAACGTACTAACCATGATGATAAGAGTTCATGTCTTTCATATATCATATCTGCAATCTGTTTTCCAGATTCTGTAAGATAAATGTATCCGGCGTCAGTAACAGTGATATGACCTTTCTCTCTAAGGTTTTTCATAGCAATGCTGACGCTTGATTTCTTAAAACCTAATTCGTTGGAAATATCTACGGAACGAACAACGGGAAGTTTTTTGCTAAGAACAAGAATAGTCTCTAAATAATTTTCTGCCGATTCATTAATAATCATGTTGAAAACCTCCTTGTATTTCTCGTATTGTCTTTTGCTATTGTATCACAAAGTGGAATATTACTCAAATTATATTGAATAAAAATACGAAGGTATTTTTATAAAAAATAGAAAAAAATTGAAATTTTAGTAAAATAATTATTGACATCTAATTTGCGTTAGCATATACTAACTCTTGAAAAATAAGGTTTATCTTTACTTAAGAAGAAAGAAGGAAACATGATGCCATTAACTATGATAAATGAAGGAGAACCAACGGTTATCAAAAAAGTTGGCGGTAAGGAAGAAACAAGAAGGTTTTTGGAAAACTTAGGATTTGTAGTAGGTGGAACTGTTACAGTTGTTTCACAGATGGGTGGAAACATGATTGTTAACGTAAAAGATTCACGTGTTGCAATAGGAAAAGATATGGCTAATAAAATTATGGTTTAGATTTAATAAAGAAAATTAAAGTTTTATTTATTTGATTAAATATTATTAAATCTTTTTTGTTGTGCAGGTATTTAAGAGTGCACAATCATAATTTTACATATAAAAAAGAAATATGAAAGAAGGATAGCAATGAGTACATTAAAGGAAGTTGCAGTTGGAAAGACTGTGAAAGTTAAGAAACTTACTGGAGATGGCCCGGTTAAAAGAAGAATTATGGATATGGGCATAACAAAAGGTGTTGAAGTATATGTAAGAAAAGTAGCACCTTTAGGAGACCCGATTGAAGTAACTGTAAGAGGATATGAATTATCTCTTAGAAAAGCAGATGCAGAAATGATTGAGGTAGAATAATTTTTTTTACCCACAAGTTAGAAGCAACTAATAAAAGTAAGCACAGCATAATAAAAGTAAGCAACAAAGAATCTCGGTCAGAATGATAAAACTTGCGCTTGAAATTTTGAGTTAACTTACTAATGACAAAATAGCATATTATTACACATTTGAAAAAGATAGTAAAAAAAGGAGAAAAAAATGTCAATTAAAATTGCTTTAGCAGGTAACCCTAACTGCGGAAAAACAACTTTGTTTAATGCTTTGACAGGTTCTAATCAGTTTGTTGGAAACTGGCCAGGCGTTACAGTTGAAAAGAAAGAGGGTAAAATCAAGGGAAATAAGGAAGCTACATTGGTCGATTTACCAGGTATTTACTCTTTATCTCCATATACGCTTGAAGAAGTGGTTGCAAGAAATTATCTTATAACAGAAAAGCCGGATGCAATAATTAATATTGTTGATGGTACAAACATTGAAAGAAACTTATATCTTTCAACTCAGATTATGGAACTTGGTATTCCTGTAATCATGGCTGTTAACATGGTTGACGTATTAGAGAAAAACGGTGACAAAGTTAACATCGAAAAATTAAGCCAGAAACTTGGATGCGAAGTAGTGGAAATTTCAGCTCTTAAAGGAAAAGGAATTGATACACTTGTAAAAAAAGCAGTTGCTTTAGCTAACAAAAAACAGGCTTCAACAGCAGTTCATGAATTTACATTAGAAGTTGAAAATGTAATTAAAGATGTAGAAAATATGCTTGGAAGCAGTGTTGCTCCTGAGCAGAAAAGATTCTTTGCAATAAAGCTTCTTGAAAAAGATGATAAAATCAGTGAAATGATGACAGAAATTCCTGATGTATCAAATGAAATAGCAAAGCTTGAAAAAGAATTTGATGACGATACAGAAAGTATTATTACAAATGAAAGATATACATATATTTCTTCTATTATCGGAGAATGTATTAAGAAGTCTTCAAGGAAAGAATTATCAGTATCAGATAAAATTGATAAAGTAGTAACTAACAGATGGGCTGCACTTCCAATTTTTGCAGTAGTAATGTTTGTTGTTTACTTTGTATCAGTAACAACAGTTGGTACATGGGCTACTGACTGGGCTAACGAGGGTGTATTTGGTGACGGATGGCATTTATTTGGAATCAAGTCAATCTTTGTTCCCGGTGTTCCTGTGATTATTGGAAATGCACTTGAAGCAATTAACTGTGCAGGCTGGTTGCAGGGATTAATCCTTGATGGTATTGTAGCCGGTGTTGGTGCTGTACTTGGTTTCGTACCACAGATGCTTGTATTATTTATTTTCTTAGCTTTCCTTGAAAGCTGTGGATATATGGCAAGAGTTGCGTTTATCATGGACAGAATCTTTAGAAAGTTCGGTCTTTCAGGAAAATCATTCATTCCAATGTTAATTGGTAGTGGATGTGGTGTTCCGGGTATCATGGCATCAAGAACAATTGAAAATGACCGTGACCGTAAGATGACAATTATGACAACAACATTTGTTCCTTGTGGAGCAAAACTTCCTATTATAGCTTTAATAGCAGGTGCATTCTTTGGTAATGCAGGCTGGGTAGCAACAAGTGCATACTTTGTTGGTATTGCAGCAATTATCTGCTCAGGTATTATTTTAAAGAAAACAAAAATGTTTGCAGGAGATCCTGCTCCATTCGTAATGGAACTTCCTGCATATCACTGGCCAACAGTTAGCAACGTACTTAGAAGTATGTGGGAAAGAGGATGGTCATTCATTAAGAAGGCAGGAACAATTATTCTTCTTTCAACAATCGTACTTTGGTTCTTAATGAGATTTGGTTGGGTAGATGGAAAATTTGGAATGTTAGAAGCAGAACAGTTAAACGACAGTATTCTTGCTTCAATTGGAAGTGTAATCGCTCCTATTTTTGCACCACTTGGATGGACAAAAGCAGGTGAAGGATGGAAGATGGCTGTAGCAGCTATTTCAGGTTTAATTGCAAAAGAAAATGTAGTAGCAACATTTGGTATGTTATTCGGTTTTGCAGAAGTTGCAGAAGATGGTACAGAAATCTGGGGAAATCTTGCACAGATTATGACACCAATCGCTGCTTATGGTTTCTTAGTATTTAACCTTCTTTGCGCACCATGTTTCGCAGCTATGGGTGCTATTAAGAGAGAGATGAACAACAAAAAATGGTTCTTCTTTGCAATTGGATACCAGACAATTCTTGGATATGTAGTTGCATTATGTATTTACCAGTTAGGTACATTATTTACAGGCGGAACATTTGGAGTTGGAACAGTAGTGGCAATCTTACTTGTAATCGGATTTGGATACTTATTATTCAGACCATACAAGGAAAGTACATCTTTAAAAATTGATTCTAAAAAATTAGCAAAAAACTAATTTAAACATAATAAAATATTTATATAGAGGACTTTATAGGATATGTAGTAATGCCAATCGTATCCTGTAAAGTCTTTTTTTTGTTTTTATATTTTTTTGTCAATGAGTTTGCAGCAAATGTTATTGAAGCGACAAAGAAATATAACACAAGGCTTACAAAATAGCGTACTATCTTCCAATATATAGTGTAAACAAGACATTAAGGTTTTGTTTACACTAATTTTTTTGTATGTTAAGATATAATTTATAAGGAGTTTTACAATAGTTGCACAGTTATAAATAACGAATTTTAATATTTGAAAATAAAGTTATGAGGGTGTAGTGGTTAATTTTAAAATTACGAAGAGTAGGAGGATACAATGATTAATATTGCAATAGTTGAGGATGAAAAATTATACGTATCTCAATTTAAGGAATATATATCACGATATGAGAAGGAAAGTGGAAACAGAATTAATGTAAGTGTATTTCCAGATGGAGCAGAGATAGTGGAAAATTATTCAGGAGATTTTGATATAATTCTTATGGACATTCAGATGAAATATATGGACGGAATGACAGCTGCTGAACAGATTAGAAAATTAGACAGCGAAGTAATTATAATGTTTATAACAAATATGACTCAATATGCAATCAGAGGATATGAAGTTGATGCATTAGATTATGTTGTAAAACCGGTTGAATATTTTTCATTTTCACAGAAACTTGATAGGGCAATAGGAAGATTGCAAAATAAAAAGAAAGTGTTTGTATCCATTCCTGTAGAAGATGGTGTATTAAAAATGGAAATTGATGATATATATTATGTTGAAAGTATGGGACATTCTCTTATATATAGAACTAAAAAAGGCGAATTTACTGCAAGAGGTACAATGAAAGATATGGAGGAAATATTATCGCCATATGGATTTTTCAGATGCAATAAAGGATATATTGTTAATCTCAAATACGTCGATGGGGTAAAAGAGGGAGTGTGCCTTATTAATGACGAGGAGTTATTAATAAGTAGAGCAAAGAAAAAGCCGTTTATGGAGGCTTTAGTTAATTACATGAGTGGGGTGACTGAATAATGGAAACAATTTATCAGGATATTCCAAGATTTTATACGGCATTAGCAGAATGGGGAGCGTGTGTAATTTATATTTGCCTTATTAAGAAGAGGTTCAATAATAAAATAACAGTTGCATTATCAACGTTATTTTTAGTTGCACAGATTGCGTTGTTAGTTCCAACGGGAGATTTGCCAACAGTATGGTGGATTCCATGTATGGTGTCTGCGGCATTTTTAATGTATTTATTCATATATACGGTAGGAAATGTGCATTCAATTACGGCGGCATATTTATGTGCGAGAGCATTTCTTATTGCTGAGTTTACAGCATCATTTCAGTGGCAGTTGGATTGTTATCTGAATGCAAGAGTTGATGTTGAGCATTTTGTATTTGCAAAGATAGTAATGCTGGTTGTTATATATACAGCAATTTTTGTATTAGTTGCATTTATGGAAAAGCCGTTAATGAATCCTGAATATTTAAATAAAATTACATATAAAGAATTTATTGCAGTTATAGCTATAGTGGCAGTAGCATTTACATTTAGTAATTTAAGTTTTATTTGGAAAAATACTCCATTTTCAAGTGGATTTAGAAGTGACATATTTAACATTAGAACATTATTTGATTTAGCAGGAATGACAATTCTTTATGCTTATCAAAGTAGAGTTTGTGAACTTATGGCTGAGTCAGAAATTGTAACAATGGATTCAATGTTAAAGAGCCAGTACAATCAATATAGAAATTATCAGGAAAGCATAGATTTAATTAATATGAAATATCATGATTTAAAGCATCAGATTGCAGGTCTTAGGGCAGAAACGGATATCGATAAAAGAACAGAGTGGCTTGATGCAATGGAAGATGATATTAGAGGATTTGAGAGTGTTACTAATACAGGAAATAAGGTATTAGATACTATTATAGCGGGAAAGATAATTCATGGACAGAAATATGATATTAAGTTTACCTGTGTTATTGATGGAAAATTACTTGAGTTTATGCATGTTACTGATATTTGTACTATATTTGGAAATGCAATTGATAATGCAATTGAAAATGTAGTAATGATTAAGGATATTGAAAAAAGAATTATACACGTGACTGTTTCTGCAAAGAATAAATTTGTACTTATTCAATTTCAGAATTATTGCGAAGTTAAACCAAATGAGGATAAAAGAGGAATTAGATTATTTGAGAGTTCAAAGGCTGACAAAAGAAATCATGGATTCGGACTTAAGAGTATTCAATATACAGTTGACAAATATGACGGAACCATGAAAGCAGGAATGAATAAAGATTGGTTTGAACTCACAATATTAATTCCTTGTAGTAACAAATAATTGTTAAATAAATGTGAAAAGTGCACATATAAGTGCACTTTTTTTGTGCAAAAAGTATATGTAAAATGCAGTTGATGAGTGATTTTCGACAGTTTATGACAGAAAACTCAAATTAAATTAGGATGTGGTAAATTATAGTTACAAGGAAACAGCGGATATCGCTCAGATGAAAAAGGAGGAAATGAGATGTTAGCTATTAACTGGGATGACGTTATAGGAGTTATTCAGAGTATTTCAACACATTTAATAGTAGGTGTAATAGCAATTATTGTCGGTATAATTGCTATCGTAGCAGTAAAAGGATTAAAGAAACCTTTAAAGCGTTTGGTTCGTGGAGAGGTTTTGGTAGCAATGGTATTGGTAATTGTTGTGTTAGCAAATTTAATTTGTACAGGACCAATGAACACATTGTTAACATCAGTAGCAGGAAAGCCGGTTAGCAAAATCGACGCAAAGACAACTGAAGAAGCTACTGATTTAGTTTCAGAAATTGTGGAAGAAGGAGCAGTTCTTTTAAAGAATGATGATAACGTTCTTCCTGTAACAAGTGGTAAGTTAAACGTATTTGGCTGGGGTTCAACAAATCCTTGCTATGGTGGTACAGGTTCAGGTGCATTAAATGATGCATATCCTACAGTTAATTTAATCAAAGGTTTAAATGACGCAGGAATCGAAACAAACAAGGAATTAACAAAATTTTACACAGATTATGAAGATAAACATCCTGAAGTAGGAATGATGAGTTGTGACTGGACATTACCTGAGCCAAATGTAAGTCTTTACACAGATGAAATGATGAACAATGCAAAAGAATTTTCAGACACAGCAATGGTAGTTATTTCACGTGTAGGTGGTGAAGGTGCTGACCTTCCAACAGATATGGCAGCAGTTGCTGACGGAACATACAAAGCAGATATTCCGATGACATATGATGATTCAGTAAATGAAGGAAAAGACTGGGACAAAGGAGATCATTTCTTACAGTTGTCAAACAGAGAAGAAGAAATGCTTGATCTTGTATGTAAAAACTTTGACAACGTAATTGTTGTATACAATGGTGCAAACCCATTTGAATTAGGATTTATTAATGATTACAAACAGATTAAGGGTGCATACTGGTGTGCAGGTGCAGGTCAGTCAGGATTTGACGGATTTGGACGTATCGTATCAGGTGAAGTTAACCCATCAGGTAGATTAGTTGATACATTTGTATATGATTTAACAAAAGCTCCAACATGGAATAACATGGGAGAATTTGAATATACAAATATGAGTGATTTCAAGGTTGATGCAACAGCTTTCAGTCCTGAAACACAGCCAACTTTTGTAAATTATGTTGAAGGAATTTATGTAGGATATAAGTTCTATGAAACAGCAGCTACAGAAGGTCTTATTGATTATGATAAGACAGTTCAGTACCCATTTGGATACGGACTTAGCTACAGCACATTTGAACAGAAAATTGTAAATTCAAGCACAGAAGGTGATACTGTAACATTGACAGTTGAAGTTAAGAACACAGGATCAGTTGCTGGTAAGGATGTTGTAGAAGTATATTATAATCCTCCATATACAAATGGTGGTATTGAAAAATCAAGTGCAAACTTAGTTACATATACTAAGACAGGTTCAATTGAACCGGGTGCAACTCAAACAGTTGAGGTTTCATTTGATAAAGAAGATATGGCATCTTATGATTCAAAGACAGCTAAAGCATATGTTTTAGAACAAGGTGACTATGTGGTATCTATAAATTCAGATTCACATACAGTATTAGACAGCGTTAATGTAAATGTTCCTGAAACAATTACATATGGCGAAGATAACAAACGTGAAAGTGATGTATCAGTTGCAACAAACGAATTTGATTTCGCAGAAGGTGATGTAACATACCTTTCAAGAGCAGATAAATTTGCAAACTATGAAGAAGCAACAAAGGCTCCAACAAGTACAGAGATGTCAGATGAAGCTAAAGCAGGATTTTATAATGTATCAAATTATGATGCAAAAGCAGGTGAAAAAGATGAAGATCCTGATGCAGAATATCCAACAACAGGAAAGAATGCAGGAATTAATTTAGTTGACATGCGTGGTGTAGACTATGATGATGAAAAATGGGATACATTCATGGATCAGTTAACAATTAAGGAAATGAACAGTATGACATCTCTTGGTGGATATCAGACTGCAGCAATTAAATCAGTAGGAAAATATAGAACAAATGACTGTGATGGTCCGGCTTCTATTAATAACAACTTTACAGGACAGGGTTCTGTAGGATTCCCTGCAGCAGTAGTAATTGCAGCTACATGGAATAATGAATTAGCAAATAAATTTGGTGATTCAATCGGAACAATGGCAGATCAGATGGATACAGCAGGTTGGTATGGCCCGGCTATGAACATTCATCGTACAGCATTTGCAGGACGTAACTTTGAATACTATTCAGAGGATGGTGTATTGTCAGGAGATATCGCTGCAAGCGCAATTCAGGGTGCACAGGCTCACGGAGTATATGCATATATGAAACACTTTGCATTAAATGATCAGGAAACAAATAGAACAAGTATGCTTTGCACATGGGCAAATGAACAGGCAATCCGTGAAGTTTACTTAAAGCCATTTGAAAAATCAGTTAAAGACGGTGGCTCATTAGCAGTTATGTCATCATTCAACTACATTGGAAACTGCTGGGCTGGTGGATGCTCAGAATTATTAGAAGATGTTCTCCGTGGTGAATGGGGATTCAAGGGATTTGTTGAAACTGACTACTTTGGTGTATATGGTTACATGAACGCTGATCAGGCAATTCGTAACGGTACAGACCTTATGTTAGTAAACTATGCAACAGAAGCAAATGATATGAAATATACTGAAACAGCAGGAGCACAGCAGAAATTACGTCAGTCAGCAAAACGTATTCTCTATGTTGTAGCAAATAGCCGTCAGTACAGTGAACTTGGAATTGAACAGTCACAGCAGCCAAACCGTTGGGAAACAATTCTTAAAGTTGTAGATGTTTGCGCAGCAATTATCTTAATTGCCTGGGAAATCTTATTAATAGTAAACTTCAACAAGAGAAGAAAAGAAGTTGTTGTAGAACAGGCAGAATAATATAGTTGTTTAAGAATAATTATAGATTATAACTAAAGGTAATCATGCTACTTGTAGAGCATGACGACCGGAAAACTCCCTCAAATGCATCCTTACTTAAGTGATTAAAACTTAAGTAAGGATGCATCTTTTTTATGCACAATGAAAGAGTTTCAGCCTGATTAATGTCAAACTGATTTAAAGATATAATGTCCTGGGTTTAAGATAGTATTTATGCTTATAAGTAGTGAAAGTGCTCTGCTAGTACGGCTGACAATTATGCTTATAAGTAGTGAAAGTATTCTACTAATATATCTACAACTGTGATTACAATCAGTAAAAGCATTCCTTAAAGATACCCTTATAAAAGCACCGTTTATGTCTCCAAAACGGCAGTTTATGACAAAAGAATATATTTGATATTTTAGATGATATATTAAGATTAACAAAATGAAAGAAGAATTTAGCAACAAAAAAAGAAAGTTAGTACATAAATATTGCGATTAGAAAAGGAGAGTAAAATGAAACATCAGGACTTACTTAATAAAATGACTTTGGACGAAAAAGCAGCAATATTAAGCGGAATGACAGAGTGGGAAACAAGAAATATTGACAGATTAAATATACCGTCAATGTTTTGCTCTGACGGACCTCATGGGATTCGTAAGCAGGAAGGTGATGGCGATCATTTAGGATTAAATGCATCAGTTCCAGCAACATGTTTCCCAACAGCAGCAACAGTTGCAAACAGCTGGGATCCGGAATTAGGCGAAGAAATAGGAAAAGCTTTAGGCGAGGAAGCAGTAGCTTTAAATGTAAATGTAATACTTGGTCCGGGATTAAATGTAAAAAGAAATCCTTTATGTGGAAGAAATTTTGAATATTTTTCAGAAGACCCATATTTAGCAGGAAAAATGGCTGCTTCATATATTAAGGGAATTCAAAGTAAAGGTGTTGCAGCATGCCCAAAACATTATGCAGTAAATAGTCAGGAATTAAGAAGAATGGCTTCTGATTCTGTATTAGATGAAAGAACATTAAGAGAAATATATTTAACAAATTTTGAAATTGCTGTAAAAGAGGGAAATGCCAAAGCTATTATGAGTGCATATAATCAGGTAAATGAAGTATATGCAAATGAGAATAAGCATTTATTACAGGAAATTTTAAGAGATGAATGGGGATTTGATGGAATAGTTATTACAGACTGGGGAGCATCAAATGACCATACAGCAGGCGTTGCAGCAGGTTCTAATTTAGAGATGCCGGCACCGGGACTAGGTTCAGCAAGAGAACTTTTAAAATCAATTGAAGAAGAAAGACTTACTGAAAAAGAATTAGATGAGTGTGTAGATACATTGTTGGATGCAATTTTAACATTTGCAAAAAAAGAAAAAAGCAATAGTAAGTATGATAAAGAATTGCATCATGAGATAGCAAAAAAAGCAGCAGGAAAGAGTGCTGTATTACTCAAGAACGAAGAAAATATTCTTCCATTAAAAGAAGGAACAAAGGTAGCAGTTATAGGAGATTTTGCAATTGAACCAAGATTTCAGGGAGCAGGTTCATCAGTTGTAAATGCTACAAAAATAGAAACAATAGCAAATACAATAGCACAATATAAACTTGAAAATATAGGAATAGCAAAAGGTTATGACAGAATAGGTAAGGAAAATAATCAATTGCTTGAAGAAGCGAAAGAAATAGCTTCAAAAGCAGATGTAGTTCTCTATTTCTTTGGATTAGATGAATTAAGCGAGTCAGAAGGATTAGACAGACAACATATGAAAATTCCTGCAAACCAGATTAAATTACTTGAAGAATTAAGCAAGGTAAATAAAAACATTGTAGGAGTATTAAGTGCAGGTTCAGCAATTGAAACACCTTGGGATGTTAATTGCAAAGGACTTTTGCATGGATATTTGTCAGGACAGGCAGGAGCAGGTGCATTACTTGATATTATTACAGGAAAGATAAATCCATCAGGGAAATTAAACGAAACATTACCTGTAAAATATGAAGATGTACCTTCATACAATTATTTTCCATCAAAGGAACGAACATCAGAATACAGAGAAGGAATATTTGTAGGATATCGTTACTATGACACAGCTAAAGTTCCTGTAAAATATCCATTTGGATATGGACTTTCATATACAACATTTGAATATTCAGATATAAATGTTGCAGAGGACAAGGTTACATTTACAATCACAAATACAGGAAAAATGGATGGCGAAGAAATTGCCCAGATGTATGTAAGCTGTAAGTCAGATAAAATATACAGACCTAAAAAAGAATTAAAAGGATTCAAAAAAGTATTTTTGAAGGCAGGCGAAAGCAAACAGGTTGAAATACCATTTGATGATAAGACATTTAGATATTTCAATGTAAAAACAAATAAGTTTGAAATTGAAACAGCAGAATATGTTATTAGTATAGCTTCAAATGTAGAAGACGTAAGAATTTCTGCAGAAATTTCTATAAAAGGAACAGAGGCAGAAAATCCATATGACAAAGAAAAAATGCCATCATATTACAAAGCAGATATAAAAAATGTAGATGATAAGCAGTTTAAACTGAGCGCCCACCTGACTCCTGATAAATTGGGTAAGAAAGGCTATTTGCAACTACCCGTGTTGTCTCCCTGGCGTACCGTTATTGTTAGCGATGATGCCCGCGACATTCTTGCTTCTCAGTTGATTTATAATCTGAACGAACCTTGCCAATATGAAGATACCTCCTGGATTCGTCCGATGAAATTCGTCGGCGTGTGGTGGGAAATGTTCACAGGCGAAGGAAAGACCTGGGCGTATAGTGATTTCTATCAGGCCAAGCCCGGCATCACAGATTATACCAAACTGAAACCTAACGGCCATCACCCCGCCAATACCGCCCATGTGAAGGAATATATCGACTTCGCCTCCGCCCATGGCATCGACGGAAT
>ERZ772879.1481-NODE-1481-length-16106-cov-3.785621_pt1 | contig 16106 bp, 9 predicted proteins | sample MGYA00580582_ERZ772879 | MGnify/ENA primary metagenome ERZ772879 (study PRJEB29015, sample SAMEA2737682) | human gut metagenome | biome: human gut; feature: human-associated habitat; material: faeces | place: China | collected 2012 ... | reverse complement strand
TATCTCAGCCAGCTGTAAGCAAATCTATAAAAACATTAGAAAAGCACCTTAATATACAACTTTTCTCTCGTAATTCTAAAGGAGTTTCTCTAACTCCTGAAGGAAAAATATTATATGAACATATTGAAACGGCTTTTAATCATATGAGCATTGGTGAAAATTACATAGAAAAATTAAAAAACAAAGAAATAGGAAAAATTAATTTAGGTGTAAGTACAACTATAGGAAAACATTTTTTTCTTCCACGCTTCAGAGACTTTATAAGTCAATATCCTAACTTTAAAATTAAAATTGTAAATAAACCTACATTAGATACAATAAAGCTTGTAAAAGAAGAAAAACTTGATCTTGGGATTATTGGTACTGCACCAGTAGAAACTGACATAGGTTTTATCAAAGTCAAGACTATTCATGATATCTTTGTGGCAAGCAATACTTATCTTAATAATTTGAATTTAAGTGATATAAATGATGTTTTTACCAAAGGTTCATTTATGCTTCTTGAAAATCCGAATGCCACACGACAATATATAGATGATTACTTTGCTTCTAACAATATAGATATAGTTCCAGATATTGAAGCAAGTAATATGGATTTTTTAATTGAATGTGCAATAAATAACCTTGGAATAACTTCTACATTAAAAGAATTTCTTGCTTATGAACTTAAAAATAAAATTCTTGTGGAAATTCCAATTGAAACTACCATTGAACCAAGAAATATAGGAATTATATATAAAAAAAACTCTACTCTTTCTATTGCTGCGGATACTCTTATTGATTTTTTATTAAAATAAATTTTAGGAATATCTTATTAAAAATTTAATTAGATATTCCTTTTAATATATAGTAATAATACTGCTATTTATTTAGTTTTAATTTAAATGTACTTATATAATCTTTTATTTCATTTATATCATAATTGCTTTTGTTCATAATTTCTATAAAGTGTGAACCTACAATGCATCCATCAATAACATCTTTATATGGTTCTATATCTTCAGGATTCTTTATTCCAAATCCCATCATTACAGGTATTTTAGATAAATTTTTGACTACATTCAAATAATTTTTAACATCTTTATGAAACTCTCCATTCTGTCCTGTAACACCCATTGAAGAAACACAGTAGACAAAACCTTTCTGATCTTCAACAAGCATTGGAATTCTATCCTTTGATACAGGTGAGACAAGTGGAATTAAAAATGGTGCATCTTCATCTTTATTTAAAAATTCTCTTATTTCAAAGGTTTCTTCAAATGGAAGATCTGGAATTATTATTCCATCAACACTACATTCAATACACTTTTTCACAAAATTTTCAACACCATAATACAATACTGTATTGTAGTAAAGCATAAATATAATTGGTATTTCACATTCCTCTCGAACTTGCTTTACAAGCTCAAATATCTTTTTAAGGTTTGTCCCCTTTTGTATAGATCGATATGAAGCATCTTGAATTACAGGACCATCAGCAATTGGATCTGAAAATGGTATCCCAAGTTCAATAATATCAACTCCAGCTTCTGACTGTGCCTTTATTATTTCTCCACTTTTTTTCATATCAGGAAGCCCTGCTGTCATATACGTAATAAAAGCTTTCTTATTGTTATTTTGAAGATCTTTTAGTTTTTTTTCAATTCTATTCATTAAAACCACCTCTCTCTTCTATATATTGTGCAATTGTAGTAACATCTTTATCACCACGTCCAGATAAACACACTATTACAATGTCATCTTTTTTAAGTTTTTTACAAAGCTTAGGGAGATATGCAAGAGCATGAGCACTTTCAATTGCAGGTATTATACCTTCCATTTTGCACAATTCTAAAAGTGCTTCCATTGCTTCATTATCAGTAACGCTATCATATTTTACACGTCCAATACTTCCTAAATAAGCATGTTCAGGACCAATTCCAGGATAATCAAGACCTGCAGAAATAGAATAAGCAAGCTTAATATTTCCATCTTCATTCTGAAGAAGATATGATCTCATTCCGTGTAATACACCAGGTCTTTTCTCTGAAAAGGCTGCTGCATGTTCTCCAGTTTCTATTCCTTTACCAGCTGCTTCTACTCCATATAATTCAACCTTTTTATCATCAATAAATTCTGCAAACATTCCAATTGAATTTGATCCTCCACCACAGCATGCTACAACTGCTGATGGCAACCTACCTTCTTTCTCTAAAATCTGTTTTTTTGCTTCCTTGCTTATTATGCTTTGAAAATTCTTAACTATTTCTGGATATGGCTCTGGTCCCAATGCTGACCCTAAAACATAAAAAGTATCTTCTGCTTCCTTTGACCATGTCCTTATAGCTTCATTTGTTGCATCCTTTAATGTGTTACTTCCAGATGTTACAGGTACAACCTTTGCTCCAAGCATTTCCATTCTTAAAACATTGAGTTTTTGTCTTTCAATATCTTCTGTTCCCATAAAAACCTTACATTCCATATCAAAAAGTGCTGCACCAGTTGCTGTAGCAACACCATGCTGACCAGCTCCTGTTTCTGCAATTACTTTTTTCTTGCCCATACGTTTAGCAAGTAAAATCTGTCCGATAACATTATTTATTTTATGAGCACCTGTATGATTTAAATCTTCTCTTTTCAAATATATCTTAGGACCATATTTTTTACTTAATTTTGCTGCTAGATAAAGCGGATTTTCTCTTCCAACATATTCTTTCATGTAATAATTATATTCATTCCAAAAGTTCTCATCATTTATTGCTTGATTATAAGCCTTTTCTAGCTCATTTAGTGTATTCATAAGAGATTCAGAAACATAGTGTCCTCCGAACTCTCCATATTTTTTATTCTGCATATTATTTCATTCCTTTCTTTTTTAATTTCTATAATATTATGATAATATATAAATAGAATAAATTTCTATTATTGAAATATATTTCACTTGTAATATATAAAATTAAGTTTAAAAGGAGAGTTATAATGGCAATATATGATAATGATAGGCTAGTGATTAAAATATGCAAGTTATTTTATGAAGATAATATGAGCCAAAAAGATATTTCTCTTGTGTTAGGCATATCTAAGCCACAAGTATGCCGAATGCTCAACTATGCAAAAAAAAATCATATTGTAGAATTTACAATTAATAATCCCTATTCCCATGAATTTGACTTGGAAGAAAAACTTATAAATAGGTATTCTTTAAAAGAGGTTTTTGTATTTAATTTTCCATATAAAAATATCACTGAAGGAATAGAAAAGCTTGGAGAGTGTTGTGCTTTGCAACTTGATAAATATTTTACAGATAACGCTACAATAGGAGTAATGAGCGGACGTACCATAGCATCTATTTCTAATTTCGCACATAAACTTACAAGAGAAGGATTAATGTTTGTACCCTTAGTTGGAAATATGGGAACAAAAGGTCATACTTGGCATGCAAATGTAATCGCTGAGAACTTTGCGAGAAAAACTGGTGGAGATTACTGCCTTTTAAATGCTCCTATATTATTTCAAAACAAAGAGACCTGTAATCTTATGAAAAAAGAGCCCTCAATTTCCCAAATACTTGATAGAGGAAGATCTTGCAATATAGCACTAATTGGTATTGGTGAAATAAATACATTATCAACGTCCTATCTTGGAGGTGCTTTTTCAATAAATGATGTAACTTCACTTACAAAACACAATGCTTGTGCCTCAGTTTGTACTTCTTATATTTCAAAACATGGTAAAATTATAGATACAGACTTAAACTCACGTTCTATTGGAATCTCCCTTAATGAACTTGAGAATACCACAACAATTGCAGTTTCCATAGGCAACGAAAAAGTTGAGGCAACAAAAGCTGCCTTAAAAAGTGGATATGTTGATATTTTTATGACATCTCTTGATATTGCTGAAAAACTTTTAGAATTATGAAAAATAAATTAATAATATTTATTAATCACAAATAAAGAGATATGGAACTCTGATTTATATAACATAGTGCCATATCTCTAACTTTATATTTATTAATATTTTTTTATCCTGTCTTTTTATTATTCTTATGGACTCTCTTGCCTGGATTTACCGCTTGTACTGGGCATACTGTTATACATAAATGGCATCCTACACATTTGTCTACTATAAGAACTGGTTTATTTGTTTTTCTATCTACTGTTATTGCTTGATGTCCACCATCATAGCAAGATAAATAGCACCTTCCACACCCTACACATTTTTCCATATTAAATCTTGGATAACATATACTATCTCTTTTAAGTTTATCTGCAGTTACAATATTATTTAAAGCCTTACCTACTATTTCCCTTATACTAGTATAACCATTTGAACTTAAGTATAGCTTAGTACCTTCTATTAAATCTTCTATTATTCTATATCCATATTGCATAACTGAAGTCGTAACCTGCAAATTTTCACATCCAAGTGTCATAAACTCAGCTGCATCCCTCCATGTTTCAATACCTCCCATTCCACTTATAGGTGTATCTTTTAGCTCATTACACTTTTTCATTTCATTAATAAAAGCAACCGCTTCCTCTTCGCTGCTTACCGGACGCACCGTTGCAATAAACCGGGATTTCTTCTCAACAATTTCGCCCTCGCCACCGGCATATACTGTTTTCATCTCTTATGGCTCCTGATCTGTTTCTTCGTAATGATTCCGCACTTTATCATTACGATTCTTCTATAATAATGTATACTTTGCTGTTTTCTGTATCAAAATACTATCATGAAATAAATATAAAATGCAATACGCAACGGAATCAATATTTTCACTTTTTTCTTTATTATGACACATTTATTTGATATAATACATAGACGGTGGTTTTTTAACATTTGATCATAAAGGAGACTTATTATATGAATTATGGAAAGAAAGGTTCGAAGAAACGCCAGGCCGAACTGACTTCCAAAGGCATTATGTACGGCAAAAAAATGCGTGTTATTTTTTGCAAGGTATTGCTCGTATGCTGTTTTGCAGTTGCAATTATAGGCGGAAGCCTTGGATTTGGCGTCTATAAGGGCATTCTGGATTCTGCGCCATCCATCGATGACATCGACGCAACACCTACCGGTTATCTTACAACCGTGTTAGATAATCAGGGCAATGAGATTGCCACTCTGGTAGCTTCCGGTTCAAACCGTAAAAATGTAACAATCGATGAGATACCGATCAATCTGCAGCATGCCTTTGTTGCACTCGAAGATTCCCGTTTTTACGAGCACAATGGTATCGACCTTACCGGTATCATCCGTGCCGGCGTTACCGGCATCGCTTCCGGCGGTAATTTTTCCCAGGGTGCCAGTACGATCACACAGCAGCTTTTGAAGAACACTGTGTTTACCGAGTGGACGAGTGAGACATCCTTCATCGACAAACTGGAGCGCAAGATCCAGGAACAGTATCTTGCCGTACAGCTTGAGAAAAAAGTCAGCAAAAACTGGATCATGGAAAATTATCTGAACGCCATCAACCTTGGTCAGAATACACTTGGTGTGGCAGTGGCTTCGGAGCGATATTTTGGAAAAGATGTCTCAGAACTGACGCTCTCTGAATGTGCTGTTTTGGCAGCCATCACACAGAATCCGTCCAGGTTTAATCCGATCTCCAACCCGGAGAAAAATGCGGAGCGCCGCATGAAAGTATTAAACAATATGCTGGATCAGGGATTTATCAGCCAGAGTGAGTATGACGAAGCTGTGGCAGATAACGTTTACGACAGGATCCAGTTAGTCAACGTAGAATTGCAGGACAATGGCATCAATTCCTATTTTATTGATGAGCTGACCGATCAGGTCATCCGCGATCTTGTGGAACAGAAGGGTTATACTGAGACACAGGCATACAAGACACTCTACCAGAGCGGTCTTACCATTTACTCTACACAGGATATGGATATTCAGAATATTGCCGATGAGGAAGTAAACAACCAGGACAACTATACATCCAGTCCAAAAGTTTCTTTCTCCTACCGTGTTTCCATCCGTTCGACCGATGGTTCTGTAAAGAACTACAGTGAGCAGACGATGCTTTCTTATTATAAGAATAAGGACAATCCAAACTTCAAGAGTACGAATTATTCCATCAACTTCGCCTCTGAGGAAGATGCAGATGCCGCTATTGAGCAATACAAAGCAGATATTATGCAGGAAGGTGATGAGATCGTAGATGGAAGCGAAACTGTTATCTATACTTTACAGCCACAAGCTTCCTTAACAGTCATTGACCAGTCAACCGGCGAAGTAAAAGCAATCGTTGGCGGCCGTGGCGATAAAACAGCAAGTAAAACCCTCAACCGCGCCACCGATACAACCAGACAGCCTGGTTCTACCTTTAAAATCCTTGCTGCCTACTCCGCTGCGCTTGATGCAGGTGGACTTACCCTTGCCTCCGTGCAGGATGATGCCCCTTACACTTATGCCGGAGCAAATGGAAAATCTGTTAATAACTACGACAGACGTTACCGTGGTTTTACCACTTTAAGAGAGGCGATCACAGACTCCATCAATATTGTAACCGTAAAAACACTTGCACAGGCTGGTGTTTCCCTTGGCTGGCAGTATGTACAGGAATATGGTTTCACAACCGTTGATTCCCGTGATATGAATGAAGCCCTTGCACTCGGTGGTATCACGCAGGGTGTATCAAACCTTGAACTTACCGCTGCCTATGCTGCAATCGCAAATCAGGGAACTTATATCAAACCAAAGTTCTATACAAAGATTTTAGACCACGATGGTAATGTTTTAATTGATAATACAACACCGGAATCTCATACAGTTATCAAAGATACTACCGCATGGCTCTTAACAAGTGCCATGGAAGATGTTATGACTTCCGGTACCGGTACTTCCGCTTACTTTGGCAGTTCCATGGCTCAGGCAGGAAAATCCGGTACAACGACCAGCAGCCGAGATGCTTTATTTGCAGGTTACACACCTTATTATACCTGTGCTGTCTGGGGTGGCTACGATGATAATGCCATGCAGAAAGGTTCCGATACAAACTATCCAAAACGTATCTGGAAAGCTGTTATGAAACGGATACACGAAAATCTTGCTTACAAAGATTTCACAAAACCAAGTGGAATTGTTGCAGTCGCCGTATGTAAAGAATCCGGAAAGCTTCCAATCGAAGGTGTCTGCGATCACGATCCCCGTGGGAACTGTGTGATCACAGAATATTTTGCACAGGGCACAGAGCCAACCGAATACTGTGATCATCACACTGTAGCCAATATCTGTACCGCTTCTAATATGTTAGCCGGCAGTTATTGCCCTGCCGAGACCGTTACCACCGGAGTATATGTCACCGGCGGTTCTGAGACAACCGAAGATGCGCCTTACCTGTTAACAGATGCATTCTTAAGTCAGACATGTACCGTACACAATGAGTTTAACTCCACTTACACCGGAACAAACTCCTTCCCCGGATCAACCGGTGTCAACCCGATCGGTGCTGATCCGGCAGGTGATGCTGCTACGCCTGATGCCAGCACTACCACAACGAATCCAAATACGACAACCGATCCAGCTGCCACAACGGATCAGAGTGTTGATGGTCAGTAAAATATTTAAACATAAAAAATGCTAACCCACGGGTTAGCATTTTTTATCATGTATTTGTCACTAAACTTTCACTTCATGAGCACTTCTGCCTCATTCTGTGCCCTGGCTATATTATGAGTATCCGGATTCTCACACATAGCCCTTAACAGCTTTTTTTCTTTGGCAAAATACTGTCTGCGCTGTTCTGTATTCAAGTTCCTTCCATATCGTTCCATTGTAAATCCAAGCAGACGTTCTGCAAAAACTTCAAAATCTTTCCAGCTTTCATTCTGGTTCTCTATGATTTTCTCTATCTCTGCAATTGCTTTCCGATTGCCCTCTAACTGTTTCAGACGTTCCTGTCTACTGTCCCTGTCACGCTTTTTCAAATCATAAAATTCATAAGCTTCCTCCAGTGCCTGCATAAATTCCTGTCTGAAATTTACCGGTCTCAGAAATACACGGAACACATCCCGCTTGTTCAAATAGAATCCCAACTGTACGGCGCTGATCGAATTTGTATATAACATGCAGATCGTATCCGGGAATTTTTGGTTTACATAAGATAAAATTTTATCACCGTTATATCCATCCAGATTTAAATCTGTGACAAGTATCTGATATTCTTTCTGTTTTAACAACTCCATTGCATCTGTCCCATTTTGTGCAATCTCTGTCTCAATCTGTTTTTCTTCTAAGATGCCCTGAAATTCATCTATAATCTCCGGATATCTGCTAATAAATAAAAGATTTCGCTTCATTTTTTTTCCTTCTTATTTTCTATCACATTCAGCCATATCATTTGTAATCTGATATAGCACTTTTATTATAACTTTTTGTTTTCAAAAAATCCACCATAAAACTTTTGTCTCTTACATGATCTTATTCGCACATATGGATTCAAAAGATCTGTATTTTATCATTTTTCTATACAAAAAGAACGGCTGCCGCCGTTCTTTTTGTGTTGATGTATATACTACTAAGGGGATTAGATTCCACGAACCTAATCGAATTAGATTCGTGCGAATTAATGAAGTTCTCTTGGAACAAAATCAGGATATCCGGATTCAAGACCATGTTCTGTAGAGTCAAGTCCTTCTACTTCTTCCTGAGCAGATACTCTGAGTCCAATTGTTTTCTTAAGTACTGTAAATACAATTGTCATTGTAACGATTGTCCAGCCTGCGATACATACGATACCAAGTAACTGGATTAACAAATGATGTACACCACCGCCATAGAATAAACCATCTTTGTAATCAAAAAGTCCTACAGCGATCGTTCCCCAGATACCATTGCAGCCATGTACTGCTACGGCACCAACCGGATCATCTACTTTTAATTTATCTTCAATAAAGTATACTGCTACGCAGACCAGAACACCTGCAACTGCACCGATGATGAACGAACCAATTGCATCTACATTCGCACATCCTGCTGTGACTGCCACAAGACCTGCAAGAGATCCGTTTAAGGACATGGAAACATCCGGTTTTCCATTTCTGATCCATGTATAAAGCATTGCACTTACTGTTGCGACTGCCGGAGCAATTGTTGTTGTTGCAAAAATCTGTGATAACTGCATCGTGTCTGTTGCTGCTGCGCCGTTAAATCCGTACCAGCCAAACCAGAGAATGAATACACCAAGAGCACCGATTAAAATATTGTGTCCAAGAATTGGTCTTGCTTTTCCGTTTTTATCATATTTACCGATACGAGGTCCAAGCATTGCTGCTCCAATGAAGGCTGTAATTCCACCTACCATATGGATGCATGCTGATCCTGCAAAATCTGTAAATCCCATATCTGTAAGCCACGGTGTTGCACCCCAAACCCAGTGAGCCTCGACCGGATAAACTACTAAACTGATAATAAAACTATAAATACAATAGGTAATGAATTTTGTACGCTCTGCCATTGCACCTGAAACAATTGTTGCTGCTGTTGCACAGAATACTAAGTTAAATACGAAAGCTGACCAGTCTGTCTCGCCAAAGCCTGTAAAAGGATTCAGCCCCCATCCTACAAAACCACCTTCGCCACAGAGCAGGTTATAACCTAATAAATAGAAAGCAACTGTACCAATACAGAAATCCATTAAGTTTTTCATCGTAATGTTGCCGACATTTTTTGCTCTTGTAAAGCCTGCTTCTACCATTGCAAATCCACATTGCATAAAAAATACTAACGCTGCACCCATCAGGTACCATACACTCATATCCATAATAAGCCTCCTTGTTTTGCGATATAAAAAAGGAGATAATTCAGGTGAGACTACACCCTTTATTATCCCCTTTGATAATCGTTTTTTCCTGATTCAATTTTTTCATAACAAAAAACTAATTCTATTTTAGGACTCCTCTTTCCATCCATAGAATCTTACAATGCATCTGTACCATGTTCGCCGGTACGGATACGAACTGCATCTTCTACATCATATACGAAAATCTTACCATCACCAAAATGTCCGGTATTAATTTCCTTTACGATCTTATCGATCAGAGTTGGTGCAACTTCATCTGTTACGACCGTCTCCACTTTAACCTTAGGAAGAAGATTTACAGCATACTCAGAACCACGGTAATTTTTAATGATACCTTTCTGATTACCATAACCCATGCTGTTTACGATATTCATACCGTTTACTTCACAGGAATCTAAAACTTCTTTTAAGTCTTCAAGTTTCTCCGGTTTAATAATAATTTCCAGTTTCTTCATAGCAATCCTCCTTGTTTTCTATTCTTTATTTGTTCACAATTTGTTTAAAAACCTTTCATGATGTGAACATGAATTTTTCACTTCTTCTGCATATAATAAAAGCATAAAAACAAAAGACAGTTTCAAAGTTTTGATTACTTTTTATATAAACTTTTTCATAATCTGCCAGGTGGAGAACCACCTGGCATCCTCCCTTTTATGGGAGTTTTTTTATGTATACCGTTCTGTTATTATACTTCAAAGATCAGATCTCCGTAAGAAGGCATTGGCCACATGGACTTATCTACCAGCATTTCCAATTTATCAACCGGTGCACGGAGTTCATCCATAGCTGCTTTTACTTCATCATGATAATAAACTGCCTGTGTTCTTCCTTCTTCCATTGCACCACCTTTTGCAGTGACTTCTTCCAGTTTGGAAAGTGCTGATTTTGCATCTGCAAGCAGATCAGATACCTCTGTCAGGATCTCTGTCTGAACACTCACATCAGCGCCGCATGCTGCCTTCACTGCCGTGATGGACTCTGCAAGAACCGTTGTGTATTTGATTACTGCCGGAATGATCTGTTTGGTTGCGATATCGATCATTGCCTTTGCCTCAATATTGATCTCTTTTGCGTAAGTCTCATATTCGATCTCAACACGGGAATCAAGTTCTGCTTTTGTAAATACACCAAATTTTTCAAATAATGCAACTGCTTTGTCTGTATTCAATGCTGGGATTGCATCTACCATGGATTTGATGTTTGGAAGTCCACGTCTCTCTGCCTCTTTTACCCATGCCTCAGAATAACCATTTCCATTGAATACAATTCTCTGGTGCTCGGTTGCATATTTTTTGATCAGATCATGTACTGCCATATCGAAATCATCTGCTTTTTCCAGTTCATCACAGGCTTCTGCAAAGGCTTCTGCAACGATTGTATTTAATACAACGTTTGGCTGTGCGATGGAATCCTGAGAACCTACCATACGGAACTCGAACTTGTTTCCGGTAAATGCAAATGGTGACGTTCTGTTCCGGTCTGTTGCATCTTTCATGAAATCAGGTAATGTTTTAACACCTGTCTCTAACATTTTTCCTGAAATACTATGTGTGGCTTCACCAGTGCTGATCAGCTGTGACAACACATCCTCTAACTGCTCGCCCAGGAACACGGAAAGGATTGCCGGCGGTGCCTCATTTGCTCCTAATCTGTGATCATTTCCGACATCTGCTGCGGATTCTCTTAACAGATCTGCATGTGTATCCACTGCCTTTAAGATACAGGTTAAAACTAATAGGAACTGAATATTCTCATGTGGCGTTTTGCCCGGATCCAACAGGTTAATTCCATCATCTGTTGTGATCGACCAGTTGTTGTGTTTACCGGAACCGTTAACTCCTGCAAATGGTTTCTCGTGAAGTAAGCACTGTAAGCCATGACGGTAAGCAACTTTTTTCAATGTCTCCATGACTAACTGGTTGTGATCCACTGCAATGTTTGCTTCTGCATAAATTGGAGCTAACTCATGCTGTGCAGGTGCGACCTCATTATGCTGTGTCTTTGCAGATACACCAAGTTTCCAGAGTTCTTTGTTGACATCCTTCATGTAAGCTGCGATACGCTCACGGATGCTTCCGAAGTAGTGATCATCCATCTCCTGGCCTTTTGGAGGCATCGCTCCGAATAAGGTACGGCCTGTGAAAATCAAATCTTTTCTCTGTAAATATTTTTCTCTGTCAACAATGAAATATTCCTGTTCCGGTCCAACGGAAGGGGTTACTTTTTTCGAGGTTGTGTTTCCAAATAACCGGAGCAATCGAAGGGACTGCTCATTAATTGCCTCCATAGAACGAAGCAATGGTGTTTTCTGGTCAAGCGCCTCACCTGTGTAGGAACAGAAAGCAGTTGGAATACACAGTGTTGCGCCTGCTGCATCCTGTCTGACGAATGCCGGTGATGTACAATCCCACGCTGTATATCCTCTGGCTTCAAACGTTGCCCTAAGACCACCGGATGGGAAAGATGATGCATCCGGTTCCCCTTTGATCAGCTCTTTTCCGGAAAAGCTCATCAATACTTTTCCGTTTGGCATTGGAGCCGTGATAAAAGAATCATGTTTCTCTGCTGTCACACCGGTTAACGGCTGGAACCAGTGTGTATAGTGTGTTGCTCCTTTTTCAATTGCCCATTCTTTCATCTCATGTGCAACGACATCTGCTGTTTCAAGGTCTAATTCTTTTCCTTCCTCCATGACTTCATGAAGTTTTTTGTAAATTTTCTTTGGAAGACGTTCCTGCATGACAGCATCGTTAAATACGTTCTCTCCAAAGATGTCTGCTACATTGAAGTATTCTTTCTCGCTCATCTTTCTACATCCTTTCTTTTCATCCAAATCCCCTGAGATTTGATTCTTGATTAATCAAACATCGCTGCTCACAGACTTGAGAAACAAATGTTTCTCAAGTTTTCGCGGTGCTCCTCAAATGTTTGTGCAAGCACGGCATTTTCATCGCTACTCACGAAAAAAAAGGCGCTCCAACTCTGTTGGAACGCCTTCGTTCATTTTCTCTCGCAATGTTTTGTTGTTGTAACTAAAATAATACAATCAAAATCATTTTTCAAGACTATTTTTTATTTTTTTCATATTTTGTATAAAATTAACATTTATTTCCATGGAAACAATTTATTTTTGTTAAAATTGTATTTTCTATGTAAAATTATACTTCAAACATGAGATCACCATAAGATGGCATTGGCCACATGGATTTATCTACTAACATCTCCAGCTTATCAACCGGTGTTCGCAAAGCTTTCATTGCAGTCATCACCTCATCGCGATAGAATACTGCCTGCTCTCTTCCCTGTGCCATAGCTGCACCCTGTGCAGTCACTTCCTCTAATTTTGAAAGCGCATTCTTCGTGTCTGCAAGAAGATCTGATACTTCCACCAGGATCTCTGTCTGCACGCTGATATCTGCACCGCAGGCTGCTTTTACTGCATTGATGGACTGTGCCAGTGTTGTGGTATATCGGATAACAGCCGGAATGATCTGCTTTGTTGCAATATCGATCATTGCCTTTGCTTCGATGTTGATTTCTTTTGCATAGGTCTCATATTCGATCTCGACACGGGAATCAAGCTCTGCCTTTGTAAATACACCGAATTTTTCAAATAAAGCAACCGCTTTTTCTGTATTTAATGCAGGAATGGCATCTACCATGGATTTGATATTCGGAAGTCCACGTCTTTCGGCTTCCTCTACCCATTCGTCTGAATACCCGTTGCCATTGAATACGATTCTCTGATGCTCTGTCGCATATTTTTTGATGAGGTCATGCACAGCCATGTCAAAGTCATCTGCTTTTTCCAGTTCATCACACGCCTCTGCAAATGCCTCTGCCACAATTGTATTTAACACAACGTTCGGCTGGGAAACAGAATCCTGGGAACCCACCATACGGAACTCGAATTTATTTCCTGTAAACGCAAATGGAGATGTACGGTTACGGTCTGTCGCATCCTTCATAAAGTCAGGCAGCGATTTTACACCTGTCTCTAATCTCTGACCGGAGATACTGTGTGTGGCAGCTCCTGTGCTGATGAGCTGTGACAACACATCCTCTAACTGCTCTCCAAGATAAACGGATAAAATAGCCGGTGGTGCCTCATTTGCGCCAAGTCTGTGGTCATTTCCGACATCTGCTGCCGATTCGCGCAAAAGATCGGCATGGGTATCCACTGCCTTTAAAATACAGGTCAGCACCAAAAGGAACTGAATATTCTCGTGCGGTGTTTTCCCCGGCTCTAACAGGTTAATGCCATCGTCTGTCGTAATGGACCAGTTGTCATGCTTACCGGAACCATTCACCCCTGCAAATGGTTTCTCATGCAACAGACACTGTAACCCATGACGATACGCAACCTTTTTCAAAGTCTCCATGATAAGCTGGTTATGGTCAACTGCGATATTTGCCACTGCATAAATCGGAGCCAGTTCGTGCTGTGCAGGTGCAACCTCATTATGTTGTGTCTTCGAGGACACGCCAAGCTTCCAAAGTTCAATATTGACATCTCTCATATAGGATGCGATACGCTCGCGGATGCTTCCAAAGTAATGGTCATCCATTTCCTGTCCTTTTGGAGGCATTGCACCAAACAAAGTACGTCCGGTAAAGATCAAGTCTTTTCTCTGTAAATATTTTTCTCTGTCTACAATAAAGTATTCCTGCTCCGGTCCTACCGAAGGAGTTACTCTCTTAGAGGTTGTGTTTCCAAATAAACGGATCAGACGCAGTGCCTGCTCGTTGATTGCTTCCATGGAACGAAGCAATGGTGTCTTCTGGTCAAGCGCCTCTCCTGTGTAGGAGCAGAATGCAGTCGGAATGCAGAGTGTTGCGCCTGCTGCGTCCTGTCTGACAAATGCCGGGGAAGTACAGTCCCATGCTGTATATCCTCTCGCCTCAAAAGTCGCTCTTAATCCACCGGATGGAAAAGATGATGCATCCGGTTCACCTTTAATTAATTCTTTTCCCGAAAAACTCATCAAAACCTTGCCGTTTTCCATAGGCGCCGTAATGAAAGAATCGTGTTTCTCTGCCGTAACTCCGGTTAACGGCTGGAACCAGTGCGTATAATGTGTTGCACCTTTTTCAATTGCCCACTCCTTCATCTCATGAGCAACGACATCTGCGGTCTCGAGGTCTAATTCTTTTCCTTCCTCCATTACTTCGTGAAGTTTTTTGTAAACTTTCTTTGGTAAACGAGCCTGCATGACAGAATCGTTGAATACATTTTCTCCAAAGATATCTACAACATTAAAGTTCTCTTTCTCCATCATCTTGTTTGATATCCTTTCTCTCATCTAAATCCCCTCAGATTTGATGTTCTTATACTAATATAAGAGAATCTACACATAAATGCAACTAATAAATCGTTTTCTTCACGCAGTTTCTCAATAAAAATATTCCCTACATAATATAGAATGCCGAGATAAACACAAACAGAATAATCGTGACGACAGTATTGACCGAAAGCGTCGTCGAAACATATTCGCTGTCGTCTCCGAGGTCTACAAACATTGGAATGATAAACGGTGCCGGAAGCGAATATAACACCATCAACGCAACTTCAAGTTCTTTGTCGTATCCGAAAATTCCTGTGACAATTGCACTCACTGCCACTAAAAGTACTGCCATGATTGCCAGACGTGTTACAACTGTAATAAGTACTTTTTTCATCAACTCACGTTTCATATTTAATTCATATCCAACAACAAGAAGTACGATTGCGCTCGTCGGTGCTGCGATCATACTGATGACCGAAGTAACGATTCCGCCGACACTGCTGTTTAAGACAAGTTTTCCAATTCCGGTTGCCCCACAGATAATACCAAGCAGCATGCCCCAGAAACATTTATTGGAAAACATATTGCCCAGGAGATTTCTGGCGGTGACTTTCTTTCCATCCGTCATTTTTAACAGTGCAAGAAATGCCGTGTATGCAAAAACAGTCTGTCCCAGATCAACTGCCGCAAATCCGGTCTGCGTTCCAGTGATCAGTCCGTAAAGCGCATATCCGAGCATTCCGCCTTCCGCACTCGCCAACAGAAACGGCATAAACACAGAACAGCTTTTCCCTGTTTTATTCAGCAGAAGTCCTGTACCGATTGCAAGCAGATAGCCCACATAAATCAAAACAAACAACACTACAATTTTCGCATTGTACTCTGCACACAAAAATGCATTGAATAATACCACCGGCAGCGTAATATTGCTGATGAACGCTTTTAAGCCAAGCAGCCCTTTTTCATCAAACACATTTTTTGCTTTGCATACCAGGGTTTCTTTTCCCTCCAGTAATTCTTTTACA
>ERZ772879.1460-NODE-1460-length-16270-cov-7.498551_pt1 | contig 16270 bp, 23 predicted proteins | sample MGYA00580582_ERZ772879 | MGnify/ENA primary metagenome ERZ772879 (study PRJEB29015, sample SAMEA2737682) | human gut metagenome | biome: human gut; feature: human-associated habitat; material: faeces | place: China | collected 2012 ... | reverse complement strand
GCTGTGACAAGTGGTTCGCAGATGCAACAGGATCGGTAGAAATTACCGATAAAACCAGTGTGAAGATTCCGGCTCTCGGACATACCGCAGGCACAGAATGGAAGTCTGATGATACTAACCACTGGCATGAATGTTCTCGTTGCCACGACAAAAAGGACGAAGCGGCTCACAGCACCAGCGAGTGGATCATTGACACGGCAGCTACCGAAACCGCAGAAGGCGCTAAGCATAAGGAATGCACCGTCTGCAAGAAGGTTCTTGAAACCGCAACGATTCCCGCAACAGGCAGCAGCCATACCAATAGCTACGGCGTATACGTTGGAATGACATATACGGCAGGAAATTTAATATACCAGATTACATCAATTGATACTGCAACAGTAGGACAATCAAAGGTTATTGGTGTAGTAGCTGCTAAAAAGAATAAAATAAAGAAAGTTACAATTCCGGACAGAGCAGATTGTAAGGGATATAGATTAAATGTAACAACAATTGGTAACAATGCGTTTGCCGGCTGCAAGGCCCTTGAGAAGCTTACAATAGGTAACAAGGTAACTGTTATCGGAAAAAATGCATTTAAGAACTGCTCAAAACTTGAAACAGTAGTAATTGGAAAAGCAGTTAAGACAATAAGTTCTAAGGCATTTATAGGAGATAACAAGATTAAGAAGATTACATTCAAAGGTGACAAACTTAAGACTGTAAAGAAGAATGCATTTAGCAAGAAAGCAAAGAAAAATATTAAGTCTAAGAAGACTAAACTTAAAGGAAATAAGAAAGCCATTAAGTTGTTTAAGAAGAAACTTAAAATTAAATAATTAAAAAGTAATTAAAGAGGCTAGCTTTTCAAGAGTTGGACATGTCATGTATGTCTTGTATTCTGCGAAAAGGTAGCCTCTAATAAGTTTATTAAGAGGGAGATAGTGTGAAAGAAAGTAGAAACAAGCCATAAATTGGCGCACTTGAATAAGCTGTCTAAGGCAGGCAACTTTTTTGAAGTGTTATAGAGTTAAAAAAATAGATTAAGAAGCTAATGGCTTATCAGGTGGAAGTGTTCCTTCACGTTGTAATAGCTTCTTTGCCTGTCTGATAGCTTTTGCCTTTTGTTTTTCAACAAGAGCTACAGGCATATCGATTTTATAAAGATTGCTCGGATTCCACTCCTCACCGGTAGACAGCATCTGGTAGATGGCAGTAAGAATCATACGGGCAATAGCGATAATGGCTCTTTTCTTGCCACGACGTTTAACTAGAGCTTCATATTTCTTTTTGTAGTAAGGAGATTTGTCAGATTTTACGGCTGCATGAGCACATTGTACTAATGCAGGCTTGAGGTAGACACCAGCACGCGTAATCCAGACAGATTTCTTCTTACCAGCAGATTCATTGCTGTCAGGTGTTAAACCAGCCCAGCAACATAAACGTTTGGAACCCGAGAACTGAGACATATCCGTACCGATTTCGGAGATGATAGTGATTGCACTATCACGTTTGACACCCGGAATGGTACAGAGGAACCGGACAGCATTTTCAAAATCAGGATTAGAAGAAATCATATTTTCTATCATTTTATCAACATCATTGATTTCGGCTGTGATATAATCCATGTGTGCGCGAACAAGACGCATACGGTATTTTTGGGTATCAGTCATCTGATATCCTTCGACGGATTCTATAACAGCATCTTCTTTGGATTTGAGGTTTCTAAGAAGTTTAGATGCGATTTCTTCGTGGTTAATGGATGTCCCCGATTGATCAAGCAGATAGTCAATAATGGACGTGGATGACTTCCCAAAGATATCGGAAACAACAGAATCTAATGCAACATTACAAACAGTAAGAGCATTCTGATATCTATTCTTTTCACTTGAACGACAGGAAACGAGCTTGTAACGATAGCGGGTGTATTCCCTCAGAATACGGACTGCCTTGCAAGGAATATAACTGCCTTTGACAAGCCCAAGACGGAACAAGTCTCCAATCCATTTAGAATCTTTGGTATCATCTTTGTTGCCTTTTACAGCCTTTACCCATTTGGGATTGGCAATGACAACATTGATTTCATCTTCCAGAATATTAAAGACAGGAATCCGGTATTTTCCTGTGGATTCCATACAGACATCAAGGCAGTCGTTGTCGAGAAGCCATTGACTGAACTGCCACACAATTATATTGGATATTCGAGGAGGAAGATGAATAGAGATTTACGAATAAATGGATAAAAATTATCAATAAAGAACTTCTTTCCATACACGAAAAGTGGTTGAGCAGAATTATAAAAAATCCAAAAATAGCATAGGTTAAGAAGTCAGTTGTAGTAGAAATAGGTTGGGACCCAGTGTCCCAACCTTTCCTTTTTGCACATCAACCAAATAATTTAAACCACAATATGGTTTATTATCCTAAATCCCATCCACGATAGAATTCGACATCGACACACCGCAATAGTAAAATATAACCATAAAGTTTGAGAGCAACAGGCCTTAAAACTTTAAATCAAAAATAAATAAATGCCTTATTGAGAACAGTAGTTTAAGAACTGACTGTTTTTCAATAGGGCATTTTTTATTGCAAAAATGGAGGTGTCTTATGAAAAGTGAAAGCATTTTAGTTGTTCCACCATAAGAGTGAAACAGAGCGAAAATTAAAATTAAGGATTTTTTAGGAGGACGAACATGAATTTAAATTACGAAGAATTTAAGGGAAAAATTAAGGATGATATTAAGGATTATATGGACGAAAAGTACAAGGATTGTGAAGTTGTAATCAGAAAGGTTAATAAAACCAACCGTGAAGTTGATGGATTGAATTTCTATGACATTCCGGGGTTAAAAAATGCCACACCAACCATATATGTAAATAATCTTTATGAAGAATATGAGAGAACAGGAAATTATGAAGAGGTCGTAAGAATGGCGGCTGAAACAATGGAAAGAGGAATCAAGTCATTTAATGATGAAATCAAGGCAGAGCTTTTGGACACATCAAGACTTAAAGATAACGTGTTTTTTACTTTAATAAATGCCGAGCAGAACAGAGAGATATTAAAGACCGTTCCCCATAGGGAGTTTGAGGACCTTGCAATTGTGTATAGATGGAATCTTGGAAATGATTCTTTGGGAACATATACAAATCTTGTTGACAATGATTTGGCAAAGAAGGAAGGTCTTACGGAAAATGATTTGTACAATGCAGCAAACAAAAACACAAAGGAACTATTCCCTATATTAGTTAAGAATATGAACGAAGTCATTAGCGAAATGATATTTGGTGAGAGTGGAATTGATGAAGAAATGCAAAAAGAGTTCAGTGAAGTAATGCAGGAAACACCTGATGAAAATTGTATGTATGTCATTACAAATGAAAGTAAGTTGTTTGGTGCAGCATCAATGTTATACGAAGAACCTATCCACGAATTAGCAGAGCAGGTTGGAGGTGACTTATATATTTTACCTTCAAGTGTTCACGAGGTTATTGCAGTGCCCGCAGATTTTGGGTCACCGGAGGAACTTGCTGAAATGGTTTATGAAGTAAATATGGAGCAGGTAGATATAAATGACCGTCTTTCAAATCAGGTTTACCACTATGATAAGGACTTAAGGACTTTAAGACTGGCAACAGACACAATAAACAAAAGTCTTGATGATGTGGACCTTGGGGCAAGAGAAAACACAGAAAGAGGTGGAAGATAGTCATAGTGGATTTTGAAAAGAAATTAGAGGAGATAATAAAGAGTGAAATTTCAAACTTAAACAAGGATGAAGAGTTTGTCGTTAAAATTGAGGTGGTAACAGATGGAAAAGATAAATCAGGTATCGATTAGGCTTGTTAATGAGCGACCTCTGTTATCTGAAGAACAACTTACTTCTCCTGAAAAGGTGGCAATGGTAGTTGGAGACTATATAAGGGATTTAGACAGGGAAGCATTGTGTGTAATCAATTTTAACAGCAAGCTTCAACCTATATTTACGATTGAAAGTAGAAAATTCTTTGCTTTTGGTGGGGCAAGCAGTCATGATATTTCAGATGGCATTTTATGCCCAGATAACTGGAAAGAAAAAGCTAAAGAATTAGAAAGACAAGGCAAGTATGGGTTTAGAGTAAAAGATATTAGCTGGTGGAAAGAAGAACTTCCAACAGAGGAAGAAATGAAACATGGAATGGATGTATTAAAAAGAAATAATAATATAGTAGATTATATTATCAGTCATAGTCCTAGTACATCAGAATTATATTTGATTGGAGGCGTAGGATTGTATGAGACAGATGTTTTGACTAACTATTTGGAAGAAATTAAGGCAACTACAAATTATAAAAAACATTTCTTTGGACATATGCATGTTGATCAGGCTATTAATAGCGAAAGTATTTGCTTGTAAGAGCAAATCATTAGAATTATTTAATTAACAAATAAGTTTTATTAGATTAACGATTAAGCCAATACGAGTAAAATAATTTCATGCAATTAAGATTAACGTTATTTAACTAATCAAAACTCCTTTTTGCACCTTATATGAGAATATGATACAATGACTCCAGATAAATAAAAATTTGTGATAAGGAGAAGCAAAATGGAAGAAAAAACAATGGACAATGTAGCAGAAAACGAAATAGAAAAAATGGAAGATTTAGGACAGGCATTAGAGGAGTCTTATGCACATATGGGAAATGGAGAGTATGATACAGATACTTTGTTGGCATGGGAAAAGATTAATGAATATAAGGAGGCAGGAACTATTCTGTCGGTTACGATTTCTGGAATCGTAAATAAAGGTGTGATTGCTTTAGTGGAAGGTGTCCGAGGATTTATCCCGGTTAGCAGATTAGATATTAATCATGTGGAAGATACAAATGATTGGTTAGGCAGAGATATTAGAGTTCGTGTTATTGAAGCGGATATGGAAAAAAACAAACTCGTTTTATCAGCCAGAGAAATTCTTCGTGAAGAAAGTGCAGCTGCCAGAAAGGCGCAGCGAGAGATGGCTGTTTCAAAGATAGAGGTTGGTTCTGTTGTTGAAGGAAAAGTAGAATCTATTCAGCCATATGGTGCCTTTGTAGACTTAGGAAACGATGTAACAGGTTTGGTGCATATTTCACAGATTTCCATGGATCATATTAAATCTCCAAAAGAAGCTCTGGAAGTAGGACAGATTGTGAAGGCAAAAGTCATTAAAAATGATGGCGGAAAGATAAGTTTAAGTATTAAAGATTTGTTGGAAGAAAAAAGAATTCAGGAAGAAGAGGAAATAAAAAACAACATGCAGGAAGTGGAAAGTATTGGAACTTCTTTAGGAAGTTTACTTAGTGGATTTAAATTAGATTAAATTTCAATTTTGAAATTGAGACGGTAATCTTAGCATGATAACTTCTAAATCAATATATGAGTGAGGTGTTTATTTATGGAATTACCTGACAAAAAATATAGAATTTTAGATATATTTTATATGGGGATTAATGACAAATATTTTCAACTCAGGAGTTATCCTACAAATATGATGTATCTAAAAAAACAGTATCAAGAGACATAAACGAGATTAGAAGCTTTCTTTCTGAATACAGAGACATAATCGGAAATGTAGATATTGTTTATGATAGAAAAAGAAAAAAATATCATATGAATATTATGATTAACCAATTATAGGGATATAGGTAATAATGTTAATTGATATATATATTAGACGATTAAAAAGTTAATAAAAGGCGTTCTATGGTGTAATAGCTTCATAGAACGCCTTTTATTATGTTGAAGATGATGAAAATACGGTTTTTAACTTAGAAATGCAAACGACAAAATATGAAGAACTACCTAAAAGATCACGATATTATCAGGATATTATTGATTTAAACCTGATTGAAAAAGGTGAAGCATATGATATACTTAATACAAGTTATGTAATTTTTATTTGCACTTTTGATTTTTTTGAAAGCAATAAAAGTATGTATGAATTTGAAAATATATGTATTAATAAGCCGGAATTAAAATTAAATGACGGAACGCATAAAATTTTCTTAAATACCAAGGGAGATAGAAGCGGCATAAGCAAAGAGTTGAAATTATTATTAGATTATTTCGATGGCAAAGAACCGGAAAGCAAACTTGCTAAGAAAATTGATCAGAAAGTGTTTGAAGCCAAAAGAAATGACCAATGGAGGCGAGAGTATATGTCATATCAGATGGAATTAAATCAGCAGTATAGGAATGGAAAGGAAGAAGGAAGAAAAGAAGGAATAGACGATATGAGTAAGCTGATAAAAATGCTAATATAAGAAAATAAATATGAAGAACTTGAAAAAGCAGTAAATGATGAGGAATACCAGAAGGCACTAATGAGAAAATACAGAATAACTAAATAGAACAGTGAACATAAATAAAATTTGGAGAAATTAATATGGATAAGAAGGCAATTTATAACTTGACTTATGGGGTATTTATGGTATCCACTAAGGCAGGGGATGTGATTAATGGATGTATTACAAATACATGTATTCAGGTGGCTAATAATCCGGTTAGAATAGCCGTGTCGGTGCTTAACAGTAATTATACATGTGAATTAATTAAAAAGAGCGGAATTTTAGCAGTTAGCATTTTAGATAGTGATTGTACGTTTGAGTCTATAAAGCATTTTGGTTTCCAATCAGGAAGAGATGTGAACAAGTTCTCAAATATTACACCACCAACTGATAATGAAGGAATTCCTTATCTTGGATGGCAGTCATGTGCAGTTATAAGTGGTAAGGTTGTTGAAAAGCATGACCTTGGAACACACACTTTGTTTATTGCAGAAGTTACAGATGCAAAAGTTTTAAGTGAAAAAGAACCATTGACTTATGCACAATATCAAAATGAAATAAAACCAAAGCCTAAAAAGGATGATGAAAGTAACGGAAGAAAAATAGTAGGCTGGAGATGTAAAATCTGCAATTATGTATATGAAGGAAGTGAGTTGCCTAAAGATTATGTATGCCCGGTTTGTGGACATGGCGCAGATGATTTTGAACCAATTTACGCTTGATAGAAAGATGTTGATTTTGTGGTAGCATAATATAAAATTGCGAGAAGAATAAAAAGAAGCATATTCTAGCTGAAATTACGTTAGAATATGCTTATTTTATGGCTGGTTTTACACCTGTGGCATCTGTGGAAATAATGGATGCGGCAGTGGAAACATATAAATACAACTTCATTGAACAAAAAGGATTCAATGAAACCGTAGAAACTAGAGACATAAGGGAAGAGGAAGTTAAGCAAAAGCTTTATGATGAAATAGGAGAAAGACATGTAAACTTGGTGGTTGGAGGATTCCCATGCCAAGGATTTTCAATGTCGGGAAACAGGGTAATAACTGATGAAAGAAATAGCTTGTATTTGGAAATGAAGAAGATTGTTGAACGCCTTAAGCCGGAATATGTGGTAATGGAAAATGTTGAAGGATTGCGTTCAATGATGAATGGAGCAATAGAAAAGAAAATCATAGAAGATTACAAGAAAATTGGATATGACATTAATGTAACCATTTTAAATTGAAAAAAATGGGCATTTATGTTCAATTACATCGGCAGGTGAACAAGAAAAAATAGAAGAGGAAATTAAAAAAATAGATTCTGCAAATTTAATGAATAATTATTGGATTGGAGCATATGAAAACTTTCAGTATGAGGAATGGACATGGATTACTGATGAAGAATTTTTATATAATAATTGGGCGTATGATGAACCTAATAATTATCATAACATAATAGAAGGATATGGTCATATCATTACAGGAGATTATACTTCTGTAAACAAGTATAAAACATTGGGGTACTTGGAATGATTCATCACAAGATGGAGCTGGTTACGCAAATACATTTTTTGATTTAAAAAACTACGGATTCATATGCGAAATAGACAACATAAATGTAAATATTTCAGATCATGATTATTCGGATAAAAAAGTTACAGTTAATGGTAAATTTCCTTTTGAAATGGGAACTGGTGGAAATAGTACAACAACTGATTTCTACTATAGAGACAGTTATTTTAGTGAAGATTCATCATCATATAATGCAAGTTTAGCATCAATGTCTATTAGTATGGCTCTTACTGGTTTTGGGACACCTAATAGTAAGGATGAACCCAAAAATTTTAATAAAAATATCGTAGAAGTGTATAATCAAATAGGATTTGAAGATGAATACAGTTGTATATATGATTTTGATAAAAAAGAAAAATTGTATAACTCGCATGGAAACTTATTATTTTATGACACATCTTTAAGTGGACCAAATTCTACAGATAACTCAATAGGTGTTCATATTGCAAAAAAAAGAATAAAAATAAATGATAAAATAAAAACTCTTTTGTCTGTAGTAGCCTGCAAATAAAAAGTCAAGGCTAATCTAAAGAACATTGAAAATTTTATACAGGTTGAAAATTAGGTATCAAAATAAAAACACCACACTAGTGCTGGTCTGAAAATCGTAGTGATAATTAGGATTCTGGAAGAGATGAAAGATATTCTTTCACTCGTCCATAGTAGATTCTTAGAAACTTGTTGGCACCAGCCGTCATATAGACATAATAGGGTTTACCTTGAGCACGTTTCTTGTCTAAGAACTGATACATAGGATCATCCTATGGTTTGGTCTTGATTAAAGCGTCCATTACCTGAAATAAGGTTTTTCGTAGGTCAGTTTGATTTCAAAAGGTGTGGAAACAATTTCACCAAAAGGTCGCATAATAGCAACCATACTTTTACCATTTGAAACATCAATACCTACTGCGTTCATAAATTTGTCACTCCTTAAGATTATTGCAATGGATAAATATCAGTTTTACTCATTGCCTATTCGATCTACTGTGGTGTGACACGAATGCACCTATGGCGATTCAACCTGCATAAAACGAACGCTGCGAATGAGGAGCTGGTTATCAGTCTGTGTTACGGACGCGAAGTCCAAGAAAGGAGAAGATATCCAATTGCTACCTACATTCTAACAGCTTAAGCAACAAGATGGATAATTCTTTACTGGCTGTAAGGGTTATTAACCATAAATATATTGTAGTAGAAAGGAAATAGAAAATGTTTAAAACAAAATCGGGACGAAATATTTCATATTTCGGAAATGAATACACAAAAGAAATACATAGAAAAAATGGAAATAATTGCAAGATAAAAACTATTGATGAATTGTTCGAAATTTTACTTGATGTTTGGTGTAGAGAAACAGCCTATCCTAGCTGTCAAAAAGAGTATGATGAGGAAAATGATCCTACATATGGACAGTGTGCAATAACAGCAACGCTGGTTTATGATATGTTTGGAGGCACGATTCATAAAATAAGAGTTTCAGGCGGTGGCACTCATTATTTCAATAAAATTAACGAACATTATATTGATTTAACAAGTGACCAATTTGATTTTTATGATATTTATGTAGATTATAGCAATAATGAACTTGTAAAACGAGAGTACTGTGGAAAGAATGCCGATACATTGAAAAGATATAAATTATTGGTGCAGGCTATTAATAACAAAGTGAATAAAGAAAAAATTTAAAGTAAATTTCAGATATTTATAGTTGAAAATGGAAAAAGAGTTGTTGTGAAATAGACTATCGTAAGAAGCATCAATTGAACAAGAACCATATACTGAGGCAGAATTGAAAATAAATTTAAATTCATACAGACAAATATAACGATATAATTTGCCGGCTTAGTTGATAGAGGAAAAATCAATTATAAAAAGAGAGGGTATTACAATGAATAATGAGCAGATGATAAAAATTAAAAATTTTGATTATTTAAATCAGAACATATTAAAGGGAAAAATTCTTTTTACAGGTTCATCACTGATGGAACAGTTTCCTATTTGTGAAATTGCAAGAAGTAAAGGATTTGATGAGGTAATTTATAATCGAGGCGTTGGTGGATTGAATACAGATGAGTTTTTGGAAAACATTAATACATTGCTTTTAGACCTTGAACCATCGAAGATATTTATCAATATAGGAACAAATGATATTACGGAAGCACGATATGGAGATAAGTGGATGTCACATCTGATGGACAATTTTTGCAAAATTATTGAAACTACAAAAGATAGTATTCCTAATGCAGAAATTTATATAATGGCATTTTATCCTGCAAATTTACATTTGCCTTGGCATACAGAAGAGGCAATTCAATGGATGAAGCTTAGAACTACTGAAAATATTCGAATGTGCAATGAGCATTTGAAAGAAATCGCAAATAAATATGAATGCCATTATATTGACTGCAATGCAGGTCTCGTTAATGAAAATGGAGAACAAAAAACAGAGTATGCAATTGACGGTGTGCATATGTATGCAAATGGATATTTGAATGTTTTTGAAGTAATAAAATCCTATTTGAATTAATCGTTTATTTTATATTAATCAAATATAGGAGCATAAAAATATGAATAATATTGAAATTATATTTTTTGAAGAATACAAAAAATTAGATAATTTATGTAAGGATTTACTGGGAAGCAATCAAGGAATTACGCAGTATGTAAATGAAATGGAACAAATACCATTTGAGAAAAGCAAACTTGTTGAGTCATGGCAATACGATTATAAAATGCTTAAGCATATAAGATGGATACGTAATAATATAGCTCATAATAATGGAGATTCAGAATGTAGCGAAAGTGATGTACAATATGTAAAAAATTTTTATCAAAGAATAATTAATAGAACAGATTCATTTTCATTAATAAATGTTGAAATTAGAAAAGCAGAAGACAATCAAGCTAGTAAAAATATTACAAATGAAAATGTGGATAATGTTGTAAGTAGAGATAATAGTAATAATGTATTTATAGGAATAACAATGATTGCATTAATAATTATTTTGGTAATATTTGTTTTGATGATACATTATTTTATGATAAATGATTAAAACTAAAAACTGCATATATAATTTTCACGTGTTAAAAAAGATAAATGAATATATGCAGTTAATAATTAGAAGAATTTGTATAAATGGAGTTCGAAAATGACAAAGGAAGAATGGTACAAACAACTATTTAGCAGACTTAATAATTCAAAATTTCGCAGTAGTTTTCATTTAAAACAAAAGGATATTGATTACATAAATGAAAAGGGAATGGAAACTATAAGGGAACATGCAAGAGAATTTATTTTTAAAAGAGAAGCTCCTGCATTTATTCCAAATGACGGAAAGCAAACTCCAACAAAAGGACACCCGGTGTTTGTTGCTCAGCATGCAACAGCTACATGTTGCAGAGAGTGTATCAGAAAGTGGCATAAAATTCAGCCGGGAAAAGAATTAAGCAGAATTCAGCAGGATTATTTGGTAGATGTAATTATGACATGGATTCAGAGTGAAGTGGACAGGTACAATAATTGAAGGAACGGAGTAATAAAATGTGGAAAATTAAACATATATTTGATGGCGATTATGGATGTGAAGAACGTTCTGAAAGTGAAAAGCCAAAGGTGACAGTTACACTTGTAAATGAAAATAATGAGAAAAAAATCATATCAGTAGAAGACAAGTGGCTTATGGATAATAACTTAGATGAAGGCGACGAATGGCCTGAAAATTTGTTGTAATAAATTGTTTGAAATTTGAGAATATTAAAAAGAAAGTCACCGGTCAATTGAATATGCATCCAATCAAGTAAGTAGGGTGCGTATCACAATTACCGGTGGCTGTTAATTATATTTAAATATTTGATTTACAGAAAAACTTTCACGCTTTTAGTTTGTCATATCAAATGTGTTATTTCCCGGAAGAGTTATTGACTTAATATCATCAAGATTTCCAATAACTCCGGTGAATACAGTATATTTAGAACGTTTGCTGCCATTTTCTACAGAATCAATCTGAGAAATAACTTTAGGCGAGGTTTCTTTACCTTTAATATTTAATGTTGCAATACCGGTATTAAGTTCATCTATTACATCTATCAATGGTAAAGTGTTTTTTTCACCCTTATGGTATGAATAGTAGATTGTGTATTCAATAGGTGTGATAATTATTTCATTAATATAAACCTTTTTGTTGTTATATTTTTCGCCTAAATCAATTTCCCTATTAAATGTTTTTCTAAGTTCTTCAGTACCATGTTTTAAATCCCAGGATATTTTCCAATTGCCATTTACAAAAGTTTCATCTTCAGAATAAACTGTATGACCTGTAGCATAAAAAGATTTTATTTCCATAGTAATATTTTCAAAATCTAAATCACGTTCATTATCAACATCAAAACCGTAAGTGTAACTTGTATCATCTGATTTATAATGATTAGCATATCCTGTTGCCCATGACAGACCAACTTGTTTACCATTAGATTTTGTACAATAAAAATCAACGTCCATAAATACATCAACCAAATCATAGCCCATATCTTCTACAGTTTTTTTCCATTTTCCATAATCAACCTTAAAATAAACGTATGCAATATTATTGTCAGCTACAGTTTCCACAAGTTCGACGGAAATACCTTTATCTTCACACTTAATGTTTTTTAAATTTGAATCAGTATAAATAGTGTCATATCCGTTTTTAATAAGATATTGTTCATGTGTTTCTTTCTCTGTAGTTTTAATAACCTTATTTTTAACGTGTGAATCCATATGTAAAATATAGTTAATTGCATAAACACTGCCATTTGATAATAAAATACAGGCTAGTGCAATAGAAGCAACTTTAAGTAATCGCGGATAAGAATGTTTCTTTTTTGTATCCTTAACAGAATTTAATATTTTGTTGTCGATTTTTTCAGATGTTTTAATTTCATCATATACTTTTTTATATTCATTAACATCCATACTGTTTATCCTCCTCTAAATTCATTTTTAAGAGCTCACGTCCTCTTTTTAATCTCATTTTAATTGCTGATTCTTTACAGCCAAGTATTTCACCAATTTGCTTACAGGAATATCCTTCGTAATAATGCAGATACATTGGAGCTTTACATTTGTCAGGGAGGTTTAGAACCATTTGCAGTAAATCATTATATTCTGAAGAAAATGATTCTCCCGGTAAGTCTTCATGATTAAAAATATCTCTTTTCTTATTCCAAAATAATTTCAGGTGATTTTTGGAGAGATTAATTGAAATTCTAATGAGCCATCTTTTTTCATGTTCATCTGTTTCAAAAGCTTTGTTACTACAATAAAGTTTTGTAAAAACTTCCTGCAAAATATCTTCAGCGTCATTTGGATTTTTTACATATGTGAAGATTATTCTGAAAAGAAGATCCTTGTACTTGTAGTATTTCTCTTCGAATTGCTGAGTACTCATAATTTGAATTGTTTCTCCTTTCACCTTATATACAGTCGGGAAGCGGTAATGGTCAATTTTTAAATAATAGAAAATTTAAATAATAGTTAAATAATAAAACTTAAGCTTAAATAATATAACACATATATTTTACGCGAAAAAGAAGATTACTAGGGAAATAAATTGCTATTGAAAGTGAGCGATGGTAATATATTATGTAAAATAAAAATCATACTTATATAAACATGATGGCTTTATACGATTAGAAAATTAAAAGAAAATCTTATGATTTGGAATAAATAGTAGAATGTCGGTTTGTAAAGGATAATTTTGGGTTGCTTTATCCGATGACAGAGTAATTGGTACAACCGGACTCATGTTGAAGGAGAAAAATTGTACTGTTTTGAAAAAATTTTTTGTAGAGAAGGCGTTTCGTTCACAGAAAGTAGGACTTTCATTATACAATGAACTTTTGAAGTATGCTAACAGCAAAGGTATTGAGCATATAATTTTGGATACACCTGCGGTTGCTCATATCTCACATAGGTTTTATGAAAAAGCTGGTTTTAAAAGAATTAATTCAGAAGAACTACCAGTACCATATTCCTATCCGGACAGGGATAGCATACTATATCTGTTGAATCTATAAAGTTATGTTTATAAGTATTTTGTCAAATCAAAAACTATACACAATTATAAGATTAGAGGAGAAAGAATATGCAGGATTGTGGATTTACAAGAGAAAATAAATGGTTTAGATATCGTGCAGCAGCAATAATAATTGAAGAAGGTTGTGTGCTATTTGCAGGAAATGAAATAGACGATTATTATTACTCAATCGGTGGTGGAGTTCATGTTGGAGAATCATCTGAGCAGGCAGTAAAAAGAGAAGTGCTTGAGGAAACAGGTGTAGAATATGAAATTGAACGCCTTGCAGTTATTCACGAAAATTTCTTCAATGAAAATCAGGGAACTTTAAAAGGAATGGATTGCCATGAAATATCAATGTACTATTTGATGAAGCCTAGAGGAACAAAACAGCTTAATAGTGATAGTTATAGCCAGGGAGTAAGAGAAACAATGCATTGGATACCAATAAAAGATTTGGATAAATACAAAGCATTTCCAACTTTTTTGAAGGAATATCTTAGTAAGGAACATTCAGGAATAGAGCATATAATTACGGATGAAACAAAAACTGGATTATTATATTGAAAAGGTAAACCAGGGAAATTAGTCTCGTAAAAACTTTTATATAAGGAGAAAATTTATATGATAGGTTTAATAGTAGCCCGTTCAAAAAATAATGTTATTGGAAAAAATGGAAAAATTCCGTGGAAAATAAAGGGAGAACAAAAACAATTCAAGGAACTTACAACAGGAAATGTTGTAATAATGGGACGAAATTCATACGATGAAATTGGTCGCCCGCTTCCAAATAGAGAAACGATAGTTATTTCGAATACTAAAAAATATATAGGTGAAAATCTTCATACAGCATCTAGTGTAAAAGAGGCTATAGAATTTGCAAAAGGAAAAGATGTATATATAGCCGGTGGCTATGGAGTATACAAAGAAGCCATACCACTAGTGGACGTAATGTACATTACTGAGATTAATATAAATGTAGAGCAAGGGGATGTCTTTTTCCCAGAATTTGATGACAATAATTTTAATATATCTATTGTAGAAACATCTGAAAATAATGAACTGTTTATAAGAAAAATTTATAGAAGAAAGAATAAGCAATAGTAATTTCCAGTTTTATTAACGATAATAAGGAATTAGACGGGTAAATTTTAAAATGTTAGAAGAGATGGAAAATATTAAATATGGAAATTTAGAAACTGCAATGTATTATTGTGAGAGAAATAAAATAGGGAAATGGATAAATCGAAGTTTGTAAGGAACAGAAACTTTGAATTTCATGGAGGTAAGTCGTAAATGGATTGTATATTTTGTAAGATATTAAACGGAGAAATTCCGAGTTTGAAAGTATATGAAGATGAATATACAATGGTTTTTATGGATATTGCAAAAGATGTTGACGGCCATATGGTTGCAATACCTAAAAAGCATATTAAAAATATTCTAGATTGTGATGTAGATACGCTTAGCCATTTGATGTCCACAGTGAAGAAAGTAGCCAACTATTGTGTTGATAAATGTGGGTACGAAGGTGTGAATTTACTGAATGCAAGTGATGAAAGTGCTGGTCAATCTGTTCCGCATTTTCATATTCATATTATTCCAAGAAGAAGAAACGATAATGTGGATGCGTGGCCTAAATTTGACGGGGCAAATTGCGAAACAGAAGAAATTTATGAAAAGATAAGAATGAGCTAAATTTGAATCTGTGGAGATGTTGAGATGATAAAAAAATACAAAATAGGTTTTGATATATGGGGATTGATTACTTTTATTATTATTATGATTCCCAATTTTATTTGGTTCGCAGTTCCAGCACCGAATGATATTTTAAGGGGAGAGTCAATTACAAAAACAGTAGATGTAATAGCATCTATATGTCAGGTGTTAATGGTAATGTCGTTATGTATATTCATTAATCAAGACCGTAAAAAAATAAGTATCACACGATTTATTATGGCCACAATTATTTGTTGTCTACTGTATTTTTTATGTTGGATATTTTATTATGTAGGTGTGACGAATGGCATTGTTATATTGGGTTTGACTATTTTTCCATGCTTGGTATTTCTGTTTTTCGCTATTGAAAGAAAGAATATGATTGCTGTTATACCTATTTCAATATTTATGGTATGCCATTTGATTTATGGAATAGTTAATTATATTATTTAAGAAACTTCCAGTTTGGAGAATTGAAAAAAACGGAATTTACCTATTAAGACATATAAACTCTTGACAATAAAGCTCCTATATAGTATGTTTTTAATAAACTACTATATAGGAGCTTTTGTATGGAAATGAATGGAGGATTTCTTGTCACCAAAATAAAACAGCTTGGAGACCGGATTTTCGAGAAGATTCTCA
>ERZ772879.1459-NODE-1459-length-16284-cov-3.388564_pt1 | contig 16284 bp, 16 predicted proteins | sample MGYA00580582_ERZ772879 | MGnify/ENA primary metagenome ERZ772879 (study PRJEB29015, sample SAMEA2737682) | human gut metagenome | biome: human gut; feature: human-associated habitat; material: faeces | place: China | collected 2012 ... | reverse complement strand
CTTCCGTTTCCATCATAAAATGGATGGATATATCCAAATAGATAATGAAAGACGGAGATTCGAATCAAAGGAGGAATGGATTTATTATGCAATATAAATAAAGCTTTTTCCATACAGGCAATAATTTCGGTTTCTCCAGATATTCCACGGTGAATTTCTTTCATATGTGGACTGTAAACGGAAACAGATTTTCTTCGAAAAAAAATTCCATCTGGAAGATTCAAAGGATCATTATTTTTAATTTCTTCACTCACTAATTCATTGTAAATATTTCGAATGTCAGAACAATTATGAATTGAAATTTTTTCAGAATTTTTTAGTAAATTATATTTTTGAACTAATCCATAAAGACGCATATTTTTTTTTGTGATCGATTGTGTATTTAATATATCTTGGATCTCACGTCGAGTACTATTTACGCCTTCAATTTCATTTGTAAGTTTTACTTCATCTACAAGACAAGTTTGAGTATATTGCTCCAGAGCAATCTGAGGGAGTTTTGATTTTAAATAGATTAAAGTCTGGGTAAGTTTATAGATTCTTGATGTTAAATTTAAAATTTCGGTAGTTGGGAGTGAAAAGCATGGAAAACCATGAATTTCAAAATCATAATGTAATGCCAGTTCATTTTTATATCGGGAAGAATAGATAGATTCAAATTGATTTCGGTTTGTATATCGATATTTTTTTAAACTGTGATAATCCATAGTTGTCCTCCTTAAAAAATATAAAGTGAATTTTAATAATAATAGAAGTATAACATAAAAAATTAAAAAATATGCTAATTTTTTAATTTTTTTGGATATAATACATGTAAAAATAAAAAACGAGAGAAATTTTTAATTTCTCTCGTTTTTTATGAGCAATTAATAAAATCATCGTTTCTTTTTTCGAGAAGCTAACTGATTTGCCAGATTCACGATCGTCTCAATCGGATTTGCAAGCTTACTATGATTCATAGCTTCAATATATTTATCACGATCTTCATAAACGCTGTTAACAGCATTCAATAAAGTTTCGCTTGTAACATCCTTCTCCTGAAGCACATAGCTGTATCCCTGATTCTCAAAAGATTCAGCATTTAGGATCTGGTCTCCACGGCTGGCTTCTAATCCAAGAGGAATCAGGATATTTGGCTTTCTAAGTGCAAGAAGCTCACAGATTGCATTCGCTCCAGCACGGGACACAACAACATTTGCACATGCAAAATAATGTTTTAACTCATCTTTGACATATTCAAACTGTTTGTAACCTTCTCTGCCCTCAAGGCTTTCATCTAAGTTATTACGTCCACACAGATGAATGATCTGGTATTTTTCAAGTAACGCATCAATGTTACTGCGGATCGCATTGTTGATCGCAACAGATCCAAGACTTCCACCAATAACAAGAAGTACAGGTTTTTCTTCTGTAAATCCACACAGACGAAGTCCTTCGTCACATTTTCCCGTAAATAATTCTTCACGGATCGGAGAACCTGTTAGTACAGCTTTTCCTTCAGGGAGAAGTTTTACTGTCTCAGGGAAGTTGCAGCATACTTTACTTGCACTAGGAATACTTAACTTGTTTGCTAATCCTGGAGTCATATCAGATTCATGAATGATCACGGGAATATGGAGCTGTTTGGCAGCAATCACAACAGGCACAGTGACAAAGCCACCTTTGGAAAATACAACATCTGGACGAAGTTTCTTTAAGATCTTCTTTGCTTCAAAAAATCCTTTGATAACTCTGAATGGATCAGAGAAGTTTTTGATATCAAAATAGCGGCGAAGCTTTCCAGAAGAAATTCCATAGTAAGTAACACCGATATCTTCGATCAGTTTCTTTTCCATACCTTCGTAAGAACCAATATAATAAATATTATATCCTTCATCGATCAGTTTCGGTACAAGTGCCATATTTGGTGTAACATGTCCGGCAGTTCCTCCACCGGTTAATACGATTCGTTTCATGATCTTTTCACCCCGATTAATTATTTTCTTTGTACGCGATCAGTGCTTTAGAAAGCTGGTCTGGACAAGAAGTTCCACGGAAACCACACTGAATTCCAGATAATTTGTCGATAACTTCATCAATAGGCAGTCCCTTTGCTAATGCAGCGACACCAGTTGTATTTCCCTGACATCCACCAACAAAATGGATATCTGTTAAGATTCCGTTTTCTACCTCAAATTCAATTTCACTGGAACAAGTTCCTTTTGTTTTATATACCATAATTCTATTATCCTCCTGTAAATATATTTCAAAAATTAAGTATCTGGTAAAATGCCTAGATACACAACAAATTATAGTGCAAGAGAGTGTGTATTTCAAGAGATTCTTATTTGACATAAATTATGATTTCTCGTAAACTGAAATCAACATAAAAGAAAAGGAGATAACATATGATTGGTATCATTGGAGCCATGGAAGAAGAAGTCAGTCAGCTGATCGAAGCCATGGAAGAAAAAGAAAAAGTAACCTGTGCAGGTATGGATTTTTATTGTGGAAAGTTAAAAGATAAAGAAGTTGTGATCGTGCAGAGTGGGATTGGTAAGGTAAATATGGCATTATGCACACAAATTCTTGCAGATCGTTTTGATGTAAAAGCTGTGATCAATACAGGTGTTGCAGGTGGACTATATAAAGACATTGAGATCGGGGACATTGTAATCTCCAAAGATGCAGTTCAGCATGATGTAGATGCAACTGTTTTTGGATATAAAGTTGGGGAAATCCCTAGAATGGATACTTCTTATTTTGAGGCAGATAAAGATCTGATCGAACTTGCCAAGAGGACATGTGACGAAGTGAATCCAGATATCCACAGCTATGTTGGAAGAGTAGTCAGTGGGGATCAGTTTATTTCAGATAATGAGAAGAAACATTATTTGATCAATGAATTTGATGGATACTGTGCAGAGATGGAAGGTGCAGCGATGGCACAGGCAGCACATTTAAATCAAATTCCATTTATCATTCTTCGTGCAATCTCTGATAAAGCAGATCAGGAAGCAGCAGGAAGTTACGAAGAATTTGAAAAAGCGGCAATAAAACACATTGTTCGTCTGGTTCTTGGAATATTAGACAGAATGTAGTCTAACTTTGTAGGACGGTTTCTCTTAAGTTTCGATAGATATCCTTTTATAATCATAAGTAACATATATATGATGAAAAGGAGTGGTATCTATGGAAATGTTAAGGGAAACTTTTTTTATGAAAGGATTTATAACAGCAATGGTGATCGCAGTTCTTACTAAGGTCATAGTTTGGGCAAATTATCATAGATTGTTAGTATCTTCAGAAGAGATGGAGAGACCAAAACGGTATTGGATCGGTACATTAAAAAAGAAAATAGAAAACTATTATAATCTGCAAACAAAAGTGAATAATATCAGCTGTATTGTGGATAAATATTTTGAAGCGGACAAGATATTGGGGATAAATTCATTTTTCCTGGAACAGATTCCAGGGTTTTGTGCAATTATCTGTGTAGGTCTTGGATGTCTGGGCGCTATTCGTGGAATAGCAATGAATGCAGATATTAATTTCTGGGGAAGAAATTTGATCATTGGAGTTGTATGTGGAATTGCCATCTTTATGATGGATTATTTAACAAAAATGGATCAGATGAAGAGGAAAATAAAAATTAATCTGATCAACTATTTGGAAAATATATTACCAAATCGAATGTTGAATTATACAAAAAAACAAAATTATAAAGAAAATTTAGAAAATAAGAAAAAAGAAGAGATAAAAAAAGAAAAGAAACAGGTAGCGAATATCGAAGAGCATTGGGGAGAGATTGCAAGTTCCAGAGAATGTCAGCTGACAGATGAAGATCTGCAGATATTAAAAGATTTTATAAAAGACTTATAAAGTGAGAAATTGGATAATACATATAAGAAAAAGGGGTTGTGTGGGTGCTTTTATGAAATATCGAAGGATTTTTCAGATGATCTTAGTTTGTATAACAGGAATATTACTTAGTGGATGCAGGGGACAAATCGAAGAGCAGAAAAAGAAAAAGCAGGATACGCACCAAGATTCAACAATACAGATATACAAGACGGTGGGAAATGTTTCGCAAGGGATTGAAAGTTGGTGGTTTAAAAGAAATGAAGAACATCAGCAGCCAGAGGTTTCACAGAAAATAGATCTGTCAAAATATGATGCATATTATGTAGATCCCAAATGTACAGAAAAAAAGATTTATCTGACGTTTGATTGCGGATATGAAAATGGATTTACTCCAAAAATTCTGGATGTTTTGAAAAAACAAAAAGTTGTAGCAGCTTTTTTTGTAACAAAACCATTTATCAGAGAGGAAGCAAAACTTGTAAAGCGTATGAAAAAAGAAGGGCATATCGTAGGAAATCACACGGTGCATCATAAGAGTATGCCAACATTGTCAGATCGCGATAATAAACAGGAAATCATAGATTGTGCACAGTATTGTAAAGAAGCAACAGGATATGATATGGATCCTTTTATCAGACCTCCAATGGGAGAGTATAATGAGAGAACACTATCATTAACCAAAAAGATGGGATATCGGACAATTTTCTGGAGTATGGCTTACGTGGATTTTAAGGTAGATCAACAGCCTGGAAAAGACTATGTGATAGAACATTTTCAAAAATATACGCATAAAGGTGCGATCCCACTCATACATAATATATCGCAATCAAACGCAGAAGCGTTGGAGACAGTGATCATAAACCTAAAAAAAGAGGGATACCGATTTGAAGGATTGAAAAAACTGCCGGACTATTGAAAGAAATTCGTTAGTTTGATAAAATAAGGAACGTTATAAATATTAACAGATACGCAGAATATCATTTATAATTAGGAGATACAGATGAATAAGATAGCACAATTTCATAAAGTAAGTTTTGAACAGTTCAAAGAAAGCTGGGATGATAGTTTTCCAGGAGCTTCAGAAGAAGAAATCAAAGAAATCTATGACCAGATCAAATTGCCAAAGAGAGCAACTAGAGGATCAGCAGGATACGACTTTTTTAGTCCGGTTGATTTTGAATTAAAACCAGGAGAAACAATCAAGATTCCAACAGGAATCCGAGTTTTTATTGAATCTGATTGGGTATTAAATATTTTCCCAAGAAGTGGATTAGGATTTAAATTCCGTCTTCAGATGAATAATACAGTCGGTATTATTGACAGCGATTATTTTTATTCTGACAATGAAGGCCACATTTTTGTAAAATTAACAAATGACACCAATGAAGGTAAGACAGTTTCAGTGGCACAGGGAACTGGCATGGTACAGGGAATCTTTATGCAGTACGGAGTTACGATTGATGATGATGCAACAGAAGTCAGAAATGGCGGCTTTGGAAGTACAACAAAATAGAAAATGAATAACAGGTCAGAGTGTTAAATCTCTGACCTGTTGTATTTTGTATGGAGATGATGAGAATCCATACATTTGTGGAATTTATAAGAGAGAATCCATTATATCTGAGATATGATTCAGAGATGAGACCTGTCATCAATGAAAATTATATTCTATATACGGACGAATACAGGGTGTCCTGTTTTTTTGACTGCCTGTTGCTATCTTGTAATCGGTAATCCTGCTGTTATTATTATGCGTTTAAAATATAATGTTCACTCCCTTATATATAGTAAACCGATTTTTGAAGAAAAAAGGGAACCAGAAAATAAAAAAATATTCTTATTCGTATTGTTCATAGGAAATCCTCTTTCTGAAACATAGTTCTTACTCGTTTCTTGGCTACAGCAATTCTTTTCTTAACCGCTCTTTCAGAAATAATGAAAAATTATAGTATCACGAAAATCGGGTGTTAGTGTTGAGAAAATGATCTTGAGAGAATCAAGATAAATATAACGGATAAACAGATCCTCAGGATCAATGAGATTACGAGAAATATCGTTACCATCATCATAATCTAAAGGATAGTGAGAATTTTTATACTCATCCATAGTTAGTGTATACATCACATTACGCTGTATAGCAAAGAGATAACAGATAATCTCGTGTTCAGGTACATGTAATGCTGTGTCAGGATGTGAAAGAATTCTTTCAAATATCTGCTGAACACCATCTTCAGCAATACTTGGATTTGACGTGTAATGAAAAGCATTACAGTATAATTTATGCGAATATTTCTGATATAAAAGTGCAACATATTCAGAAATATTCTGATTGTTTGTGGGGTGACCGTTTCCTTTCATATAAATAATCTCCATTTGTCTTGTGATTTTGTAAACGATTTCAAAAGAAAATATAAAATTATTTAGTCTTCTTCAATTACCTGAATTTCAAGAAAATCAAAATCAATATCTTTCAACTCTGGGTTTTCTATCTTTATGAAATAGCGCATAAGATTATCAAACCCTAACAAGGCTGTTGCAGATTGACGGGCATCGAAAATACCATTTTGTATGCTTTTCCCACTATAAGAGAGATAGCCTAATGAATCATTATCCATACCATTTGGATTATAGTTGGTTACCAAATTTATGAATAAAATCTAAAATTTGCAAACTTACCTCAAAGGTATATTTATCTTATATCTTGTCCACGAACCATTACCCTTATTAAAGCCCCCTCCCTATTGAGGTTTGGGAACTAATATTACAGAGGAGAATTTCGCTGGTAGATTATCGAGAAAAATTGCAGAACGAATACAAAAGCCGCAACTGGGATGATTAGTTCAATCATTTACTAATCATCTAATTTGTAGAGTTATGCAATTAAGACAATCCATGCGCCGTGCAGCCAAGATGCGGCTTGCTCTGGCGGGAGCCTCGGGTTCGGGCAAGACCTATTCGTCGCTCCTTATCGCTTACGGCATGACAGGCGACTGGTCTAAAATCGCCGTCATTGATTCCGAGAACTGCTCGGCCGACCTTTATGCCCATCTGGGCGGTTATCAAGTCCTTACCCTCGAAAACTATGCTCCCGAAACCTACATTGAGGCCATAGGTATTTGCGAGCAGGCAGGAGCCGAGGTAATCATCATCGACAGCATCTCCCATTGCTGGGATTATCTGTTGGATTTCCACGCCAACCTGCAAGGCAACTCCTTTGCGAACTGGGCAAAGGTTACACCCCGTCAGAACGCCTTTATCCAGCGGATTCTGACATCCTCTTGTCATGTTATCTGTACGATGCGTTCCAAGCAGGATTATGTGCTCTCTGACAAGAACGGCAAGATGGTTCCAGAGAAGGTGGGCTTGAAAGCCGTACAGCGCGATAACGTGGATTACGAGTTTACCGCAGTCCTCGATATAGCCATGAACCACAAGGCCACTACGTCCAAAGACCGCACGGGACTGTTTACGGGGCGTCCCGAATTCCTTATCACGCCTGCTGTGGGGCAAGCCATCCTCAAATGGTGCAACATGACACAGCCTGCACAACCGAATGTTCAACCTCAAACTCCTTACAACCATGTACCCAGCGTTTCAGCCTAATGCAGAATTTGCCGTCGGTCTGAACTCCGACAGTCCTTTCCTCGATAACCCTGCCGCAGAAGTGACAACGACCATAGAGGAACAACCTGCCCAACCTGCAACGACGGGTGTTGTCGTTCCTTTGGGTATACGCCATAACCGCCACTTTATCGAGGCTAACACCAAGCCCGTCGATATAGCCCATTTAAGAAATGATTGTGTCGTTCCCGTATTCAGCAAGGACAACGAGGTGACCATCTCCCACCAGAGTTTTATCGAAACGGTATTAGGTACAGCACACCGTATGTTCCCGCAAGAGGTAATCGACGCTCCCGATATAGTCGTGTCCCATATCATCAAGGGACGGATTCCCGAAGCCATCCACAAGCCCGTGAATCAACTCTTGGAAACCGACAAGACCATCTATTACGAACGCATGGCTTTCTGTTTTGAGATACCCACGATTTACGAGAATGTGGCAGGGAACAGACTGAACCTCTCGATTGGAGGAGTAAGAGCCTACAACCACGAGAACCTCTATTCCAAGAAGACGGTGGAGAAATTCAAGGTCTTCATCGGTTTCAAGAACCTCGTGTGCTGTAACCTCTGTGTATCGACGGACGGATTCAAAAGCGAACTGCGAGTAATGAGCGTGCAGGATTTGTTCGATGCCTCCTTGCGCCTGTTTCAGGAGTACGATGCCGAACGCCATGTAAAGCGGATGGCCGCGATGCAGGAAAGAACCCTTACCGAACACCAGTTCGCCCAGCTTATCGGCAAGACACGGTTGTATCAATACCTGCCCACAGCAGAGAAACGACAGCTTCCTGCCATGGAGTTTACGGACTGCCATATCAACGCGGTTGCAAAGGCGTATTACACGAACGAGAACTTCTCAATCCAGAGATTGACCTTTGGAGGGTTTATAACCTCTTTACGGGAGCCAACAAATCGAGTTACATCGATACGTTTCTCGACAGATCGCTGAACGCTACCGAACTGATCACGGGTATAGGCAGAGCCATCGAGGGAGATGCCGAGTACAGGTGGTTTGTGGAATAACCGAACGAAGAAGAATACCCTTACTGTCAAACGACGGCAGGGGTATTCTCTTTTACGGAAGAATAAAGCGGATAGACACTTAATAGATTTGCAAAGTGTCTGAAACAATGCACCTTGTATTCTGTAATATTATCTCTCTTGTAGAAATACAGACTTTATGCAGACAGGAACTCGATAATCGTTTGTATTTGACTGATATAACGTGCATTTTGAGGGCTTATACAGGCGTAAAGTCGAGAACAAAGCCTACTATCCCAATAAGCAAAGAACAAAGTTTACTTTCCAGTCGTATCGCTGTTGGATTGCAATTTTGTTTTGGCGAAATTTGTATCTGCAACAACCTCGAAAAAAGAGGTGCAAGGCCGTTGCATTTCCGACGATTGTTTTCTACTTTTGTGGGAGACATATTGAATTACGGAAGTGTAACTTTATTCTCGTGCGACGAACGTAGGAAATTCCAAGCACAATAGAGAGAATAAGTGGCATTGCCCTCCCGTCGTATCTTCACGATACAGGCGCGGGGTTGTTGCTTATTTTATCTATTGGGTTTCCTACGACCTGTCGCACTAAAATAAGTCAGCAGCCCTGCGCTTTCTTTTCGTTTATCCGTCGTTAGAGGCTGGACGACCTTAAAGGCATTTGAAGATGAATGATGTATTGTACATTATCCACGAATTACAGCGGGTAGCAGAATTAGAATCCATAATGATTTGCCACATAGATTCCAATTGGAATATTTTGAATGGTTATTTGCCATTTATTGCGGATAAGTTATTTATTCTTTGTCGTAAAAATGAAAAAGATGTCTATTTATATGCAGATGCTAATAATCATCTTCTTGGTGCTCTTACGTTTAATGACACAACAGGGGTGGCTATTAATGATTTGCGACTACATAATGACATTAAATATTTTTCGATAAAAGGCCCATTGCAAACTTATGATACAACTTTATTTATTTTCAATGCTTTTAGATTGTTCGATATAAGCATGAGTGAAAACTCTATTGGTGATTGTATTTATAGGTTATGTATCAATGTTTTATGTCGATTGCATTATCTAAATCATACTTCGGATTTTTCAATGGAAATTATCAATGATACAACAATTTATTTCAAAGAAAATTCAAGCGAAATAATAGGTGAAATACGAGCCGATTGTGGCGATTGCGATGTTTATATGTCTATTAACATGAATAAATGTCGCTTGCAAAGCACAAATGTAGCTTTGCATCAATTTGCTAAATTGATTTTTGAGAATATGGTTCAATCCGCAAAGATAGAATCAAAAGAAGAATATGTATATTATCGAATCAACTTATGTTATGGACAAGAATAATAGTATAGGCGATAAAATTATCACCGTCGTAATCGTTTCAATTTTGGCCTGCCTATTTACAGGTGGGATAGCCGCAAGTTTACATCTACACGTTCCAACGATATGTATTCTTACTATTGGGATAGTTTGTGCAATCGTATTTGGTAATGATTGATTTAATCGAGTGACATATTTTGAACGGGGCTATATCTTGGAAAATCCTGCAAAATGCGTCACATCACCACACGCATACATTTACAAATAAATAAAAATAGCCTAATGAAAAACTACTTACTTATCATTCTGCTGTTGTGTGCAGGAGCATACAACGGCTATGGTCAAAAACAGCCGTCAGATTACCACCTGCAAAAAGCTATCGACCTAATGCAGAATAACGGTGACGAAAAGGAAGTGATGGAATGCCTCGACCAACAGCTTCAAGGAACTCCCGACAATGCCGATGCAAGGGTGGTTCGTGCAACTTTATCCCTTAAACAAAAGAAATACGGAAATGCACTTTCGGATATGAACCTTGCTATAAAATACTATAAAAAAGGTGGGATATTCCCTAAATACACTATATACTGGGGACGTGCCCGCGCATATTACGATATGGAAGATTCCGACAAAGCACTTGCCGACTATGATACCGCTTACAAATTAGCATTGAAAGACAAGACAGGAGCAACGGATATTCACGATATTCTTTATGAACGAGCACAGATTTATTACGATTTAAAGGATTATGCAAGTGCAGATGCAGACTATTGGCAGATGTTGAAACATGATGAAGCCGATCAGGTCGCCATGATTGGCCTTATCCGCAATATGATTGCCCGTAAGGAATATGATAAAGCATTGGAATTGGTCAATAAATGCGAAAAATATGATGCTGACTACGAGGAAACCTATTGTTATCGGATGCAGATTTATGATAAAATGGGCGAAACGGACAAGGCAATTGATGACGCTGTAATCTATTTTGAAAAATCGGATGACCCACGACATTACCTGCTGAAATCAATTATGGGCAAACATTTGAGTTACGCATTAGCCAAAGTACAGTCCCGAATTCAAACAAATAACGATTACTCATGGAAACAGTTACGTATCCATATATACAAGTGGGGCCATGATTATGCAAATGCCATTCAATATTACAATCAACTGGAACAGGAATTCGGAAGTTCCATCCCAATCTACTACAATCGGAGCGAATGCTACAACGAAATAGGAGATACAGAACGAGCCATTGCGGACATAACCAAGTGCATTGAATTGGGGGATGGCAAAGATTATGATGCAATTATTGCCCGTGCCGACTATTACCGCGAGGGCGGGCAATATAAAGAGGCGATAGCTGATTTTACGAAAGGGGTAGAACTTGAGCCGACTAATGCCTATCCCTATTATAAGCGCGGCTGGTGCTATGAGTTATCGGGCGATGATGATTCGGCAATGAAAGATTACAATGCGGGAATTGATGTCGATAAAAGTTATCCTTATATTTTTTTAACACGAGGTGAATTGTATCTGAAACGTGGAAAAAAAGAGAAAGCCAATACCGATTTCAATGAGGTAATAAGACAAGATACCGTTGCCCGAAGTGGCAGTTGCCGCCAATATGCTCTCCACTTTTTAGGACGGGATGCCGAAGCCCTCGAATGGATGGATAAAATCATTGCCGCTGATTCAACAAGAAGCGGCGGATATTACGATAAATCATGTCTGTTGGCGCGCATGGGACGATTGAACGAATCTGTTGCGGCACTTCGCAAAGCCTTTGAAAATGGTTATCGCTCGTTTGCACATATCGAACATGATGACGATATGGATGCAATTCGGGAACTGCCCGAATTTAAGCATCTAATTGAAGAATATAAGGCAAAACCTATTCGAATAGAAGCCGATGATGAACAGGCAAAGGATAAGATTGAAACGATTTCCGAGATACAGATGAAAAAGATGTATAGCGGACTTTATGAAATACCCTGTACGATTAATGAATTGCCTTTAAAATTCTTTTTCGATACGGGAGCAAGTACGGTTACAATCTCCTCGGTGGAAGCTAATTTCATGCTTAAAAATGGCTATTTAAAATCAGACGATATTAAGGGCAAAGAATATTACAGCGTGGCAACTGGCGAGATTCACGAGGGTACAACAATCCGTCTGCGTGAAATCAAGATTGGCGGTGCCATTCTGCGTAATGTTGATGCTTCGGTTGTTCATAACCAGCAGGCTCCGCTATTACTCGGCCAGACAGTTCTGGAACGTTTCGGAACGGTAACTATTGATAATATCAATTCAAAATTGATTATCAAACAGAAATAGAACAAGGGACATATAGACTTTCTCCAATTGAGCGATTCGTTGGAGAAAGTTTATTTGCTCGTTGGTGACATAATTTTCAAGGGCTATATGTGTCACGCAAGATGAAAACCTATTCACAACGAACCGTGACAAGGTTTATAAAAGGGTCTATAAATATATACTTTCAGAAAAGGTTGTCACCGAGATACGACACGACATGGGATTAAAGACTTTCATAAAACGACGATTTACAAAAGAAGAGGGAATATATTACAAATTGAATGATTTGCAACGCTTTGTAAAGATACAAGAGAAAGATTTTCAACGTGCCCTGTTCGAGATTCGACAAGGGCGGAAACAATCGCATTGGATTTGGTTTATATTTCCGCAAATGCGAGGGTTGGGACATAGTGCCTATTCCAACTATTATGGGATCGTAAACTATCTGGAGGCTAAAAATTATTTGGATCACCCCATTTTAGGAGCACGGTTACGTAAAGTAACCGAGGCATTGTTTGCCGTTGATGGAAAAACAGCAGTAGAGATTTTAGGTGAACTCGATGCAATGAAAGTCCGCTCTTCAATGACGCTTTTCGATGCTGTTTGTCCTAATGATATATTCCGTCGTGTTCTGGAGAAATACTATGATAATGTACCTGATGCAAAAACATTGGGGATGCTTGGAATGGGGCAAATAGGCTATGGAAATAAAGATGGAATTATTGGAGCTATCATAGGCGATATTGTCGGTTCTCGGTTTGAGTGGAATAATCATAAATCAACGGACTTTACTTTATTTACGCCCGCCAACAAATTTACAGATGATACGGTAATGACTATTGCTATTGCAGATTGGTTATTACATGGAATGTCATTAGTCGATGCAATGAAAGATTGGGCAGCAAAATATCCGAATCGTGGTTATGGGAGTAAGTTTTGGCAATGGCTGTTTATATGGAAAAATAAAGAGCCTTACAATAGCTATGGCAATGGTAGCGCAATGAGGGTCAGTCCTTGTGGATACTTTGCACAAACACTCGATGAAGCGTTAAATTTAGCAAAGCAATCGGCAGAATTGACACACAATCATCCCGAAGGAATCAAAGGAGCACAAGCTATCGCTGCATCTGTTTTCTTGGCACGTCAACAAATAGCCAAAACGGAAATACGAGATTATATCGAATCTACTTTCGATTATAACTTACATCGAACCTGCGATGAAATACGACCGATTTATGAGTTTAATATGACGTGTCAAGGTTCATGTCCCGAAGCGATAATCGCCTTTTTGGAAAGTTCGGATTACGAATCGGCAATTCGTCTGGCAGTTTCTTTAGGAGGGGATAGTGATACCATTGCTTGCATGACAGGCGGCATCGCGGCGGCATACTATGGCATCCCTGATGAGATTGTTTATAATGCCAAAGAATATCTACCCGATGATATGTTAACGATTATACTTGAGTTTGATAATCACATTCGATGATACGATGAAAACCTATCTACTTCCCCTATTCGCCCTACTGATTGTTGGGTGTGAAACCCACCGTTCTGGACAAACCTATGATGAAATGCTGAATGATGTCGTTCTGAATTTTAACATTGGAACAGTCGGCGGCGATAGTGTATTGAAAGCCTTTGTACAGAAAACACAGGCCGATTCAGTCGCTCGGCAATATTCCAATCCTACAATGAAAGAGGAAATGATGTTCACTCTAATCTCTGATTATATAGATGCAGGACAAGTAGACAATGCACAGCACTTATACGATAATATGCTGAAATATGCAGAACAGGAATATGGAAAGGACTGCCAAATGACAGCAATGACCTATAAGGAAAAAGCGCATTTATACGAACGTGTAGGAGATTTGGAGAATGCTATTCAGATGATGCAGAAGTCCGCAGAGGTGTTTAAGAAACTGCAAAAAAATGAATGCAATCAATATAAGGATGCAGAGGAGTTCATAAGAAGATGTGAAGAACAGGAATCTAAACAGGCCGCAAATAATATAATTTCATTCTTCTATGAACAGCCGATTAATAAATATACCGTATCTGGAATAGCGAATAAAAATTCAGAATTTAGATGCTATGATTTAACCTTGACTTTTCGCCATATTGATACGGGACAAGAATTTTCAGTATATGGGGGCCGAACAACTTGGGGGATGAAATTGGATGATAACTTGGCATATCCTGATAATAAAGACGGTGATGTTATCCAATCTCCCGAATACGATATTCCGTTCTTCTTTGCGGATTTGGATTTTGATGGAAAAGATGAACTAATAACCGATCTTTTTCCTTATGGCGGCAGTCAGCGGAATGTCGGCGCATTTACCTCTATTTATAAAATCAAGAACGGGAAGGCCATAAATGCAACCGAATATTTTACAAATAAATCTGAAATATTTAAGTCCATAGACCAATATTTTTTCTTTGTAAATAATGCCCGTAAAGAAATCATTTTATATTCCGATGGCGGAGCGATCAATTTTGGTTGGAAGATTTATAAATTCAATAATGGCGAATATATATACGACAGGCATATACGTTGTGACTATAATACAGGATCAAGCAGTTATACAGTTACAGTCTTATCTCCGCAAGAACAACCTATAAAATCGTTTACGGTTAGCGAAGACCAGTTTAACAGAGATAGATGGAATTATTAAGATGAAAACCTATCTACTTCCCCTATTCGCCTTGCTGATTGTTGGGTGTGGAAATCGACATGCAAAGAAGATTGTACACACAGAACAGGATTCAACGGAACTTACAATCAAGACCCCTTATGATACTGTCCATTTTTTCTTTAAATGGAGAGATGCCGATTCTATCCCTTACTTATTTGGGAAACCGTCGAAAGACAATATAGCTGAATATCGACGACGATTCGACAGTTTGCATCTAACTGAACGTTACGGATTTTATGATAGAATCGAATATTTCCGAGATATACCCCATATCATGGCGGTAAATGATTTTGTCACTTTGTGGTTTGCAACTGAAACGCCTTATCAAGATGATTTAGATATGATTCTTTGGCGCATTAACGAATATTACCCTCTTAATTGTTCCACCACTGAAACCGAACGTTACCAGAGATTTTCAGAGCAAATAGATTCTTTATTATTATACACACTCGACACACAATGGGATTATAATATCCACGCATGGTTGGCGATCAAATTACATGAATGTAAGGTGGAATTTTATAACTATCGACTGTTGGATTGTAACAATGAGTTTAAGGATATTTTAGCGTCGGAACATTGTGCATGGAAAGAATATGAAGAAACCTTATATGATGTATGCGATAAAATAGTTGTCGGGAAACATGGTGGGTCTGGAGCACCAATGGCGTATGGCGATTTTTTCATAGAAAGCTATGAGCAGAGATTGATTTCATTATTGGATTACTATTTTATTTTGGGTGATTCCAATTATCAGCCGACAGAACGACATAGGTTGATTCCAGATAAAATGATGCAAAAGGCATACTCTGATTTTTATGATGATCTTATCAATTCAGATTTTGAAGATTATAGTGTGGAAGAAAAAAGATGTGCATTAAATAATGACATGCGTTTTTGGAATAAGTGGATGGCTGAACGACAAAAAATATCGAAACAACTGTCTTTACCATTCAAGAGAATCTATGATAATTGCACAAACAATCTTAAACGGCGGAAATTGATTCAGTTAAAAAACCAATATTGTGAGCATATGACAGGACTTCCTCAGTCTACCGCAGATGTACTATTACAACAAGATTGCTCCGATGAAGAACTGTTTAACTACGATTATCAAACACGATACGATGCTTATATAAAATGAATTTTTTGAAATTGCGTCACATCAACATAACTATTAATCCATAACACAACAACATGATGACACGAGAAGAAAGACTGAAGTTTTGCTCCATCTGCCAAAAACGGCAGATGGATATGCAAAGAGGTTTGGTATGTTCATTAACCAATGAATATGCTACTTTTGATGAAAAATGTACGGATTTCGAAGCTGACGAAACTGCAATCGCAAAAGAACTCACGAAGCAGAGGGAATACAAGAAAGAACTGCAAAAAACAGGAGGGGTTCTAACTGGTGCGGGATTAAAGTAATGTAACGACTTGATTTATATGGTAGTTACATTTTTGT
>ERZ772879.1453-NODE-1453-length-16323-cov-8.589870_pt1 | contig 16323 bp, 15 predicted proteins | sample MGYA00580582_ERZ772879 | MGnify/ENA primary metagenome ERZ772879 (study PRJEB29015, sample SAMEA2737682) | human gut metagenome | biome: human gut; feature: human-associated habitat; material: faeces | place: China | collected 2012 ... | reverse complement strand
CCAGTCGAAGTTGCTCACGGTCAGGTCGATCTCTTCCCACTCGGAAACACGGTAGTAGTACCCGCTGTCCTTCATATAGGCGCTCATCTGCGTATACGCGCTGAAGTCCGCAAATGCCGAATCGCAGCAAATCCGCAGCTCCGGCCAAGTGCTGGAAAAGTTGTCCGAAAAGCTCGTTTCCCAGGCCGGATCGTCATAGACCAACTCGCCAAAGAGATAATTGCCGAGCGGCATGCCGCAGATCAGGCGCTCCACCTGCTGCGCAATATCCTCCGGCACCGTGGGATCGTTTCGATCCACGCACCACTTAACATAGTTTTTCAGCACCGTGCCGCCGGAACGCAGCCCATACAGCTGCGCTTTCTGATTGCCCTTGATGGGATTTGCCAGCACCTCACCCTGGGAGAGCATGAGCTCACGTTCTCCCGCGGCGCCCTCAAAATAGAGCCTTGCATAGCACTCCTGCATCGCCGACGCGCTGCCGAGGCGCTCATATTCTGCCGCGTCCAGCAGCGAAAGGACCGTCTTGATCTCCTCCGTCGACATGCGGTACTCCTCGCCGCCGTCTGCCTCCCCCATCTTGACGCTGATGCGCGTGATCTCCCCGCGCGAGGTGCCGAGCAGCGTCTCCGCATCGATGTCCGACCTCGGATTCGTCAAAAAGCACACGGCCACGATCACGACCGCGAGCACCGCCGCGGCGGCGACCCAAAACGCGGGCTTTTTGTAGTGCAGCGCGCTTTTCACGCGCGTTTTGATGTTCCCCTCGCCGAATGCCAGCGGGCAGGCCGCGACAGCTCTTCCCGGCGCGGCGCAGGACAACAGCGCCTGCGAATAGTCCGCGCGCGCCGCACCGTCCAGCCCCTTGACGACTTTTTCATCGCACGCGAGCTCGATGTCGCGGCAGAAGAGGATGTAGGCGACCCACACCAGCGGGTTGAACCAGTGCAGCGCAAGCACGAGGTAGCCCAGCACCTTCCACCAGTGGTCGCGGCGGGCGAGGTGCGCGCGCTCGTGCGCGATGACATACGCCGCCGTCCCCTCGTCCATGTGCATGGGAAGATAAATGTTCGGCTTCACCACGCCGAAGACGAACGGCGAATCGACAAATTCGCTCTCGTAGATGTTATCTCGCAGCAAAATCGCCGTTGCGAGCTTTCTTTTCAGCTTTCCCGCGCTCACGAGCGCGTGGACGAGCAGCGCCGCCATGCCGGCGAGCCAGAGGACGCTGTAGATGTTGAAATCGACCTGCGCCTGCTGGCGGCTCACGCCGACGGGGACCTCCGCCGCCGAAGGCAGCGTCGGATTCGTGACGATGTCAAGCGTCGCCTGCTCGTAGAGCACCGGCTCGCGCGTTTCGGTCACGATCTCGCTTGGGATGGTCTCGGCGCTCGGGATGAGCGAAAGCGCGCTTTCAATCGAAAACAGGCAGACAAGCCGCAGTGCGACCACACCCCAGAGAAGCGGCATGACCCACTTCGGCGCTTTTTTGAGGACAACCCGCAGCACGAGCACCGCCAGAATGAGCCAGCTTGCGCTGATGCTGAGGTTCACGAGCTTCAAAAAGACGTCATCCATGATGATTCTCCTTTCGATAAAGGTCGATCATTTTCTGCACCTCGTCAAGCTCTTTGTCGCTCACGTGGCTCGACTTTGTAAACGCGGCGACGAACGCGGGCAGCGAGCCGTCGAAGCGCTTGTCGAGCAGCTCGTCGATCTCGGCGGTCTGCGCCTCGTCCTGTGAGATGAGCGACGTGACGACAGTATTCTCGTTTTTCAGCACCCCGCGCTCAGAGAGCCGTTTGATGACCGTGTAGGTCGTCGTCGGTTTCCAGCCCAGGTGCTCGGCGCAGAGCGCGACCAATTCACGGCTCTTGACCGGCTCGTGTGCCCACAGAATTTGGCAAAAGCGGTATTCGCTCTCAAAAATTTTCGGCGTTTCCATCTTGTTCCCTCTCTAATCTGTTAGAGTATATTTGTACACTAACAGATTAGAGTCCTTCTGTCAAGCCCTTTTGCGCTCAATTCTGGGCAAATCTCACTTGACAAGGTCCTCCACGCTCCTTATAATAATTCATATCGCACAAAAAGCTCCGCGCAGGAGCTTTTTTTATGTTTGGAGAAAGAGAGCGTCATCCCATGTCAAAAAAAGCCAATCCCGCAGCGCTGCTGCCGATCTTAGTGTTCCTTGTCCTGTATCTGGGCCTCGGCCTGATCTTTGAGTACGTGCTCAAAATCCCGATGGGATTTTATTCCATCCCCATCGTCGTCATCTTTCTCATCGCGCTGCTCGTAGCCTGCTGCCAGAACCGCGCGCTGTCGTTCGACGAAAAGCTCACGCTGATGGGCCGTGGTGTGGGCGATAAGAACATCATCACGATGCTGCTCATCTTCTTAGCCGCGGGTATGTTCGTCGGCGTCGTGGGCCGCTCGAGTGCGGAGAGCGTTGCGTACTTCATGCTCTCGATCATCCCGTCGAAATTCGCCGTGGCGGTGCTGTTCGTCGTAAGCTGCTTTGTCTCCACCGCGATGGGCACGAGCGTCGGCACCATCACGCTCATCGTCCCCATCGCCATCCCCATCGCCGCGGCGAGCGGCTATTCCCTGCCGCTGTGTGTCGCGTCCGTCATGGGCGGGGCAATGTTCGGTGACAATCTGAGCTTCATTTCCGACACAACCATCGCCGCCTGCAACGGGCAGGGCTGCGCGATGAAGGACAAATTCCGCGAAAATTTCCACATCGCCTTCCCCGCCGCGCTCGCGTCGCTCGCACTCATCCTCGTGCTGACGCTGAATGCGGACGTGCACCCCGCGCCCATCCCTGCCTACAATCTCATTCAGATCATCCCCTATGTGCTCGTGCTCATCGGCGGTATCATCGGTATCAACGTCTTTGTCGTGCTGCTCATCGGTATCGTATCCGGCGCGGTCATCGCGCTCGCGACCGGCGCGACGGGGCAGACCGGCATCCTCGCAGTCAAGGCTCTGCTCGAAAACATGGGCAGCGGCGCGGCCGGGATGTTTGAAACCTCGATGGTCGCGATCTTAGTTTCCGCCATCTGTGCGCTGATCCGCGAGTACGGCGGCTTTGAAGCGCTGCTCGGCTGGATCAAAAAGGCGTTTCGCGGCAAGCGCGGCGGCCAGATCGGCATGGGCCTTCTCGTCGGCGCGATGGACATTGCCACCGCGAACAACACCGTTGCGATCGTTATGGCGAACCCCATCGCCAAGGAGATGAGCGAGGAGTACGGCATCACCCCGCGCAAGGCCGCGTCGATCCTCGACACGTTCTCCTGCATCTTCCAGGGCATCATCCCCTACGGCGCGCAGATGCTCGTTGCCATCTCCGCGGCGCATGAACTGGGCTACGCCATCTCCGCGTTCGACATCATCCCAAACCTCTTCTACCCCTATCTTCTGGCGGTGAGCTCATTCTTCTTCATTGCGATCGACAGCAAAAAGAAGGCGTGACTGATGGTTGACCATAATCTTCTTCAGCGCAAAAAGCTCTTTCTTTTCGACCTCGACGGCACGCTGTACTTGGGCGACCGGCTTTTTCCCGGCGTCCGCGAGCTGCTCTCTGCCATCCGCGCACGCGGCGGGCAGTACCGCTTTCTGACAAACAACTCCTCGCGCAGCGTAGCGGCCTACGTCGAGAAGTTCACGCGCCTCGGCGTCGCGACGGAGGCGGTCGATTTTCTCACCTCGGTCGACGCGCTGATTCACTATCTCCGCGAGCACGGCGGAGAAGACCGACGCTATTACGTCTGCGGTACGGAGTCGATGAAATCACAGCTCCGCGCGGCTGGCTTTACCGTCGCAGAACGGCGTGAGGACGCGAACACACTCCTGATGGGCTTCGACACCGAGCTGACATTTCAAAAGCTGGAGGACGCCTGCATCCTGCTCGGTCAGGGCGTTCCCTACGTTGCGACCAATCCCGATTGGGTCTGCCCCACGGCCTACGGCTTCGTGCCCGATTGCGGTAGCGTGTGCGAAATGCTCTGGCGCGCGACCTCCCGCCGCCCCATCGTCATCGGCAAGCCCGAACCGCTGATGCCGCAGCTCGCGATGCTCGAAGCGGGCGTTTCCGCGCGGGAAACACTGCTCGTGGGCGACCGCATCTACACGGATATCGCCAGCGGCGCGAACGCGGGCATCGACACGCTGCTCGTCCTCTCTGGCGAGACGAAGGAAGAAGACCTCCCCACCGCTGACCCGCAGCCGACGTTCGTTCTGCCGGACGTCGCCGCACTGCTGAACATCTTGGAATCTTAAAAAGGACAAGCTATGGCAAACATCATCGAAATCCACGATTTTTCCGATCCCGCGCTCGACGTCTACGCGCGCCTGACCGAAAACCAACTGCTCAATCGCGCGGATCCCGACAACGCGCTCTTCGTCGCGGAAAGTCCGCTCGTCATCGGCCGTGCGCTTGATGCGGGCTGTGAGCCGGTGTCGTTTCTGATGGAGCGGCAGCATACGCAGGGCAAGGGGCGCGAAATTCTCGCCCGCTGCTGTCAAGATATTCCGGTTTACACCGCTGATGAATCCATGCTGACACAGCTCACCGGCTTTCACCTGACGCGCGGCATGCTCTGCGCCATGCGGCGGCCGAAGCTCCCAAGCGTCGAGGACGTCTGCCGCAATGCGCGGCGCCTCGTCGTGCTCGAAAACGTGATGAATCCGACGAACATCGGCGCGATCTTCCGCTCTGCCGCCGCGCTCGGCATGGACGCGGTGCTGCTCACGACTGCGGGGAGCGATCCGCTCTATCGCCGCGCCTCGCGCGTCAGCATGGGAAATGTGTTCCTCATCCCGTGGACCTACCTGCCCGAAAGCGGCGACTGGACGCAGCTGCTGCGCGATCTCGGCTTCCGCACCGTCGCGATGGCACTGCGCAACGACTCCGTACGGCTCGACGATCCGCGCCTTGCCGCCGAAGAAAAGCTTGCCATCGTCATGGGCACGGAGGGTGACGGGCTCGCGTCCTCGACCATCGCGAGCTGCGACTACACGGTCAGGATCCCGATGTACCACGGCGTCGACTCGCTCAATGTCGCCGCAGCGAGCGCCGTGGCGTTCTATGAGCTGGGACTTCCCCCGCTGAACGAAAAGGAGGACTGACATGCTGAACAATACCGGCTTCGACCTCTGGGCCGACGGCTATGACAAGAGCGTCGGCCTCTCCGACGAGAACGACCGCTACCCCTTTGCGGGCTACCGCGCCATGATGAACGCGCTCTATCAGCGCGTGCTCGCGCAGAGCGGGCATAACGTGCTGGATATCGGCTTCGGCACGGGCATACTGACCTCGCGGCTCTACGAGCAGGGCTGCCAAATCTATGGGCAGGACTTTTCCGCGCGCATGATCGAACTGGCGCAGGCAAAAATGCCGGACGCGCGGCTCTATCAGGGCGATTTTTCCAAAGGCCTTGTGCCCGAGCTTCGTGCGCAGCAGTACGACGCCATCGTCGCGACCTACTCGCTCCACCACCTGACGGACACGCAGAAAATCGACTTTCTTCGCGCGCTTCTGCCGCTTTTGAAGCAGGACGGCTGTCTTTTCATCGGCGACGTCGCCTTCCGCACGCGCGAAGAGCTCGAAGCGTGTCGAACTGCGGCAGGCAGTGAGTGGGACGAGGATGAAATTTACTTCGTCTATGACGAGCTCCGCCCTCACTTCCCTGCGCTGACGTTTGAATCCTTCTCCCACTGCACCGCACTCCTGACGCTGCGAAAATAATTTCCCTGGAAATATGATAAAAAGCCTCTGTATGGTCAACCCATACAGAGGCTTTTCTGTGAAGCATTATTCCTTTTCAGTCGTTCAAATGGTCGAGGATCGCCGCGATCAGCTGCTCCTTGCCCGTGCCCTTTTCGGCAGAGAACGGAATGACGAGCTCATCGTCGCGCAAACTCAGCGTCTCGCGAATTTGGGCAAGATTCGGCTCGATCTCGCGCGCTTTGAGCTTGTCGAGCTTGTTTGCCACGATCACGACGGGACAGCCCGTCTGCACGAAGTAGTCGTGCATCGTCACGTCGTCCGCCGTCGGCTTGTGCCGCGCGTCGACGATCTGCACACCGAGGTGAATGAGCCCCGCAGACTGGAAATAGTTTTCCATCAGCTTGCCCCAGCGGTCGCGCTCGGTCTTGGAGACCTTGGCGTAGCCGTAGCCCGGCAGGTCGACGAGGTAGAGCTTGCCGTCGATCTTAAAGTAGTTGATCTGCGAGGTCTTGCCCGGGGACGCACCCACGCGGGCAAAGTTCTTGCGGTTGACGAGCCGGTTGATGACGGACGATTTGCCGACGTTCGACCGCCCCGCAAACGCGAGCTGCGGCATCCCGTCGCGCACGAACTGCTTTTCCGACGCCGCCGAGAGGATGAATTCGACCTTGTTGAAGTTGATCGCCATGGTTTTCGTTTCCTTTCAGCTCATTTCGCCCGCACGCAGCGCGCTGTGCGCGCTCTCCTGCACGGGAGGAAGATAGCTCTCGTGCGCGGCAGCGGTGCATTTTTCGGGCAGCACCAGCGCTTCGGCAAAGACGGCGTCCACCGTCTCGACCGGTACAAAGCGCAGCTTTTCGCGCACCAGCGGGTCGATCTCGTCGAGGTCCTTTTCATTCTCCTTCGGGAGAATGACCGTATGTACGCCCGCGCGCAGCGCGCCCATTGTCTTTTCGCGCAAGCCCCCGATGGCGAGCACACGGCCGCGCAGCGTGATCTCGCCCGTCATGGCGACATCGCGGTGTACCGCCTGCCCCGTCAGCGCGGAGAGCACCGCTGTCGCGATGGCGATACCGGCGCTGGGTCCGTCCTTGGGGATGGCCCCCTCAGGGAAGTGGATATGGATGTCCTTCGTCTTGTAGAAGTCCGGCGCGATGCCGAGCTCCTGCGCCCGCTGGCGCAGGCACGAGAGTGCCGCGCGGCAGCTCTCCTGCATCACGTCGCCCAGGTTGCCCGTGAGCTCGACCTTGCCGCTGCCGTCCATCACGCCGACCTCGACGGGCAAAATTTCACCGCCCACCTCGGTCCACGCAAGGCCGTTCACCACGCCGACAAGGTCCTTTTCGGGAATCTTCTCCTGTGCAGCACGCGGCGCACCGAGGAATTCCTTGATGTTCTTCTCTGTCACGGTGACTCGCTTTACATCGCTTGTAGCAAGCTGCATTGCCGCCTTGCGGCAGATCTTGCCGAGCTGACGCTCAAGCGAGCGCACGCCGCTCTCGCGCGTGTAGAGCGCGATGGCCGCGCGGATGGCGCTCTCGTCCACGCGCAGGCTCGAGGCCGTCAGCCCGTGGGCCTGACGCTCCTTGGGCAGCAGGTACCGCTGCGCGATCTGCACCTTCTCCTCGTCCGTGTAGCTGGGGATTTCAATGATCTCCATGCGGTCGAGCAGCGGGCGCGGAATGGTGTCGAGCGTGTTGGCCGTCATGATGAACATCACGCGGCTCAGATCGACGGGAATTTCAAGATAATGGTCGCGGAAGGCGTAGTTCTGCTCGCTGTCGAGCACTTCGAGAAGTGCGCTCGCGGGGTCGCCGCGCCCGTCGCTTCCCATCTTGTCGACCTCGTCGAGCACGAGCAGCGGATTCATCGAGCCGCTGCGGGAGATAGCCTCGATGATGCGGCCGGGCATCGCGCCGATGTAGGTCTTGCGGTGGCCGCGGATATCCGCCTCGTCACGCACACCGCCGAGCGACAGCCTCGCGACCTTGCGGTTCATCGCCTTGGCGACCGACAGCGCGATCGACGTCTTGCCGACGCCCGGAGGGCCGACGAGACATAAAATCTGCCCCTTCGCCTCGGGGTTGAGCTGGCGCACGGCGATGAACTCTAAAATGCGCTCCTTGACCTTCTGCAAGCCGTAGTGGTCGCGGTCAAGAATCTTGCGCGCGGCGTCTACGCTGGCGCGCTCCTTCGTCTCCTCGCCCCAGGGCATTTCCATGCAGGTGTCGAGATAGTTGCGCAGCACACTCGCCTCGGCGCTGCCGAACGGCTGCTTGGCGAGCTTGTCCACATCTTTCAGCAGCTTGCGCTCCACTTCTTCGCTCAGGTGCGCCTTGCTGATCTTCTCGCGGTACTCGTCGAGTTCTTCGTCCTCCCCGCCCTCACCGATCTCGTTCTGTAAGACCTTGATCTGCTCGCGCAGGACAAAATCCTTCTGAATTTTTCCGACGCGGGAGCGGACCTTGCTTTCAATGTCCTGCTCCATGGCGGTAACTTCGATCTCGCGGCGCAGAATCTCGTTCATGCGCTGCAATCTCGGCAGCGGGCGCAGCTCGTCGAGGATATCCTGTTTGTCCTGATAGCGCAGGTTGAGCTGCTGGGCGATAAAGTCAGCGAGATAGCCGGGATCGTTCGTCGATAAAATGGCGGCGTAGACATCGTCCGGCAATTTCTGCGCGAGCTCGGCATATTCCGTCACGCTGGCGTAGGTCTGGCGCAGCATCGCTTCCGTCCGCTTGCTATGGCGCGAGGTGGCCGGCTCATCGATGAGCTCGACCTGCGCCTGCAAAAACGGCTCGCGCTGCCACAGCCGCTTGAGGCGGGCGCGGCACGCGCCCTCCATCATCACGCGCAGCACGCGGTCGGACACGCGCAAAATCTGCGTCACGCGCGCGACCGTGCCGATCTCGTACAGGTCTTTTTCCTCCGGCTGCTCCACGCCGATCTCACGCTGGGTGACGAGAAAAATCTCCTCCCCGTTTTCCATGGCGCGCTCAAGCGCGTGCACGGAGATCGGACGCTCGAGGTCAAAGCTCGTGTTCATGCGAGGGAACACATTGAGCCCGCGCATGGCGATGACCGGAAGATTTTTTGTTACAGGTTCCATGGGGTTTCTCCTTATGAAGCGGAGTCTGCCGGCAGCGACGGCTGCGGCGCCTCCCCTTCTTTCTCTGTGCGGTGGGAAATTTTCGGCTGTTCCGTCCCCTCCACGCAGCCCGGCGTGATGGTCACGCGGTCGATCGTGCGGTCGGACGGGATGTCGTACATCACGTTCATCAGCAGACCCTCCATTACCGCGCGCAGGCCGCGCGCGCCGATCTTGCGCTCGATGGCCTTGTCGGCAATCGCTTCGAGCGCCTTGGGCTCGAACGTGAGCTCAGCGTCGTCGTAAGAAAACAGCTTTTGATACTGCTTGACGAGCGCGTTTTTCGGCTGGGTCAGGATCTTGACAAGGTCGTCGCGCGTCAGCGCGTCGAGCGCCGTGATGACCGGCAGTCTGCCGACCAGCTCGGGGATGATGCCGAACTTCAAGATATCGTGCGGCTGCACCTCGCGTAAAATCTTGCTTTCATCCACGTCGTTTTTGCTCTTGAGCTCCGCGCCGAAGCCCATCGACTTGCGGTCGAGACGGCTCTCGATGATCTTCTCGATGCCCTCGAACGCACCGCCGCAGATGAAGAGGATGTTGTGCGTGTCGATCTGGATGAACTCCTGATGCGGGTGCTTGCGGCCGCCCTGCGGCGGGACGTTGGCAACCGTGCCCTCGACGATTTTCAGCAATGCCTGCTGCACGCCCTCGCCGGAGACGTCACGCGTGATGGAGGTGTTCTCGCTCTTGCGGGCGATCTTGTCGATCTCGTCGACATAGATGATGCCGCGCTCGGCGAGCTCCACGTCGTAATCCGCCGCCTGAAGCAAGCGGAGCAGAATGTTTTCCACATCGTCGCCGACGTAGCCCGCCTCGGTGAGGGTCGTCGCGTCCGCGATGGCGAACGGCACCTTCAGAATGCGGGCGAGCGTCTGGGCAAAGAGCGTCTTGCCGCTGCCAGTGGGGCCGAGGAGCAGGATGTTGCTCTTTTGCAGCTCCACCTCGTCGTCGCCGCCGAAGAAGATGCGTTTATAGTGGTTGTAGACGGACACGGACAGCGCGACCTTGGCCGCCTCCTGCCCGATGATATACTGGTCGAGCACCTCGCGAATTTCGCGCGGCGTGGGGATGGAGTCGGGCGCTTCCAGCTCGTCGTGCGGCTCATAGCCGTCCTCCAGCACGTCCATGCACAGGCGGACGCACTCATCGCAGATGCGCACGCCCGGCCCCTGGATCATGCGGTGCACTTCGTGCTCGCTCTTGCCGCAGAACGAGCAGCGAAGCTCTTTTTTCCTATCTTCACTCATAAGTCAAACTGTCCTTATCTCTTGTAAATGACCTTGTCCACAAGGCCGTAGGCCTGCGCCTCATCCGCCGTCATCCAGTGGTCGCGCTCGGAGTCGAGCTTGACCTGCTCGGGCGTCTTGCCGGTGTTCTCGGCCAGGATCTTATTCAAGCGCTGCTTGATGCGCAGGAAGTGCTCCACGTCGCTCTCCATATCCGTGACCTTGCCCTGCGTACCGGCGGAGGGCTGGTGGATCATAATCTCCGCGTTCGGCAGCGCAATGCGCTTGCCCTTGGCACCGGACGAGAGCAGGAACGCGCCCATGCTGGCGGCGAGGCCGACGCAGATGGTGGACACGTCGCACTTGATATATTGCATCGTGTCGTAGATCGCCATGCCGGCCGTCACACTACCGCCGGGGGAGTTGATATAGAGCTGGATGTCCTTGTCGGGGTCCTTGGCCTCGAGGAATAAAAGCTGCGAAACGATCAGGCTCGCGGTCGCATCGTTGACCTCTTCGCCGAGGAAAATGATGCGGTCTTCCAGAAGGCGGGAGAAAATATCGTAAGAGCGCTCGCCGCGGTTGGTCTGTTCAATGACGTAAGGGACTAAACTCATCTTGGTAACCTCCTTGTTCATACCCTGTTCAAAAAATTGGTATGTACACAATCAACCACAAATGGCAGGCATTTGTGGTTGATCGTCGTTTCTATCTATTATGGCCGCTTTGCCGATTATTCAGCCTTTTCCTCTTCCTTCTTGGCGGACTTTTTGGCAGCGGTCTTCTTGGCGGGCTTTTCCTCGCCTTCAGCGGCTTCGCCCTCGGCTTCCTTCTTGGGAGCCTTCTTCTTTTCGATCTTCGCGCTGTCCACGACGACGCTGATGGCCTTGTCGCGGATGATCTGCGTGCGGACGGACATGGCGTCAAGATACTTCTTGAGCTCGCCCACGTCCATGCTGTACTTCTCAGCAAGGTCGTTGTACTGCTTTTCGACCTCCTCGTCGGTGGCCTCGAGCTTCTCTTCCTTGATGATGGCGTTCACGGCGAGGTCCATGCGCACCTGACGGGTCGCGGGCTCCTTGCCCTCCTCCAGGAACTTGGCTTCATCCATGTTGGTCATCTTGCAGTACTGGTCATAGGGGATGCCCTGAGACTGTAAGCGCTGCTTGAACTCCTCGAGGAAGCGGGCGCACTGCTCATCGATGAGCGCATCGGGGATGTCGCACTCGATGTTCGCGGCGACCTTCTCCATCAGCTCGTTCTCGACGGCATACTTGGCGGACTGCTCGCGCTGCTCGGTGATCTCGCGCTTGATGCTGTCCTTGAGCTCCTTGAGCGTGTCGTACTCGGACACGTCCTTGGCGAAGTCATCATCAAGCTTGGGAAGCTCCTTGCACTTGATCTCCTTGGCCTTGACGTGGAAGACGACCTTCTTGCCGGCGAGGTCCTTGTGATAATCCTCGGGGAAGGTGATGTCGAGATCCTTCTCTTCGCCGGCCTTCATGCCGATGACCTGATCCTCAAAGCCGGGGACGAAGCTGCCGGAGCCGAGCTCGAGCTCGTAATTCTCGCCCTTACCGCCCTCGAACGCTTCGCCGTTGTCGAAGCCCTCGAAGTCGATGACGGCGATGTCGCCCTTCTTGGCCTTGCGGTCGACGGAGACGAGGCGGGCGTTGCGCTCGGCCATCTCATTGAGGCGCTCCTTGACATCGTCGGCGCTGACCTTGATCTCTTCCTTCTCAGCCGTCAGGCCCTTGTACTCGCCGAGCTTGACCTCGGGATACACGGCAACAGTCGCCTTGAAGGTGAAGCCGTTCTCGTCGATCTTGTCGTCCACGATCTCGATCTCGGGATAGCCGACAACATCGAGGCCGCTCTGGCCGATGGCCTGCGTATATGCCTCGGGCAGGGCGATGTCAACGGCATCGCTGTAGAAAACGCCCGCGCCGTAGAGCTTTTCGATCATCTTGCGGGGGGCCTTGCCGGGGCGGAAGCCGGGAATGCTGAGCTTGCCGCGGGCCTTGGCGTAGGCCTTGGCAACGGCGGCTTCAAATTCCTCCGCGCCGACCTCGACGGTCACCGCGACTCTGCTCTTTTCCAGCTTTTCAACATTTTTGACAGTCATGATTTCTTTTTCCTCCGTTTAACATCAGATAATGATGCTTTTGCAAAGTGGAATTATACCATAGCTTCCTCAAAATTTCCACCCTTTTTTGCATCAATTTATGTCTTAATTGCAAATTTTTACAGGCTGAAAGGCGACATAATCCGCCGCGATCAGCGCATATTCGGTTTTTTCGCGCATCCCCTCGAACGCGCGGCGGTGCGTGTAGCCGTGCAGATGCCCGTAATAGCAGCGCTCGACCTCGTATTTGTCGAGAAGCTCGAGCATCTCGGGACACTTGTAGCCCTGATAGATGGGCGGATAGTGCAGAAAGCAGTAGATGGGCTTCCCCTCCGCCGCCTTGAGCGACGCTTCAAGCCGCAGCGCCTCGCGCGCGAGCATCTTGCCCGTGTGCGTGCCCGCGGCGTCCTCTTCATAAAACCAGCCGCGCGTGCCGCAGATGGCGTGGCCTCCGTAGAAAAAGGCGTTGTTGTAGAGGATATCGAGCGTTGTGATGTCGTGCTCGGCAAAAAACTTTTTCATCTTCGACGCCGTGCCCCACCAGTAGTCGTGGTTGCCCTTTAAGAGGATCTTCCTCCCCGGCAGCGCGTCAATAAACTGAAAATCCGGCAGCGACTGCTCGAGCGACATCCCCCACGAGATATCCCCCGCGATGACGATGACGTCGTCATCGTTCAGCTTGGAAAAATTCTCCTGAATGCGCTCGACATAGTTCGCCCATTTGGGGCCGAACACATCCATCGGCTTGTTCGTGCCGAGCGATAAGTGCAGGTCGCCGATCGCGTATAATGCCATCGCGTGCCTCCCTTCCAAAGTCAGATCAAAATGCGTTTGCGATGTAGCGGATGCGCGTTTTGCCCGCGCTGCGGTGCACATCGGTGTAGACCTCCGCCACGTCGAAGCGGGCGGGCACATCCAGCTCGCGCTCGCTCAAGTACAAAAGCGCCGCGGCACGCAGCTTTTCCTGCTTTTTCACCGTGACGTACTCGCGCGGCGCACCGTACTGCAAATTTGTGCGCAGCTTCACCTCGACGAACATCAGCACGCCGTCCTTCTCGGCGATGAGGTCGATCTCGCCGAAGCGGCAGCGCCACTCTCGTTCCACGATGCGGCAGCCGCGCTCGCTCAGATACTTTTCGACCAGCGCCTCGCCCCAGTCGCCGTCCTGCTTCGTGCTCATCGCCGCGCCTCCCACTTTTTGAGGAACGTCATGCGGTGCACGGGGCTCGGGCCGTACTGATCGAGCATCTGGTAGTGGAGCTTTGTGCCGTAGCCCTTGTGCCTGGCGAACTGATACTCGGGATACATCGGGTCGAGCACTTCGACCACATAATGGTCACGGCTGACCTTCGCCAGCACGCTCGCCGCGGCGATGGATAAGCTCGCGCCATCCCCGCCGACGATGGTCTCGTGCGGCGTGGTGATCTTTGCCGACGCGCCGTGGTCGCGGTTGCCGTCGATGAGCGCATAGTCCGCTGGGATTTGCAGCGCATCGATGGCGAGCTGCATCGCCTTCATGCGTGCGCTCAAAATATCCGTTGCGTCGATCTCCTTCTCGTCGACGGACGCGATGGCGTAGGCGACGGCTTTTTCACAGATGACGGGAAACAGCGCCTCGCGCTTTTTCTCCGTCATCTTCTTGGAGTCATTCAGCCCCTCGATCTCACAGCCCTCCGGCAGGATGACGGCGGCGGCGTACACAGGGCCCATCAGCGGCCCCGCGCCCGCCTCGTCCACGCCGCAGACGGATGAAAAGCCCGCGGAGCGGGCTTTGTCCTCGTAGTGTAGGTTGACGCTCATGTGCGCTCACCCTCCGGCGGGAATTCGAGCGTAAAGCGGCCGAGCTTGCCGCCGCGGAACTCGTCGAGCAGGATACGGCTCATGCGCTCGGTGTCGACCTCGCCGCCGGAGATCAGAAAGCCGCGCTTGCGCCCTGCCTTTTCGAGCAGTGCATAGCCGTCGTCCTCTTCCGAAACGGTGAGCTTGTAGCGCTCCTCGATGGCCTTGGGATAATTTTTGCCGAGGTAATCCATCAGGCGCATGGCGAGCTCTTCGATGTCGATGACCTCGTCGCGGATCGCGCCGGTGAAGGCTAAACGCACGCCGACGCTGCTGTCCTCAAATTTCGGCCACAGGATGCCTGGCGTATCAAGGAGCTCGAGCGTCTTGTCGACCGGCACCCACTGCTTCGTGCGCGTGACGCCGGGGCGGTCCTCCGCCTTGGCGCTCTTGCGGCCGGAGACCTTGTTGATGAACGTCGACTTGCCAACGTTCGGAATGCCGAGTACCATCACGCGCAGCACACGGCCGATCTGGCCCTTGGCCTCGTAAGAGGCGATCTTATCGTGCAGCAGCGTGCGCACGGCGGAAGAAAACTGCTTCACGCCCCCGCCCTGCTTCGCGTCCGTTTCGATGACGGCGCAGCCGAGCGAGCGGAAATACGCCGCCCACTTTTTCGTCATCTCAGGGTCGGCCTGATCGACGCGGTTCAAAACGATCAAACGGGGCTTGCCCGCTGTCAGTTCGTCCACATCGGGGTTGCGGCTGCTCATCGGGATGCGCGCGTCCAGAATTTCGCACACGGCGTCCACGTTGCCGAGCTCCGCCGTGATCATGCGGCGGGTCTTGGTCATGTGCCCCGGGAACCAGCTCAGAGAATCCAACTGCATTTGCTCGTCCCCCTTTACTGCAAAAGGCCGATGCGGCCAAACTCGCGCTGCTCGGTCAGATAGTCGCGTCCCGGGAAGACGAGGAACACCGCCTTGCCGATCAGAAGGCGCGTGTCCACCGTGCCGAGCGAGGAATCGCGGCTGTCGTTCGAATGGTTGCGGTTGTCACCCATGAGGAAGACTTCGCCCTCCGGCACGGTAAGCGGGAACACGGTGCCCTCTTCGCGATAGGTGTAGTCGTTGATGTAGTCCTCGTCCAGAAGCTCGCCGTCCACATAGACCTGACCCAAGTTAAAGTCGATGTCCACGGTCTGGCCCGCGGTGGCGATGACGCGCTTGACGATGGGCTTCGAGTCAAAGGTCTCCTTGTGCGCGATGACGATATCGCCGACCTGATAGTCGCCGCAGAGCAGCGAGTTGACGACGAGAAGCCGGTCGCCGTCCTGCAGCGTCGGGATCATTGACGGGCCGGAAACGCCCATCAGCCGCACAAGAAACGTAAACACCAGCACAACGACCAGCAGCGCCGAGACGAGAGACGAGACCGTCTCATACACGTCGCGTCCGGGGATCTTTTCCACGATCTCCTCCTGCGGCTGCTCGCTGATCTCCATTTTCTGATCAAATTCGTCCATTTCGGTCTCCTAAACCCAGCGCCGCGCAGCGGCGGACTAACAGTCTCCCTCTGCGGCAAAATGCGCCTGATTTTCTAATGTATTATTGTAGCACGCTTTTTGAAAAAGGCAACAAAAAAAGCATGGCGGAAACGCCATGCTTTTTTGTTCTCAAAGAATCTGCCTTACAGCTTCTCGCGGATCTTGGCAGCCTTACCGACGCGGCCGCGCAGGTAATACAGCTTGGCGCGGCGAACATAACCGCTGCGCACGGTCTCGACCTTCTCGATGAGGGGGGAGTGGATGGGGAACACCTTCTCGACGCCGACGCCGTAGGCAAGACGACGAACGGTGAAGGTCTCCTCAAGACCGCCGTGCTTCTTCGCGATGACGATGCCCTCGAAGACCTGGATACGCTCGCGGGAGCCTTCCTTGATCTTGACATGAACGCGGACGGTGTCGCCGACGTTGATGACGGGCATTTCCTTTTTCAGCTGCTGGGATTCGAGCTCTTTGATGAGATCCATGGATATTTTCCTCCTATTTATAGGCGTTCTTGACCGCTTTTCTTCGGCGCTGTCGGGACTCTTTCACCCGCGCACGGCAGAGGACCGCCCTTTTCAAGCTATGGTAGCATATCACATCCCCAACGGGAATGCAAGCATTATTTGCAAAAGCACGGCAGAAATCAGCGGAAAACGTTCATTTCCGCGTCGTAGACCTCTTTTCGGCGCACGCGAACAAAGTCCGGCGCGATCTCCGGCAGGTGCCGCGCGACCGCCGCGCCGATCAGCGCGGGGTTGAGGCCCG
>ERZ772879.1438-NODE-1438-length-16440-cov-3.222948_pt1 | contig 16440 bp, 16 predicted proteins | sample MGYA00580582_ERZ772879 | MGnify/ENA primary metagenome ERZ772879 (study PRJEB29015, sample SAMEA2737682) | human gut metagenome | biome: human gut; feature: human-associated habitat; material: faeces | place: China | collected 2012 ... | reverse complement strand
GAATATATTCAAATGGCTTCGCCACACTTTTGTGAAGTTTTGTCAAGCTTTTAGGCAAAAAAAGTAGTGCAAAAAGTAAAAAACTACTTTTCACACTACTAAAATCCTTAACTTAATGACATTGTTTTTGAAAAAACCCCGTCCCCAATTGGTAATTGACATCTCCGACGTCTCATACTATGATATTGGCATGGAGGATTTTTTTGCAATGATTAAGGCATGTATTTTTGATCTTGATGGTACGATTGGTAATACGTTGGATTCCATGGTCTATTCGGTTAACCTGACATTAAAAGAGATGAATCTTTCGGAGATTTCTAAAGAACAGTGTCGGGAGTTCGTAGGGAATGGTGCGAGGGTGTTGATGGAGAAGGCGCTGGATGCATCGGGGAATCCTGGTGCGACCAGAATTGAGGAAGGTATGCAGATTTATGGACGCATATTTGATGAGAATTGTACATATCATGTAACACCTTGCGAAGGCGTCCCGGAAATGCTGTATAAGTTAAAGAAAAAGGGAGTAAAATTGGCGGTGCTGTCCAATAAACCTCATTGTCAGGCGGTGAAAGCGGTTCATGCAATTTATGGTGAGAAGTTGTTTGACTGGGTACAGGGACAGAAGGATGAAATTCCAAGAAAACCGGATCCGGCGGGAGTGTTTTATGTGGCGAAAAAGCTCGGTGTAGATTACAAGGAGTGTCTGTATGTAGGAGATTCTGAAGTAGATGTGGTGACTGGAAAGAATGCAGGAGTAAAAACTATCGCAGTGACGTGGGGATTTCGTACGAAAGAAGAGTTAATGATTGCCGGAGCCCAGTATATGATAGACAAGGCAGAGAAATTGCAGGAATATCTATAAAAAGGAGGTTAAGAGGTAATGAATGAGTTTGATGAGGAATGTCTGAACGTATTTCTTGAAAATCAATCACAACTTTTTGAGGAGGCAGTTGCAGAGACGCTGGAAGATGCAGAAGCATTTCTGGAGGACTGCATGGCAGTTGTTGTGGAAAACATTGATGAGGTAAAAGAATTCCTGGAAGAAGAAGGAATGGATATTCAGGGAATGTCTGATGAGGAACTGGAAGAAGCAGCAGAAGTGTTCCCGATTCCGGACGGAAGATATCTGATTGTGGAAGGTTAAAATCCGGTGCAGTAAAATGTCCGGGAAAGAGGTTGAAGCAGCACAGATAATAAGAAAACTACATAGAAGAGAAAAAGCCGTAACTATTTGGTGGTTACGGCTTTTTTTAGGGCATCATCAATGGCGTTGATGATGATTTGAGAGGTATATGGATTGTCGGAGGAATAAGAAATGTTTTCTAGCGATTGTGTCTGGCAGATCTGGTCTGCGATTTCTTCCATAGTCGGCTGGATCAACGGATACATGGTGGTGACGGTGTCGTCCAGGTTGGAAAATCGGATAGAGTTGATATGATTTTCGTCGACTGTGACTTCTACTTCCAGCTCTTTATCGCCCAAAGTAAGCTGTGAAGTGTAGATGCCCGGTTGATAGGAAGTGCTCTTTGATGAGGAAGTTTCTTTGTTTTTCGGGTGGAACATAAATGTAAGCAGTGCCACCAGCAAAATGCCGAGACAGATGAACAGGACTGTATAAATAATTTCCTTCATGTGAAGTACAACGATTTTTGTTTTTGAACTCATAATAACCTCCTGTATTTGTTTTCTTAGGTTTTTGTTCTTTATAATGTATGAAAAAGGTTAGAAAATTATACAGCTTTTTTCGTGACAAAAGAATAGATATCCTGTAGAATGGGTAGAGATAAAGAGGTGGAAAATATGATAATTATAGCAGGACTTGGAAATCCAACAAAAGAATACGAAGGTACAAGACATAATGTAGGATTTCAGGTGATAGATAAAATCGCAGAAAAATATAATATTGCAGTGGACGCAAAAAAAGGGCGTGCCTATGTTGGAAAAGGAATCATCGAAGGTCAGAAGGTTCTTCTTGTTAAACCGCAGACTTATATGAATTTAAGTGGTGAGAGCATTCGCGAGTTGGTGGATTATTTTAAGGTAGATCCGAAAGAAGAGCTGCTTGTGATATATGATGATATCAGTCTGAACCCGGGGCAGATCCGGATTCGTAAAAAAGGAAGTGCCGGTGGACATAACGGAATTAAAAATATTATTGCCCAGCTTGGGACAGATACATTTCAAAGAATTAAAGTCGGAGTGGGAGAAAAGCCGAAAGGATATGATCTGGCTGCCTATGTTCTCGGACATTTTCATGGAGAGGATCTGGAACTTATGGAAGAGGGATATGAAAAGGCAATTTCTGCCACAGAAGAGATATTAAAAGGTGAGATTGATGCGGCCATGAATGAGTATAACCGTAAAGTGAAGCCGAAGGAGGAGTAAAAGTGCAGGCGTTACTTAAGCCGCTTTTGGAACTGGCAGAATATGAAGATATCGTAAAAAAGAAAAAAGAAGATCCGGGAGTTCTGATGCTGACAGGTTGTGTGAATTCCCAGAAGACTCATATGATGTACGCACTTAGCGATGGCTGTTGTTATAAAGTCATCGCCTGTTCCAGTGAGGCAAAAGCGAAACAGATTTATGAAGAGTATCGTTTTTTAGATGCAGCCATTAGTTTTTATCCAGCAAAAGACTTGTTGTTTTACCAGGCAGATATTCGTAGTAAAGAGCTGATCAGTCAGCGAATGCAGGTGATACAGGCAGTTTTAAAAGGCGAACCGATAACTGTGGTTGCTAGTTTTGATGCATTTATGGATGCACTCCTTCCAAAAGAAATGATAAAGAGCAGGGTGATCAAGATATGCTCCGACGAGACTCTGAATCTGGATGAATTGTCTGTGAAGCTGGCACAGTGTGGGTATGACAGAGAGATAGAGGTGGCAGGACCGGGGCAGTTTGCGGTCCGTGGCGGCATCTTGGATGTATATCCGCTGACGGAGGAGCTCCCGGTTAGGATTGAACTTTGGGGAGATGAGGTGGATTCTATTCGAACCTTTGATCCGGAGACGCAGCGATCTATCGAGAAGCTTGACGAGGTAGAAGTGTTTCCGGCTACAGAATTTCCAGAGGAAGAAGAAAAAAGAGTTTCTTTTCTGGATTATTTTGAAAAAGAAAATACAATTCTTTTCTTAGATGAGCCTGTGCGTTTGAAGGAAAAAGGCGAAGGAGTGGAAGAAGAATTCCTGGAAGCCCAGAAACGACGTGCCCAGAGCGGATACGAAGTAGCCGACAGCGAAGCTGTGCTTTTTACAACGCAGGAGATTATGAGGAAAATGAATGAATATTCCAGCGTGGGATTTCAGGCGTTGGATATGCGTTGCCCTGGGTTGAATATCCGGGCAAGTTATAATCTTCAAACGAAAAATGTGGATCCATACAATAGAAGTTTTGAACTTCTAACGCAGGATCTGAAAAAAATGAAACGAAATCAGAGCCGTGTCATTCTGCTTTCCGGTTCCAGAACAAGAGCAAGGCGCCTGGCAGAAGATCTTCGAGATTACAATCTGAGCAGCTTTTACAGTGAAGATATGGATCGTGAAGTAGAACCGGGAGAAATTATGACTGCTTATGGTTATATTGCAGAAGGCTATGAGTATCCACTTTTGAATTTTGTTGTAATTTCAGAAACGGATATTTTCGGAAAGAATAAAAGGAAGAAAAAACGCCGTACCACTTATGAAGGGCGTAAGATTCAAAGCTTCTCGGAATTAAAACCTGGAGATTATGTGGTACATGAGAATCATGGACTGGGAATTTATCAAGGAATTGAAAAAATCGAAGTGGATAAGATTTCCAAAGACTATATGAAGATTTCCTATGCTAAGGGTGGAAATCTTTATATTCCGGCAACACAGTTGGATCTGATCCAGAAATATTCCGGTTCTGATTCAAAAAAACCAAAACTTAACCGTCTTGGAACTCAGGAGTGGACAAAGACGAAGGCAAAGGTTCGGGGGGCAGTTAAAGAAATTGCAAAAGATCTGGTAGAACTTTATGCAGCAAGACAGAATCAGGATGGGTTTGTTTACGGGGAGGATACAGTCTGGCAGAAAGAATTTGAGGAAATGTTCCCGTATGAGGAGACAGAAGATCAGCTTCTGGCGATCAATGCTGTGAAGAAGGATATGGAAAGCCACAAGATCATGGATCGTCTGATCTGTGGTGATGTAGGTTATGGAAAGACGGAAATTGCAATCCGTGCGGCATTTAAGGCAGTACAGGAAAATAAGCAGGTGGTCTATCTGGTACCGACCACTATTTTGGCACAGCAACATTACAATACATTTTGCCAGAGAATGAAGGATTTCCCGGTCCGGGTAGATCTGATGTGCCGATTCAGGACTCCGGCTCAGCAAAGAGATACGATTCAGAACTTGAAACGCGGGCTGGTAGACATTGTGGTTGGAACCCACCGTGTGCTCAGTGATGATATTGAGTATAAGGATCTGGGATTGCTGATCATCGACGAGGAGCAGCGTTTTGGAGTCCAGCACAAGGAGAAAATCAAAAAGTTAAAGAAAAATGTAGACGTTCTGACGTTGACGGCAACGCCGATTCCAAGAACTCTTCATATGAGTCTTATCGGAATCCGTGATATGAGCGTGCTGGAGGAGGCACCGCAGGACCGGCTGCCGATCCAGACGTATGTGATGGAATATAATGATGAGATGGTCAGGGAGGCAATCGAACGAGAATGTGCGAGAAACGGACAGGTCTACTATGTGTACAATCGAGTGGAAGACATTGCAGAGGTAACAGCGCATATTCAGAAACTTGTCCCGGAGTTAAATGTATCCTTTGCCCACGGACAGATGAAGGAGCATGAGCTTGAAAAGATCATGTATGATTTTATTAATGGAGATATTGATGTGCTTGTGTCGACAACGATTATTGAAACGGGTCTTGATATATCCAATGTAAATACCATGATCATTCACGACGCAGACCGGCTTGGCCTTTCCCAGCTCTATCAGCTTCGTGGCCGCGTCGGGCGTTCCGGGCGTATGGCCTATGCATTTTTGTTGTACCGGAAGGACAAATTATTGAAAGAGATTGCAGAGAAGCGTCTGGCGGCAATCCGGGAATTTACAGATCTTGGATCGGGATTCAAAATTGCCATGCGTGATCTTGAAATCCGTGGAGCTGGAAATCTTCTTGGTGCCGAACAGCACGGGCATATGGAAGCGGTCGGATACGATATGTACTGCAAAATGTTAAATGAGGCAGTCAAACATTTAAAAGGGGAATTATCAGAAGAGGATACATTTACGACAGCATTGGATGTCAATGTCGATGCGTATATTCCGGATTCTTATATACCAAATGAATATCATAAGCTGGATATTTATAAGAGAATTGCTGCCATCGAGTCTGAGGAAGAGATGGACGATATGATAGAGGAGTTGATTGACCGTTTTGGAGATATTCCTAAAAAAGTGGAGCTCCTTCTGGAAGTAGCAAGGCTTAAGAATCTGGCGCATCAGGCGTATGTGACAGAGGTGACTCAAAAAGGTGTGACCTATACATTCCGTATGTATGAAAAAGCAAAAATCCATGTAGAGCGGATCCCGGATCTTTTAAAACAATTTCCGGAAGATCTGTCATTTAAGGCGGATATATCGGATCCCAAATTCATTTACCAGAGAAAGAAGAAAACAAAGCGTGGTGAAGTGGAGAATCCAATTGAGGTTGTGAAAAAAGTGTTAATTGGTATAAAAGGATTGCTTGACTAGAAAAAAGAAGATATAATAAAAAAAGTGGACATTTCTTTGCCCATCAGAATGAAGGAGGATACGAAAACGATATGAAAAAGAGATTATTTGCGCTGGCTCTTGCGGGAGTATTGGCGGCTGCAACACTGACCGGATGCGGATCATTAAAAGGAGACGAGACGGTTGCGACAGTCGATGATACAAAGATTGATGCGGATCTGGCCAATTTCTTCGCAAGATATACACAGGCAACATATGAGACATATTATTCTGCTTATCTGGGAGAAGATATGTGGAATTCAGATGCTTCTGACGGAGAGACATACGAAGAATCTGTAAAGAGTTCTGTACTGAAATCACTGGAAGATATGATTCTTCTTGAAAAGCATATGGAAGATTATGATGTGTCAATTACAGATGAAGATAAAGCAATGATCAAGGAGACAACGCAGCAGTTTCTGAATGATAATTCTTTAGATGACAAGAATCTTGTATCTGGTAATGAGAAGACTGTAAATCGTGCATTGACACTGATGGCAGTTCAGCAGAAGATGCGAACTGCGATCCAGGCCGGGGCAGATACAGAAGTCTCAGATGAAGAAGCAGCACAGAAGAGCATGGATTATGTGTTCATTTCTTATCAGACAAAAGATGATTCCGGCAACAGCAAAGACGTTTCCGATGATGAAAAAGCGCAGTTAAAGTCTCAGGCAGAGGCGATTGCTTCCGGTCTGAAGGAAGGTGGAGATTTGAACGCGCTTGCAGAAGAGCAAGGGGCAACGGTTCAGACACTGACGTTTGATAAAGATACAACTTCTCCTGATGAAGATTTGATTAAAGCCGCAGATGCACTGGGCGAGGGAGAATCTACAGATGTGATTGAGACAGAAAAAGGCTGTTACGTAGCAAAAGTTACAAGCCTGTTAGATCGTACAGCAACGGATTCTAAGAAATCACAGATTGTACAGGAACGTCAGACAAAGCTTTATGATGATACAGTGAAAAAGTGGAGAAAAAAAGCAGACATTAAAGTGCATAAGGGTGTATGGAAAAAAGTAAGTTTCCAGAAAGTGTCTGTAAAGATGAAGACTGAGACTCAGACACCGTATACAGATCAGGTGCAGACAGACGATCAGGCTCAGACAGATAATTAAAATGCAGTAAGTCTGAAAGACATGAAAAAATTTCCATAGAGAAGAAAAGACCTGCCGGTTGGCAGGTCTTTTCTATCATATAGGAGATGGAATTTCCTATATGGTAAAATTATTTGAAATATGTGGATACAAGATCATTGACAAGCTTACCATCAGCTTTACCTTTTACCTTTGGCATCAGATGTTTCATGATATTTCCTTTGTCTTTTCCGGTTGGGTTCTCGATACCAAGTTCAGATAACACACCTTCGATGATTGCTTTTATCTCGTCTTCGCCCATCATTTTTGGAGCGTAGGCTTCCAGAACAGTCAGGCGGCGGTTGCATTCTTCAATAATATCGGTACGGTCAGCAGGTGTCATCTCCAAAGTCTCTTTTGTCTGCTTGATTTCTTTCATGATAACCTGAATCTCTTCTTCTTCTGTCAGATCTGCACGTTTGTCGATCTGTTTATTCTTAAGAGCTGCCAGAAGCATGGATAAAGTTTCTTTTTTCTCCTTTTCGCCGGCTTTCATAGCTGCGACCATAGCACTTCTACTTTCATCAATTTTACTCATGATACATATCCTCCTCGAAATTACTACTTTTATTATACAAGACTAGATTGAAAATATCCAGCCCTGGATTTTGAAAGAAAGATTCGTACAGAAATAATGCTTCATTCGGATATTAGAATTAACAGAAAACTAACAAAAATTTTGGAAAAACAATAAGTGAGTTTGTAGAAAAAATAACTGAAATATAGTATAATATTTTTCATATCAAGAATAAATAATCTGTCATTTTACAGGTAGATGATAGAATTAGAAAGGGGAACTATAATGGGCAAAGAAATGATAGCAATGTTACTTGCCGGAGGGCAGGGCTCCAGACTGTATGCGCTGACCCAGAAGCTTGCAAAACCGGCAGTTCCATTTGGCGGAAAGTACCGAATCATAGACTTTCCACTTTCAAACTGCGTAAATTCAGGTATTGATACAGTAGGTATTCTGACTCAGTATCAGCCTCTGGAGCTGAATGAGTATATCGGAAATGGGCAACCGTGGGATCTGGACCGAATCTATGGAGGAGTTCATGTATTACCACCATATCAGAAGGCATCTGGCTCAGATTGGTATAAAGGTACAGCAAATGCAATTTACCAGAATATTTCATTTATCGAGCGCTATGATCCGGAATATGTCATTATTTTGTCGGGAGATCAGATCTGCAAGCAGGATTATAGTGATTTTCTTAGATTCCACAAAGAAAAGAACGCAGAATTCAGTGTTGCGGTTATGGAAGTCCCGTGGGAGGAGGCACCAAGATTCGGACTTATGGTCACGGACGATGATGACCGTATCACGGAATTCCAGGAAAAACCGAAGAATCCGAAATCCAATCTTGCCTCTATGGGTATCTACATATTCAACTGGGATATTTTAAAACAATACCTGATTGAAGATGAGGCTGACCCGGAATCTGAAAATGATTTTGGAAATAATATTATACCGAATCTGCTGCGTGATGAGAGAAAAATGTACGCGTATCACTTTAACGGATATTGGAAAGATGTGGGAACGATTCCATCTTTGTGGGAAGCGAATATGGAAGTACTGGATCCGGAACACAGTGGAATTAACCTGTTTGATGAAGACTGGAAGATCTACAGCAGGAACAGTGGTATGCCGGGACATAAGATTTGCGCTGGAGCCAATGTAGAGAACTCGATGATCACAGATGGATGTAAGATCGCAGGCAGCGTGAAACATTCCATCCTATTTGCAGGAGTGAAAGTAGAAGCCGGAGCAGTTGTAGAAGATGCAGTCGTTATGGGCAGAACAACGATTAAAGCCGGAGCCAGTGTAAAGCATTGTATTGTTGCGGAGAATGTAGTGATCGGTGAAAATGCTGTGGTAGGAGCTATGCCGACAGAAGAAGAGCAAGGAGTTGCAACCATCGGACCGGATGTCTGTGTCGGAACAGGTGCCAAGATTGGATCGAATGCCATGATCAGTGAAGATGTAAAGGACGGTGAAGAAAAATGATAAATGCAAATGCGGACGCAATGGGAATTATTTTCCCGAATAATTATGATAAGTTTGTTCCGGAACTGGTCAGCGAAAGACTAATGGCTTCCATTCCATTTGCAAGCCGTTATCGAATGATCGATTTTTTGTTATCCAGTATGGTTGGCTGCGGAATTGATAAAATAGAAGTGCTTGTTCGTGAGAATTATCATTCGCTTGTAGACCATTTAGGTGGTGGCCGAGAGTGGGATCTCAGCCGTAAGAACGGAGGACTTAGTATCTTTCCTCCATTTGCCCAGAAGTCTATCGGCAGTATGGGAGGAGGAAGAGTGGAAGCGCTCGCCAATATTCTTCCGGTACTCAAAAAGCAAAAAGAAAAATATGTGATTATGGCAGATACGAATATTGCTGCAAATTTTGATTTCAATGCGCTGATCGCACAGCATGTAAAAACGGATGCAGATATTACGTTCGCTTATACAAAAGAGGAACTGCCACAGGAACTGACTGGTGCAAAAGATGCAAGTAAAGGGCTTTATTATACGTTGAAGCTGGATGGAGATAAAGTAGAAGACATCTACATCAATAAGCAGGAGCAGGGTGTGCAGAATTTCTCTATGAATATATATATTGCGAACAGAGAGTGGCTGATCGATACCATTAATGCAGCGTTTATGCGTGGAGCTATTTCACTGGAGAGGGATATCCTGATCCCGCATCTGGATACATATAAAGTCATGGCTTATGAGCATAAAGGATATGTGGCGAGAATCACCGGACTTAAGAGCTATTTTGATGAGAACATGAAACTTCTGGATGATAAGAATCTTGAGAAGCTTTTCACAGGTAATCCCATCTATACAAAGATTCGTGACGATAATCCGACCAGATACATCGGCAATGCAAAAGCAAGTAATGTTATGGTAGCAGACGGTTGTGTGATCGAAGGTGAAGTGGAGAACAGTATTTTATTCCGTGGTGTGAAGATCGCAAAAGGTGCGAAAGTGAAGAATTGTGTTTTAATGCAGGATACGATCGTTGGAGAAGGTACAAAGCTGGAATATATCATTTCAGATAAGAATGTAAAAATCACCGATGGAAAAGAATTAAAGGGTGATGAAGCGTTTCCTGTATTTGTTGCGAAAGGACAGGTTGTCTAGTGAACGGGTGCATGTTATGCCCGAGACAGTGCCAGATTAAGCGAGAAGAAGGAAAGCGTGGCTTTTGTGGGGAGTCGGATTTGGTCCGGCTTTCCAGAGCTGCGCTTCATATGTGGGAAGAACCGTGTATCTCCGGGACAAATGGATCCGGAGCTGTTTTTTTCTCTGGCTGTACGCTTCGATGTGTATATTGCCAGAATTATCACATTTCCAACAGTGAGGTTGGAAAAACAGTAAGTGTTGAACGGTTATCGGAGATATTTCTGGAGCTTCAGGAACAGGGGGCGAACAATATTAACCTTGTGACACCAACGCACTTTGTACCACAGATTATCGCGGCACTGGATCAGGCAAGAAAAAAAGGGCTTAACCTTCCAATTGTTTATAATACAAGCGGCTATGAAAAGGTGGAGACTTTACGCAGGCTAAATGGATATGTTGATGTATACCTTCCGGATTTTAAATATCTGGATCCGGAGCATGCAAAGAAATATTCCGGGGCAGAAGATTATCCGGAAGTAGCAAAACGGGCACTGGCAGAAATGGTCCGGCAGACTAGGAATCCTGTATTTAATGATGCGGGGATTATGACAAAAGGTGTAATTGTGAGACATTTGTTATTGCCTGGGTGTCTGAGAGATGCGAGAAGAATTGTGAAATATCTCTATCAAACATATGGTGCCCAGATTTATATGAGTCTCATGAACCAGTACACTCCACTCGATACGTTGAATCGGGAAAAATATCCGGAGCTTGCCAAGAAAGTGACGAAAAAAGCATATGATGTTCTGGTGGATTATGCCATAGATCTTGGCGTGGAGCAGGCATTTATTCAGGAAGGCGAAACGGCAAAAGAAAGCTTTATTCCTGATTTTTCCTACGAAGGAGTGTAATGAAGAACAGATGCCAGAAGATATAAAGAACTATCGGCATTTCATTATTGACATTTGAAGAGAGTTCTTGAATAACAGGAACGTGAATGATAAAAAGGTAAAGAAAATTTAACGAAGGAGTAAAGATATGGCAGACAGAGTCCAGTTTCAGAAAAAATTAGGAGAGCTTCTTGCAGTTGCAGCAAGCCAGAATAATAAAATGACCAGTCAGGAAGTGCAAGCTTTCTTTCAGGATGACAATCTTACAGATGAGCAGATGAATCTGGTTCATGAATTCCTGATGTCTCAGAAAGTGGAAGTAATCGGATATACAGGAACTATAGAAAATACAGAAAAAACAGAACAAGAAGAAAAAGATACATTAAGCCAGCAGGAAAAAGACTATGTGGCAGAATATCTGATCGATATTGAAAAAATGGCGAAGCAGACGGAGGAAGAGGTAACACTTGCATATTATCTTCCCAAAGTTGTGGAAGAAGCAGTAAAGCTGCATATGCCGGGAATCTTCATCGGTGATGTGATCCAGGAAGGCAATGTCAGCTTGATGCTGTACTTAGGTGAGAATAAGAAAGCAACAGAAGCAGAAGTGCTGGAGCAGGTGCGCGCTGGAATCCGGGTGATGCTAGAATCCCACACCGAAGAAAAACGCCGCGATAAGAAGATGGTCGAGCGGGTGAATGATCTGGACGAGACAATCAAAAGCATGAAGGAAGAATACGGAAGAAAAGTATCGGTCGATGAAGTGGCGGAGCGTATGGGTATTACGGAAGACACCGTGGAAGATATCCTGAAGCTTGCAGGCGAAGAAGTGAAGGATGAGTAAAGGTGAGTCCTGCCTGTAAGTGGAGGTTGTTATACGCGATATCTGGGTGGAATGTTGTGGACATTTGAGCGCATTTGATATTATTCTGAAATTAACCAATCAATCAAATTGATGGATTTTATGCCATTATATGAAGAGTCCATTCCGGGATTTAAAGAAAGAATAATTTTTTCAATATGGAATACGCAAAAAATTCTGCTTCCTTTATTAGAATAATTTTCATGCATTTTCACATAATAGCATTAAAAGTAAAATTTAGCATGAGAAGAAAGAACAGCCATGCGGAATCAATCATGGAGGAATCATATGAAGGCAACAGGAATTGTACGTCGGATTGATGACCTGGGACGTGTGGTCATTCCGAAAGAAATACGAAGAACACTTAGGATCAGAGAAGGTGATCCACTGGAGATATTTACCGACCGGGAAGGCGAGATTATATTGAAAAAATATTCACCGATCGGAGAGCTTGCTGCATTTGCAGGTATGTATGCAGACAGCCTGGCAAAAGAGGCAGGGTGCCTTGTGTGTATCTGTGATATGGATCAGGTCGTGGCAGCTTCCGGAAACGGGAGAAAAGAGGTGCAGGAAAAGTATATCAGCAAAGTTCTTCAAGGGGAACTGGAAGAAAGAAACAGTATTTTGGCAAAGGTAGATGAGAAGAAATATATCCGGGTGTTTCGGGAACAGGAAAAGGATTATGTATGGGAATCTATTACACCGATCATTTGCGAAGGAGATGTTGTGGGGGCAGTTATTTTACTGTCATCAGATGAAAAAGAGAAGTTTACAAAACTGGAACAAAAGCTGGGGGCATGTGCGGCAGGATTTCTTGGAAAGCAAATGGAGTGATAAAATTTGCAGAAGCAGTCATATTCGCCGGATCTGGCTCATACCTTGTGGTAGACAAGGAGGAAAGAGATGGAGAATATGCAAAAAAATATAAAGGTCATATGGTGGATCAAGTCACTTCTGGCTTCTTATATTGTCACCGGTATATTACTTTTGGTTTTGACGTTTTTTATGTATAAATTTGAATTAAATGAAAAAATTGTATCGGCGGCAATTGTTGGAATCTATGTAGTGTCAACACTGATCGGAGGAATGATCATAGGGAAACTGACAAAATCAAAACGGTACTTGTGGGGGATGGTTCTTGGAATCATATATTTTGTATTGCTTTTGCTCATTACACTTGGAGTTTACAGAACTCTGAATGGAGACAGTGTAAGTATTGTCACATCACTGATACTATGTGCAGGTGGCGGTATGACCGGTGGTATGATATCATGAAAGACTAAAAAATAAGAGCTGCGTATATCTCTTGTAAAAAGGAAACAGATATAGGCAGCTTTTATTTTACGTATGGTTCATAATCGTAATGACGAATGTATATGTCCCTTACAGAAAGTAGAATAGTTACAGTTCGAATCAGAAAGTTTTTGCCACATGTAAAAATGTAAAGATACCAGGATGGAAAGTGTTTCCACCGGCATCTTATGAATTATGGTCTACCTGATCCATGTACTTGATGAGGCGGAAAATCTGGCTTGTATAGCCCCATTCATTATCATAGAAACAGATGACCTTAAAGAAGTGAGAATTTACTTGAATTCCCTGTCTTGCATCAAAGATAGAAGCGTGTGAATCTCCGATGAAATCAGAAGATACAACTTCATCATCTACATAATCAAGAATGCCGGACAAATATGTCATGGAGGCTTCCTTTACTTTTTTGCAGATATCCTTATAAGATGCAGACTCTTTTAGTGCGACGTTCAGATCAACGATTGAGACGTCTGTAGTTGGAACACGATAAGAAATACCACTCATCTTGTCCTTCAGAGAAGGAATGACGAGAGAGATAGCCTTAGCGGCTCCGGTTGTGGATGGAATCAGATTGCCGAATGCAGAACGTCCGGTACGCCAGTCCTTGAGAGAACGGCTGTCCACAACTTTCTGCTTGGCAGTTGCGGCGTGGATCGTAGACATCAGCCCATATTCAATTCCATAATTGTCTTCCAGTACTTTACAGATAGGTGCCAGACAGTTGGTCGTGCAGGAAGCATTGGACACAACGGACATATCTTTCGAATAACCGGTATGGTTGATTCCCATGATGAATGTAGGTGTTTCTTCATCTTTTGCAGGTGCAGAAATAATGACTTTTTTTGCACCACCTTGCAGGTGAGCACTTGCCTTTTTTGCCGTGCAAAATGCTCCGGTTGCATCGATGATGTATTCGGCACCGCAGGAACCCCAAGGGATGGAAGCAGCATCACCTTCTGTGAAGACAGGAATCTTCTGCCCGTTAATGATAAGTCCGTGTTCATAAGTTCCAAGTTCTCCCTGGAAACGTCCAAATGTAGAGTCGTAGCGGATCATATAGACCATATAATCAAGATCCGCATTTCTTGCGTTAATTCCACATAATTTAAAAGTTTCCGGTCGACTGATGGCGATACGGAGTGCAACGCGTCCAATACGTCCGAATCCGTTAATGCCAATTGAAATTGCCATGTTACAATTACCTCCTATAAGACATATTAATGAAGTGGCAATTTCTGATTCATTTGTAATCTAACGCAAGTGTAACATAGTAAAATTGAAAAAACCACCTTTTTGCAGGTAATTAAAATATTAACGGGAATAATTAAAAATTAACGATTCAGATAAAAATATTGCGAAAAAGAAAGGAAGATGCTATACTTATAAAAGTCAAGAAAGACAAGGAGGAATGTAGTGATGAAACATGTGAAAACATTGAATACACAGACTCTGAACAAGACAGTGAAAAAAGGCGGTTGCGGCGAATGTCAGACATCTTGCCAGTCAGCATGCAAGACTTCCTGTACAGTAGGAAATCAGACCTGTGAGCAGAGCAAATAAGTAAAAGAACATAGGTAAAAAACCAGGAGACAGCGGTCTTAAAAGGGTCGCTGTCTCTGTTCTGTTGCCAAATAACCATTAAAATTTTAAAGAGATAGAAAAAATAGAAAAGGAGATTATTACTGTGATTCATCAGTATAAGAATAACGGATATAACATTGTTCTGGATGTATACAGTGGAGCCGTACATGTGGTTGATGACCTGTGCTATGATGTGATCGCTGTACTGAATGAACCGGACGAAGAACCAACAGCTGAGATTTTAAAGAGTGATCTTACATGGGAGAATCTGAAAAAGCGGCTTGGAGATACATATAGCGAGGAAGATTTAAGAGATGCTCTTGATGATGTCATTGAACTGACAGAGGACGGGAAATTATTTACAAAGGATGAGTTTGAATATCTTGTTCCAATCGTGAAGAAGAGAAAGACAGTTGTAAAGGCTCTTTGCCTTCACATTGCACATGACTGTAATCTGGCCTGCAGGTACTGCTTTGCAGAAGAAGGCGAGTATCATGGAAGACGTGCTCTTATGAGTTATGAAGTCGGAAAGAAGGCATTAGATTTCCTGATCGCAAATTCCGGAAGCAGAAGAAATCTGGAAGTAGATTTCTTTGGAGGAGAGCCACTTATGAACTGGCAGGTTGTCAAAGATCTGGTAGCATACGGAAGAGAACAGGAAAAGCTTCATGACAAGAATTTCCGATTTACAGTTACGACGAACGGCGTTCTTCTGAATGATGAGATTCAGGAGTTTGTCAATAAAGAGATGGACAATGTTGTGCTAAGCCTGGATGGACGAAAGGAAATCAATGATAAGATGCGTCCGTTCCGCAACGGAAAAGGAAGCTACGATCTGATCGTGCCGAAATTCCAGAAGCTGGCTGAAAGCCGTAATCAGGAGAAGTATTATATCCGTGGGACATTTACAAGAAATAATCTGGATTTCTCCAATGATATCCTGCATTTTGCAGACCTTGGATTCAAGCAGATGTCCATTGAGCCGGTCGTAGGTGATGAATCCGATCCATATGCGATCCGCGAAGAGGATATTCCACAGATCAAAGAAGAGTATGATAAGCTTGCCAAGATTATGATTGAGCGTGAAAAAGAAGGAAAAGGATTTAACTTCTTCCACTTTATGATTGATCTGGAAGGCGGCCCATGTGTGATGAAACGTATGTCCGGCTGTGGTTCCGGAACAGAATATCTGTCTGTCACACCATGGGGAGATCTGTATCCATGCCATCAGTTTGTCGGACAGGAAGAATTCCTGATGGGAAATGTAGACGATGGAATTGTAAAGCCGGAGATTGCAGATGATTTCAGAAGCTGCAGTGTATATTCAAAAGAAAAATGTAAAAATTGTTTCGCTAAATTCTACTGTAGCGGTGGATGTATGGCAAACTCTTATAATTTCCATGGAACGATCCATGATTGTTATGATGTTGGCTGTGAGATGCAGCGTAAACGTGTGGAATGTGCCATTATGATCAAAGCAGCACTGGCAGATGCATAATGTGTAACATAGAATCCTTCGAAGGAATGGAAGAAAGAGAAAGGAAGTAAATCATGAAAAAAAGCAGAGGCATACTTAGTCTTATTGTGGCAGCGGCCTTGATCGTACTGCTTGGTTTTACGACAATTGTTGGATTCGGAAAAGGCCATACAGGTTCTATGAAGAATATCAAACTGGGTCTGGACCTTGCCGGTGGTGTAAGTATCACATACCAGATTAAGGAAGATAACTTTACATCACAGGATGTAGAGGATACTATCTATAAGCTTCAGAAGCGAGTAGA
>ERZ772879.1408-NODE-1408-length-16646-cov-4.223675_pt1 | contig 16646 bp, 12 predicted proteins | sample MGYA00580582_ERZ772879 | MGnify/ENA primary metagenome ERZ772879 (study PRJEB29015, sample SAMEA2737682) | human gut metagenome | biome: human gut; feature: human-associated habitat; material: faeces | place: China | collected 2012 ... | reverse complement strand
TTTTCATTTGTTAGGATAAATACACAAAATGAAAAGGGAGGTTTTTTATGTTGGATAAAAAAATGAGGGAAAAGTGGAAAAGAGTAGTGATGCTGGCGGAATAAGTGGGGCATTTTTTTGCTGATATGTTCCGCTATGATAAGAACAGTTAAAAATGTCAATGAACAGAACAAGGAGGAACTATGGCAGCAGTACGTTTTTTGGATAAAGATGGAACATTTACTTTAGATAAGGCAGAAAATTACAGTTATCTGTATCTGCCGGTGGCGAATGAAAAAGGATTAAAAGCAGCAGTGACACCGGATTTTGGCGGAGATTCCAAAGTGGATCAGAACACATTCCTGATGGAGCCGGTGAGTGCAGAAAATTTACATAATAACCGTTCTACCAGAAATTTCTGGTGCCGGATAAAAGGGATCGGAAGCTGGTCTGTAACAGGTGCGTCCGCAGAAGCAGAACTGAACCGGTTTACAGAGGAGCAGGAAGAAAGTACCCTGACAGCAGGATTTATGTGGCAGACAGTCACACGCTCTTCTGAAAAATACGGATTGTCTGCAAAAGTAACTTCTTTTGCGCCACTTGCACATGCAGCAGAGATCATGCAGGTGGAGATCTGTAATGAGGGCAAAGCTGCACGGACGATCACACCAGTTGCAGCAGTTCCGATTTATGGAAGAAGTGCAGATAATATCCGGGATCACAGACATGTAACTTCTCTGCTGCACCGCATTACGGTTACAACAAACGGGGTATGTGTCAGACCGACGATGTCCTTTGATGAACGTGGACATAAGAAAAATGAGATGATTTATTATGTCTGCGGTATGGATGGAGAGGGAAACAGTCCAAGAGATTTTTACCCGACTGTCGATCTGTTTATCGGGGAAGGGGGAAGTTTTACACATCCAAGAGCGGTATTGGAAAACAGGGACGGCGTGAAAGCGGGATACCATGCAGAAGGAAAAGAAGCAGTGGGCGGCATCCGGTTTGAAGAGAGCACATTGCAGCCTGGAGAAGCAAAAACTTATACGGTCATCATCGGGGTGACAGAAGATGCGGGTGAGATCCGGAAAGTGGCAGCCGATTATGCAACCAGTGCACGGGTAAATAAAGCACTTCAGAAAACACAAAATTACTGGCAGAAAAAAGTAAATGTAAAATATTATACGGGCAATGAGGATTTTGATAATTATATGCGCTGGGTAAGTTTTCAGCCAATCTTAAGAAGAATCTATGGATGTTCATTTCTGCCACACCATGATTATGGAAAAGGCGGCAGAGGCTGGCGCGATCTCTGGCAGGATTGTCTGGCTCTCTTATTGATGAATCCGTCAGGAGTCAGACAGATGATCTTAGACAATTACGGTGGTGTGCGGATGGACGGAAGCAATGCGACCATCATCGGAGAGAAACAGGGAGTATTTATTGCTGACCGCAATCATATCACGCGTGTGTGGATGGATCATGGATTTTGGCCGTTTTTGACAACAAAGCTTTACATTGACCAGACAGGGGATATTGAGATCCTCCTGAAAAAAGTTTCATATTTTAAAGACCGCCAGGTGGAAAGAGGCACAGCCATTGATGAGGAGTGGAACAGTGCATATGGAGAGATCCAGAAAACGGAGGACAATGCTGTTTATTACGGAAGTGTGTTGGAACACCTTTTACTGCAGAATCTCTGCGCATTTTATGAAGTCGGAGATCATAACATCATCAGACTTCGCGGTGCAGACTGGAACGATGCACTTGATATGGCAGAGGAGAAAGGCGAAAGTGTTGCCTTCACCTGTGCGTATGCCGGAAATCTGCGGCAGCTTGCAGATTACCTGAAAGCATTGGAAAAACAGTGTGGCTGCACAGAAATTGAAATTTTAGAAGAAATGCAGATGCTGCTTTCAGATGAAGATACTTTGTATACAGATATTCAGGCAAAGCAGGAGTTATTAAAGACTTATACAAAAAAATGCCGTCATAACGTCAGTGGAAGAACAGTGGCAGTTGCGATAGATGAACTTACAGAGAGTCTTTACAGCAAGGCAGACTGGATGATGGAGTATATCCGTCAGAAGGAATGGGTCAATGATGGGGCAGACCATGCGTGGTTTAACAGCTATTATGATAATCATGGCAATAGGGTGGAAGGTAAATATGATAACAATGTACGCATGATGCTCACCGGTCAGGTCTTTGCCATTATGAGTGGAACAGCCGATGAAAAACAGGTACAGGCAGTCTGCGAGAGCGCAGACACCTATTTGTATGACAAGGATGCGGGAGGCTATCGCCTGAATACCAATTTCCATGAAAATAAATTTGATTTTGGCAGAATGTTTGGATTTGCTTATGGGGAAAAAGAAAACGGAGCTGTGTTTTCGCATATGACGGTCATGTATGCAAATGCTCTTTATCAGAGAGGATTTATCCGGGAAGGATACAAGGCATTGCAGACACTGGCAGATACAGCACTGGATTTTGACACAAGCAGAATTTATCCCGGAATCCCGGAATATTTTAACGCAGAAGGCAGAGGCATGTATGCTTATCTGACCGGTGCGGCGAGCTGGTATATGCTTACGCTCATCACAGAGGTTTTTGGTGTGAAGGGAAGTTTTGGTGATCTTGTAATAGAACCGAAACTGGTGAAGGAGCAGTTTGATGATAATGGAAATGCAGGTATACATCTGGAGTTTGCAGGCAATACCTTTGTGATCCGCTATCACAATGAGGAGAAGAAAGATTATGGAGCTTATCAGATCAGTGAGGTAGCTGCCATGCCGGAATTAGACATCCGGATGGAAGGGAAGAAAGCAGTGATAAGCAAAACATCCATTGAAAAATCAAATGGTGGATGCTATACGGTAAACGTGATTTTAAAATAATAAAAAACGAGGAGACAGAACATGCAATACGGATATTTTGATGATGAAAAGAGAGAATATGTGATTACAAGACCGGACACTCCGGCACCGTGGGCCAATTATCTTGGTTCCCCGGAATATGGTGCGATCATTTCAAACAACGCAGGCGGATACAGTTTTGCAAAATCAGGTGCAAACGGAAGAATTCTTCGTTACATTTTTAACGATTTTGATCAGCCGGGAAGATACATTTACATCAGAGATGAGGATGAAAATGATTTCTGGTCTGCATCCTGGCAGCCGGTCGGAAAAGATTTAAAAACTTATAAGAGTGAGTGTCATCATGGAACTGCATATACAAAAATCAATGCGGAATATAAAGATATCAGAACAGAAGCACTTTATTATGTGCCACTCAATGCATCTTATGAAGTGTGGGATTTAAATGTCACCAATACTTCTGATAAAGTAAGAAAACTGACGATCACGGGTTATGCGGAATTTACCAATAACAGCAATTACGAACAGGATCAGGTGAATCTCCAGTATTCCCAGTTCATCACAAGAACACAGTTCGAAAAAAACAGAATCCGTCAGCTCATCCATGGTAATTTAGATGGACAGGAGGAAGGCGTTGAGGTCGATCACAAAGTTGTGATAGAACGGTTCTTCGGGGCAGCAGGAGCGGAAGTGACATCTTACTGTGGTTCAAAAGAGAACTTTATCGGACATTATCACAATTATTCCAATCCGGCAGGTGTGGTGAACGGAAAACTGGATAATACTTTAAATTATAATGAGAACAGTTGTGGAGCGCTTGCTTTGAATCTTATATTACAGCCGGGAGAAAGCAAAAATATCGCATTCCTTCTTGGAATGAAATATGATGAGGAAGCAGCAGAAATCTGTGCACATTACAGTAATCCAAAAGAGATTTGTGAGAAAGAAGTAAAAGAACTGATCGGTTACTGGCATGAGAAATTAGAGCATTTTCAGGTGAAAACTCCAAGTCCTGAATTTGATACTATGATCAATACATGGAATGCCTATAATTGCTTCATGACATTTATCTGGTCAAGAGCAGCGTCTTTCATTTACTGTGGTTTAAGAAATGGTTACGGATATCGTGATACCGTGCAGGATATCCAGGGCGTGATCCATCTTGCACCTGAGATGGCAAAAGATAAGATACGTTTCATGCTTTCTGCACAGGTGCATCACGGAGCAGGACTTCCGCTTGTAAAATTTACACACAATCCGGGGCATGAGGATACACCGGAAGATGCATCTTATGTAAATGAGACAGGACATCCGGAGTATCGCGCAGATGATGCACTCTGGCTGTTCCCAACCGTTTATAAGTACATTTCCGAAACCGGTGACATGGCATTTTTAGATGAGGTGATCCCTTTTGCAGACAAAGAGGAAGGAACTGTGTATGAGCATTTGAAACGTGCAGTTGATTTCTCCATGAATCATCTTGGTGTACACGGAATGCCGGCAGGACTTTATGCCGACTGGAATGATTGTTTAAGACTTGGAAAAGCAGGAGAGTCTTCATTTGTTGCAATGCAGTTCTATTATGCAATGACAATCCTGAAGAAATTTGCGGAGTATAAAGGCGATACAGATTATATTGCATATCTGGAAGAAAAACAGAAACAGCAGGGGGATGTGATCAATGAGTTCTGCTGGAATGAAGACCGTTTCATCCGCGGATTTACAGAGGCAGGAGAGACAATCGGAAAGAGAACGGACAACGAGGCAAATATGTGGCTGAATCCGCAGAGCTGGAGTGTGATCAGCGGGCTTGCGACAGAAGAGCAGACAGAAAAAGCAATGGAAAATGTTTATGAGAAGCTGAACACAAAGTTTGGTGCGATTCTTATGGATCCGCCATATCATAAAGAAGCATTTGAGGGAGCACTGGCAGTGATCTACAATGCAGGAACAAAGGAAAATGCAGGTATTTTCTCCCAGTCACAGGGCTGGCTGATTCTGGCAGAGGCGCTGCTTGGACACGGAGACCGGGCATTCACTTACTTTATGGAGAATTCACCGGCAGCACAGAATGCGGACGCAGAGATCCGGGTGTTAGAGCCATACTGCTATGGACAGTTTACAGAGGGAAAGGCAAGCCCGCAGTTCGGGCGTTCCCATGTACACTGGCTGACAGGAACGGCATCTACCGTGATGGTGGGCTGTGTAGAGGGAATTCTTGGAATGCGGCCTGATTTTGAAGGACTGCGCATAGCACCTTCTATTCCAAAAGAGTGGGAACAGTTTGAGATCGAAAAAGATTTCCGTGGAAAACACTTACATATCGTTGTGAAGAACCGTAACCATGCACAGTGTGGATGCATAAAAATGATCGTAAATGGTGTGGAAACAGATGGAAGCTATGTTGCAGAATCGATGTTGACAGACCACACAGAGATTGAATACATTATGTCATAGAGTTACGAAAAAAAGTTTTTAAGATTTCTTTGGCGCTTCCCAGTTTGTCCGGAAGTACATTATTCTGTACTTATAAGGTGTAATGCCAGTTTTTTTCTGGAAAACCTGAATAAAATGGCTCTGGGAAGCAAAAGAGAAATAATTGGCGATTTCGACAATGCTGTAATCTGAATATTGCAGCAGATTTTTTGCTTTTTCGATTTTTAAATCGGTGATATAGTGGCTGAGCGGAATTCCCATTTCTTTTAAAAATAATTTGGACAGGTAACTTTCCGACAGACTCAGGTATTCGGCCAATTCTTTGATGGTAATGCGGTAGTGAATATGACTATAAATGTAGTTTAAACAGAGTACAATGGGTTTGGAGAGAATCTGCCGGCGTTTCAATTCATTCATGCGGCTGCAAAAATCAAGACACATCGTATCGTGCAGCCTGCTGATCTGGTCGATCGTCCTGCACTTGTCCATTTTTAAAATATAAAAGTCACTGAGACTGTATGCCTGTTCCTGTTCCATTCCGGCATGCACACAGTATCTTGTGATCATGGCAGTCGTGACAACAAAGTGATAGCGGATATTCTGAAGTTTGTCCTCGGACAGTTTTCCCATTCCATCCGGGTTTGTGAAGGTCTGATTTTTACAGTTATCCTGCACATATTCGATATTTCCATTTGCAATCGCGTCATAGAACGTATATTCAGTTTCAATGACACGGTGCTGTTCTAACATTTCCTGATTTACAAATTCACTCCGGTACCATTCTTTAGAAAGATCCATAGGAAAACCCCCTGATTTTATCCTGCTTTTTCACTTCGTAAAATTCACAGTTTAGTGTAATACTATATTGATGCAAAAGATAGCATGAAAATGATATTTTGTCAATGAATTTTATATATTATGAGTGGGAAAAAACATACAATAAACTTACAAAAACGAACCAATCATATTTAGGGAGGAAGAAAACATGAAGAAAAAATTGTTATCAGCATTACTTGCTACAGCAATGACAGCATCCATGCTTGCTGGATGCGGAAGCGACGCAGCTTCAGGGGATGCAGGACAGAAACAGGATGCAGCAGACAACACGGCAGCATCTACAGAGGCAGCGGACGGAGAGAACGTTGCAGCAGATGAAGGAAAAGTTTTGAACATCTATTGTTGGAATGATGAGTTCCAGAGACGTCTGAAAGCACACTATGACAAATATGAAGAAGTGGATGCTACAACAGGTAAGATTGGGGACATCACAGTAAAATGGAATATCACACCAAGTGATGACAATGCATACCAGAACAACCTGGATGCAAATCTTTTAGCTCAGGATTCTGCTGCAGCAGATGATAAGATTGACTTATTCTTATTAGAAGCAGATTATGCATTGAAATATGTTGATACAGATTACACAATGCCGGTAGCAGATCTCGGAATCACAGACGAAGATCTGAAAGATCAGTACCAGTATACAAAAGATATTGTAACAGATTCGAACGGTGTATTAAAAGGTGTTTCATGGCAGGGATGCCCGGGTGTATTATTCTACAACCGTGAAGCTGCAAAAGAAGTATTAGGATCCGATGATCCGGCAGAAGTCCAGAAATATGTTTCTGACTGGGATACCTTCAACGCTACAGCAGAAAAGATGAAAGCTGCCGGATATCAGATGACATCTTCTGCAAATGATACATACCGTGTATATTCGAACAATGTTACTTCCAAATGGGTAGAAGACGGAAAAGTAAACATTGATGATAATATTATGAAATGGGTGGAAGACTCCAAGAAAATGGTAGATGCCGGTGAGACTGGTGTTCACGATATGTGGAGCGATGACTGGAGAAAAGGTTTCTTCCCGGAAGGTAAAGTATTCTGCTACTTTGGACCAGCATGGTTAGTAAACTTCTCTATGGCTGCTGATACAGAAGGTTCTATCGGATACGAAGGAGGCTGGGGTGCTGCTGAAGGACCACAGGGCTTCTTCTGGGGTGGTACATGGATCGCTGCTGCAGCAGGTACGGATAACGCAGCAACCATCAAAGATATTATGCTTACGATGACAACCGATGCAGATGTCATGAAAGAGATCGTTGTAGATGATGATGATTTTGTAAATAACCAGATTGTAATGGAAGAGATGGCAGAGGATACAAGCTACTCCAGCAAAATTTTAGGTGGACAGAATCCACTTGAGATGTACTGTGCGGGTGTATACAGCCTCGACTTAAGCAACCTTTCTCCATATGATGCGGGATGCAATGAAGAGTTCCAGAAAGCAATGAAAAACTACTTTGAAGATAATGCAACCTTAGAGGAAGCGCTTGATTTATTCTACAAAGGTATTACAGAGAAATATCCGGAACTTACATATTAAGGAAACATTATGTGATTGCCCGAGTGGCAATTAAGAAGATAGGATTGCGAAAAATGAACAACCATAGAGGAGGTTGATTTTCCGCAATCCTGATATTTGAAATTGATGCTTCACGATTTGTGAATATACCGGGATAAAGGAGGCACAGGCATTATGAAGAAAAGTGGGGGAAAAGCGGTCAGATATAACAAATGGGGATACATTTTTTTGATTCCGTTTATCGTGGTATACGTCATATTCCAGCTGATTCCGCTGTTTAGTACCATTTATAACAGCTTTTTTGAGAATTATATGTCAGGACTGACACAGGTTGGTCCAAATTTTGTAGGATTACAGAACTATATCAAACTTTTTGAGGGTGGAGATATCTGGATCTATGCGAAAAACACGATGATTTTATGGATCATGTGTTTTGTTCCGCAAATTTTTTTGTCTTTATTATTGGGAGCATGGTTTTCGGATGTGCGCCTGAAACTAAAAGGTTCCAGATTTTTCAAGACCGTGATCTATCTGCCAAACCTGATCATGGCATCTGCATTTTCAATGTTATTTTTCACTTTGTTTGCAGAGAGCGGACCAATCAATTCTTTATTGATTCAAATGGGATTCATCACAGAACCATATAAGTTCCTCTCCAATGTGGGAAGTACCAGAGGGCTGATCGCCTTTATGAACTGTCTGATGTGGTTTGGTAATACTACGATTCTTCTGATGGCAGGAATGATGGGAATTGACACTTCATTATTTGAAGCGGCTGAAGTAGACGGTGCAACATCCACACAGGTTTTCTTCCGCATTACATTGCCGCTGTTGCGTCCAATTCTGGTATATGTACTGATCACTTCACTGATCGGTGGACTTCAGTTATTTGATGTGCCTCAGATTTTGACAAATGGTACGGGTAATCCGGTGCGTTCTACGATGACACTGATTATGTTCCTGAACAATCATTTATATAGCAAAAACTATGGTATGGCGGGTGCAGTTTCTGTTGTACTGTTTATCATCACAGGTATTTTAAGTATTGTTGTATTTAAACTGACCGGAAACGATAAGAGAAAGGGGTGATTTGGAATGAGAAAACAGGAAGTTAAGAAAGGTCTGGGATTGCATGCAAGAAGAGTGATTGCATACACAGTCCTTATCATAATATCTTTTTTCTGTCTGTTCTGGTTTTATGTATTGTTTATTAATGCAACCAGATCAAACGGAGAACTTCAGGCAGGATTTACCGCAGTTCCGAGCACCCATTTATTAGATAACTGGAACAATCTGCTGCATGGAACACTTCCGGTCATCAAAGGACTTGTGAACAGTCTGATCGTTTCATCCTTGAGTGCAGTATTGACGGTTTATTTTTCCACCATGACAGCTTATGCAATCCACGCCTATGATTTCAGGCTGAAAAAATATATTTATACATTTATTCTTGCAGTTATGATGATTCCTACACAGGTGACAGCACTTGGATTTATCAGATTAATGCGCAGTATGAATCTGATGGATTCATTTATTCCATTGATCGTTCCGGCGGTTGCAGCACCGATTACATTTTTCTACATGAAACAGTATATGGAAAGCACGCTGCCTTTATCACTGATCGAGGCAGCGCGGATTGATGGCTCCGGGGAATTCCGTACATTCAATTCCATTGTACTTCCATTAATGAAACCGGCAATTGCTGTTCAGGCAATTTTTGGATTTGTGAGCAGCTGGAACAATTACTTTACTCCGGCATTGATTTTACAGAGTGATAACAAAAAGACACTGCCGATTTTGATCGCACAGCTTCGTGCAGCAGACTGGCTGAAGTTTGATATGGGGCAGGTCTATGTGATGATCGCATTCTCCATTTTTCCGGTTATCATCGTTTATTTGTTCCTGTCACGCTATATCGTGCAGGGAATTGCACTTGGAAGTGTGAAGGGGTAGGAAAAATTATATTTGGTTCAGATAAGAGGCGGGAAGCTTTTGAGGAATCTCAAAGGTTTCCTGTTTTTTTTGTATAAAAACGTTTTTAATGAAAAAAATATGTGCTACAATGGGTGCAGGAGAGAGGAAGAAGGGAGCCTGCGGCATGGTCTATTTAGCAATCACTGCAGCGATTTTTACGCTTGATTTTTTTCTGAAAAAATATATTGATAAAAAATACGCCAGAAAAGTAAAAAATCCACGTCTCGGTGGAATGATCTGCATAGAGAAGTTCTACAACAAAGGTGCAACGTTAAATCTTCTCGCAAAACATCCGAAAGCCATGACTGCGATACACAGTGTCATCATGGCTTTTGTGGCAGTCGTTTATTATTTTGCAATGCGGATGACTGGAAAAAAACTCACAAAAACGGGACTTGCCATGTTAGCCGGCGGCGGACTGAGCAATTTATATGACCGCTATACAAAGCACCATGTCGTGGATTATGTGCGGTTTCAGACCGGACCGAAATGGTTTCGGAGGATTATTTTTAATGTGTCTGATTTCTTTATTTTTATAGGGGCAGTGCTTGCAGTCATCGGAAGCGAAGCATAATGTCAGGATAATTTCGGGAATGCATTTATAAAACAATGACGGGGAAGGATATGATTTTTGCTATGACAAAAGAACAGTATATCAAAATTACAGAACCGCTTCGGAGCAATCCGGAACGGGCGAAGCGTGTGACGAGTCTGAATCATATGCTGACAGCATTGGTATTCTGCGTGTATCCGCTCTATCTTTTTATGCTGTTTGCGGACAAAGATCCATGGCTCTGGCGCGCAATACTTGTTCCGGCAGTGTCCTTTGTGGGACTTTCCATTGTCAGGAAAATCATCAATGCGCCCAGGCCGTATGAAAAATTTGACATGCCGCCGGTGCTGGAAAAAGACACAAAAGGAAAATCATTTCCAAGCCGGCATGTATTTTCTGTTTTTATTATTGCGATGACGATTTTTTATGAGCATCCGGGAGCAGGGGTACTGCTCGGAATCATTGGTTTGCTTCTTGGCATCGTGCGCGTGCTGGTCGGAGTGCATGAGCCAAAGGATATCGCTGCTGGTGCGCTGGCAGGGATCGTGTGCGGAATTGTTGGCTATTATGTGATAGGATGATCTCAGTTATGGCTGTGCATAACGCTTCCGGTATTCCCTCGGGGTCTGCTGGAAGCGTTTTTTGAAGGAACGGTTAAAATAGGAAAGATTATCAAATCCCACTTCCGCTGCGATATCTAAAATCGAAGAATCGGAGGAAATCAAAAGTCTGGAAGCCATCGTCAGCCGGTATTCATTCAGATAGTCGATAAAGGACGTTCCCATCGTATTTTTAAAATACTTCATAAAATGTGACTGGCTTAAGCTGACTTCTTTTGCCACATCTTCGATCGTAATTTTTTCCATGTAATTATTTTCCACAAATTTTAAGATCAATTTCATTTTTTCCAGAGATTTGTAATCTTTTTTCTGGACATTTCTGGAACTGCACTTGTTGAAAAGAATATAAAAAAGCATGAAAAGCTGGCTTTTGATGAAAAGCTGGTAAGCTGGCGGATTGGTTTTGCTGATTTCATCGTTTGCATCGACACAGGCGGAAATCTCTTTGTAATAGGGATCACCGGGCTGATAGAGTACCGGAATTGTGAGCGTTCCGTCCATCAGCGGGGAAAAATAGTCAGTGCTGCAGGTGTCGGTCTGCTTGGATAAAAGAATCTGCGGATGAAAAATAATATTTTCATATTCCATGCTTTCGTTTTCGTATTGTTCGATCGAGTGTAACTGTCCCGGGATGATGAGTGCAAGCGTTCCGGCGCTGACCTGATATTGTGTGAAGTCCACGGTGATAATACCGTGACCTTTCTTTATATAGATAAGCTCCATTTCATCATGCCAGTGGATCGGCACATACGAAAAATCCAGTGGAATCGAGCACAGATAAGTGATATATGGAAATAAAGGGTTTCCATGGGAGATTTTTTCCTGATAATTTTCGTATTCCAGTATATTCATAAGGTACATACTCCTTTGTGATGATTTTATTGTGCCGAAAACATGCACTTTGCGCTGCAATCTGGAAAATAAAACAACATGATTGAAAAGTGCACAAAAACCAGGTACTCATTTTGTTATGTTTACACAATTTTAAAGAGGTTAAAACAATACATCATTTATAACATGATAGGATTGTACCACTTTTGTATGGAATATTACAAGAATAAAATGGTGTACCTGAATATAATATTAATCATAAAACATCGGTTTTACGAAAAAACACGAAAACAACTGCAGCAGAAAATGCGGCGGACAATACAATAAGCTTTCGCCAACAGGCGCAAGGAAAGGAGTAAATCATGAATTTACAGGAAATCGTAACAAAAAGAACAGGAAAAGCAATTTCCCAGTGCAGTAACGAAGAATTATATTTTTCTTTGCTTGAAATGACAAAAGGAATGGCAGAGGAGAAAGTCAGCAACGCGGGAAAAAGAAAATTATATTATATTTCAGCAGAATTCCTGATCGGAAAATTATTATCCAACAACCTGATCAATCTTGGGATTTATGAGGATGTAAAAAAATTACTGGCAGACAATGGCAAGAGCCTTGCAGAGATCGAGGAGGTTGAGCCGGAACCATCTTTGGGAAATGGTGGACTTGGACGTCTTGCAGCATGTTTCCTTGACTCTATCGCTACACTTGGTTTAAACGGTGACGGTGTCGGTTTAAATTACCACTACGGATTATTCAAACAGGTATTTGAGAACAATCTCCAGCATGAGACTCCAAACCCATGGATCGAGAAAGAGAGCTGGCTGACAAAGACAGATCGAGCATACACCATTCAGTTCGGCGGATTCAATCTGCAGTCCAGAATGTACGATATCGACGTATTAGGATATAACAACCGTACTACAAAACTTCATTTATTTGATGTAGAAACAGTTGATGAGAGTTTAGTTGGCGAAGGAATTGATTTCGATAAAGAGGACATCAAAAAGAACCTTACATTATTCTTATATCCGGATGATTCTGACGATAAGGGACGTATCCTCCGTGTTTACCAGCAGTACTTCATGGTAAGCAACGCAGCAAGACTGATCATCGATGAGACACTTGCAAGAGGCGGCGATTTACACAAATTAAATGAGTACGCAGTAGTTCAGATCAACGATACACATCCAAGTATGGTAATTCCTGAACTGATCCGTTTATTAATGGAACGTGGAATCTTAATGGATGAGGCAATTGATATTGTATCTAAAACATGTGCTTACACAAACCATACCATTTTAGCAGAAGCTCTGGAAAAATGGCCGATCCATTTCTTAGAGAAAGCAGTTCCGCAGTTAATGCCGATCATTTACGAATTAAACAGCCGTGTTGTGAAAAAATTTGACGATAAATCCGTAGCGATCATCGATGATGAGAGACGTGTCCATATGGCACACATGGATATCCATTACGGCTACAGCATCAACGGTGTTGCATACCTTCACACAGAGATTTTAAAGAACTCTGAACTGAATAACTTCTACAAGATCTATCCTGAGAAGTTCAATAACAAGACAAACGGTATCACTTTCCGCCGCTGGTTATTACACTGTGACCCGGAACTCACTGCATTATTTGAATCCCTGATCGGTGACGGCTTCAAGAAAGATGCAACCGAACTTGAAAAATTAGGTGCATTTGTAAATGATGAAGCAGTATTACAGAAGATTCTTGATGTTAAGAATGCAAAGAAAGCAGAATTAAAAGATTATCTTGCAAAAACACAGGGTATCGAGTTAAATGAGAACTCTATTTACGATATCCAGATCAAGAGATTACACGAGTATAAGAGACAGCAGATGAACGCACTCTATGTGATCCACAAATATTTTGAGATCAAAGCAGGCAAAAAACCAGCCCGTCCGATCACTGCTATTTTCGGTGCAAAGGCAGCTCCGGCTTATGTCATTGCAAAAGATATCATTCATCTGATCCTTTGCTTACAGGAACTGATCAGCAAAGATCCGGAGGTTTCTCCATACTTAAAAGTTGTTATGGTAGAAAACTACAATGTAACACTGGCTGAAAAATTAATCCCGGCAGCAGATATTCATGAGCAGATTTCTCTTGCATCCAAAGAGGCATCCGGAACATCCAACATGAAATTCATGTTAAACGGTGCAGTGGCGATCGGTACTATGGACGGTGCAAACGTTGAGATGCATCAGTTCGTTGGGGACGATAACATTTACATCTTCGGTGAGACTTCTGAGCAGGTGATCGAGCACTATGCAAAAGCAGATTATGTTTCCAGAAGCTACTATGACAATGATGAGAATATCAAACGTGCAATCGATTTCATCGTAAGCGATGAGATGATGGCAGTCGGATGCAGAGAAAACTTAGAGCGTCTCTACAATGAATTATTAAACAAAGACTGGTTTATGACATTACCGGATTTCGAGGAATATGTTGCAGCAAAAGAGCGCATCTTTGCAGATTACGAAGACCGTATGGCATGGGCGAAAAAAATGCTCGTAAACATGAGCCAGGCAGGCTTCTTCTCATCTGACAGAACCATTGCACAGTACAACGAAGACATCTGGCATCTGTAAAATATAGCATCAGAACACTTGCTGTTCTGATGCGTAAGAAAATGATTCAGGTGTTCGCAGAACATCTGTAAAATTTGGGGAGTATATGATCTATATACAAAGTGGCGTGCGCCGTATGTAAAGTGCGGTGTGCGCCTCTTTTTTGTGTGTTGTAAAATCTGCCAACAACACATATAATGGGAGTAGGCAGTGAAACAGCGCCGGATGCTGCGGAAAGAGACATTATGCACAATAACTCTGACAGGGAATGAAGGAATCTGTTTTATAAATTGCTTGGAATATTTGGGCGTATGATTTATAATGTGCATAAAGCAATGAGCAGTGTCAGGAGGAAAAAATATCAAATGCAGTGCTTGCACGATGTATTTGATATTTTTGATGACTGATAGGGCGAATGCCCGTGAGCCCATGAAATCTTTGATTTCATGGGCGTGCACTGTGGACAAAATTAACAGAGGACTTATTTTCATGAATAAAAAGAAATTTACATATATCACAGCGCTTACCCTGTTAAGCTTTACACTTATGACAGGCTGTACCAATGAGCGCAAAGAAAACCAGACTGCTTACCGTCAGATTGGAATCAATGCAATGGAAAGCGGCGATTACGCAGGAGCCGTGGATGCGTTTAACAGTGCTTTGGGACAGTGCATTGGGAAAATCACAGAGAACGAATTAGATATCTGCTACTATAAGGCAGCGGCACAGTATGCCGGTGGTGATCCGGCAGGGGCAGTGGACACTTACACAGCGATCATTGATTATGACAAAAAGGCAGCAGACGCTTATTATCTGCGCGGCTGTGTTTATCTGAAACAGGGGGATACCGAGAGCGCTGTTTCGGATTTTGATGAGGCAGTAAAAAATAACAGCAGCGATTACGAACTTTATGTCAACATTTACGAGAATCTTTCTGCTTATGATATGACGGAAAAAGGGGAAGAATACTTAAATAAAGCATTTGATATCAAAGGCAATAGTGCCGGAGATTATGCATGGCGCGGAAGAATTTACTATTATCTTGGACAGTACGACAATGCCCAGACAGAGTTGAAGTCGGCTTTAGATAAGGAGAGCGTCATCGCAAATCTTTACATTGCACAGGTGTATGAGGCACAGGGTGATACTGAAAACGCAGAGGTTTATTATCAGAATTATGTAAACACAGGAAGCGCAGATTCCCAGGCGATGAATGCACTCGGGGAAATTGAGATGGCAAAAGGAAACTATTCCGGTGCACTCACCTATTTAGAGCAGGGTATTGCTATGGAAAATGTGACAAACAGAAGAGAACTGATGCAGAATCTCATCATTTGTTATGAATATACATCCGATTTTAATTCTGCATGGAACGTGGTACAGGAGTATGTACAGGTTTATCCGGATGATGCGAGTGCGCAGCGTGAATATATTTTCCTGAAAAACCGTATGGAACAGACAGCGCCTGTGGAGAATACAGAGGAAGCCGTGACGGAGGATACGCAGACAGTGGAAGATACACAGACACCGGAAGAGGCGCAGACACCGGCACAATAAAAGAGACCACAGGAAGCAATAACGGAGAACAGAATGGCAGAAGCATTTAAAATAGAAGAGATAGAAGAAAAAGTAATTCTTGTAGGCGTGAGTGAGCAGGATGGAGATGACGCAGAGGATTCTGTTGCAGAGCTTGCAGAACTGGTAAAAACAGCGGGAGCAACAGTGGTCGGTACCATGATCCAGAAGCGGGAACTCATTCATCCGGGGACTTATATCGGTTCTGGAAAGGTGGCGGAGTTAAAGCTGCTTGTGGAGGAACTGGGCGCAACCGGCATTGTGTGTGATGATGAACTTTCACCGGCGCAGCTCCGCAATCTGGAAGATATGCTGGATACAAAAGTGATGGATCGCACACTGATCATTCTGGATATTTTTGCGGCAAGAGCAACTACCAGCGAGGGAAAGATCCAGGTGGAACTGGCACAGTTAAAGTACCGTCTGAGCAGGCTGACCGGACTTGGACGTTCCATGTCAAGGCTTGGAGGCGGAATCGGTACAAGAGGTCCGGGTGAGAAAAAGCTGGAAATTGACAGACGTCTTATCAAAGACCGGATCGCACAGCTGAACCGGGAATTGAAAGAAGTACGGCAGCACCGTGATATCACCCGTGCACAGCGGGAAAAAAATCAGATGCCGGTGGCTGCGATCGTGGGATACACAAATGCAGGAAAATCAACACTTATCAATACACTGACGAATGCCGGAGTCCTGGAGGAGGACAAGCTATTTGCAACGCTTGATCCTACCACAAGAGTGCTGGAACTGTCGGGACGGCAGCAGATATTGGTGACAGATACCGTCGGATTTATTCGCAAACTGCCGCATCATCTGATCGAGGCATTTAAAAGC
>ERZ772879.1405-NODE-1405-length-16665-cov-5.622938_pt1 | contig 16665 bp, 10 predicted proteins | sample MGYA00580582_ERZ772879 | MGnify/ENA primary metagenome ERZ772879 (study PRJEB29015, sample SAMEA2737682) | human gut metagenome | biome: human gut; feature: human-associated habitat; material: faeces | place: China | collected 2012 ... | reverse complement strand
CTCTCCAGTAACAGGATTTACTCTATAACCATAATTACTTGTAATCCTTCCTGAAATAGGCCTCAAAAATCCACTTTCCGTTACTAAATTCCCTCCACTTCCGTTGCTTCCACTAACATTGTTAATTATTCTATCAAGTTCAGCTTCTAACTCCTTATTATGTTCTTCTATTTCAGCAATTTTTCCATTTATTTTTTCACTATTTTCTTCTAATGCTATAACCGTATTTTTCTTTTCTCTTTGTAATGCTAAAAGTTCATTTCTTTTATTTTCCTCTTCCTTTTGAATAGCAACTACTTCATTTTTAGCATTAATAATTTCACTTTGTTTTTCCTCTATAGCAAGTTGATCTTCTTCTTGTTCTTTTATTTTTATTTTTATTTCTGCAACTTCATTTGAAATTATTTGTTGATTTTCTTTATAAGTTTTTATTATTTCTTTATCAAAGCTTACTATTTTATTTATATTAGTTAAATTTTGAAATACCTCAAATATATTTTGACTCTTTAATATCATATAAACACATTGCCTTGATAAATCAACTTTATAAACACTTCTTATTCTAGAATCTAATAATTCTTTAAGTCGTTTTTCTTCTTTTTTCAATTCTAAAATATAATTTTCTTTATTTTCTACTTCTAATTTACTTTCTTTTATAGATAAATTTAATTTTGTTATTTCTACTTGAATATTATCTATTTCTTTTTGATAACTACTTATTTTTTTTGAATATTATATAACTCATTTTCCTTTTCAGTAATACTACTTTGTAAATTATCAATTTCATTTTGATTTTTTTCAATTTGATTATTTATATTCGACTTTTCTTCCTCTAAACTTTGAATTTTATCTTTATTTTCATTTATCTCATTTTTTATAGAATTACTTTTTTCTGCAAAAACATAGCTTGTATTAATTGTTAATGCAATTATAACAGAATAAATAATTTTATCTTTAAAATTCATATTTTCTTGTTCATTATTTTGTAAATCTTCTTCATCTGATATATTTGTATCGTGTTCTTCTCCGTCTTCGTTTTCTTCTTGCAAATCAAGCTCTATCTGGATTTTTTTTAAATAATATTCAAAAGTTTGATAAGGCTCAAGCTTGAGATTGTAATTTACATTTACCCATTCTAAAGTTGCCGAATATGGTGGAAGATAATTTAAATATTGGTTTACAACTACATCCATCGCTAAATTTATCGCCAAAGTACTGTATTTACCAGTATCTTTTAATTCTTTTGCTCTGACTAAATGAAGTGAAATCACATGCAGTATTTCATGTTTTATTGTAGTCTCCATTTGCTTAATATCTAGCTTTAAAAATAAAAGCGGGTTAAAATATATTACATACTTCGCTCCTTTGAAATTTACTCCACTTGGGCTACTCATATCAAATTTTATATCTCTATTCATTTGGAATAAAAAGTAGCCATAGAAGTTTTCTTCATCTTCCATTAGATTAAAATTGACCTTATCTATAAGCGAAAAGAAATCTCTTTTGAAATCATCTGTAACTTCTATTTCAATATCCTTATCTTCACTTTCAACCCTAACTTGTGTAGCATTTTCAACAAGTTCGATAGCTTTATTGTAAAGTTCGTCTTTCTGTTTATTAAAATAAGTTTCCATTTATTATCCCCTTATTAAGCTATAAGATTGAAAATATAAATCTACAAATTCCTCATTTTCGATAGCTATTTTGTATATATCTTCATAACTATTTTTAATATCCTTCATAATTCCAATCATTAAATCAACTGGATATAGTTTTAAAAACTCTACTAATCTAGCTATATAATTAAATCCTAGTGAATTTAATTTATCATTTTGTATGTCAGATTCTAAACATCTTAATATATTCATCGCACTGATATAAAGTCTAGTGTGATTTTCATTTTTTGTTTGCTCTATAACTTTTTCGCTTAATTCTTCACCACTAAACACATCATTGTAGCTTATTATAGGTTTTACATCAGAATTTATAAAACTCACAAATTCTTGTGCTATAACACTTCCAACATTTCCTTTAACAACATTTAAAAATACTGATTTAGGTATAGAATCTTGTTTTTCTTTATAAACTGCATAACTTTTAGAAATTCTCTCGAAACTTCTTGGTGTCGCATTTATATCTCCATCGTTTACTTTGTGTAAATACTCTGGGAAAGTAGAGATAAACTCAACTACTTTTTGCTCTATCCCATTATTCATCGCCCATTTTATCCATTCATTGTGATCTGATTCCATGTTAAGCCACACAAATCTGTTTTCTTGCGCTGGGTCCATGTCGACAACTTGATAATCAAGCTCTGCCCCATATTCATTAGATGGGTTCATCGCAGCTAATATTTTTACATCTTTGTTTAACTTGTATCCGTTGATTTCTCTATTTAATATAAGGTTCATAAGTTCTTGCTGAACAGCATGTTCACAACGGTTTAACTCATCTATAAATAAAAGTACATTGTTTCCTTTTTCAATTTCCATATCTATTTCTCTAAGCTTTGTGTGAACTGCATAAACAGTCGTCTTCTTTTCTATTTTATGCCCTGCAGTATCCATAGCTATATAAGATTCAACTGTTGGAAGTCCTCCGATTTCTCCTTCTTTTAACAGGTTTCCATCTATTACAACTAACTTCCATCCATTGTCTCTTGCAACTTTATTTGCCAAAGCCGTCTTACCGATTCCACTTTCACCCATGATCAGCACACCAACACCGTATACATCAACCAGCACACCATGAATAGAAATGCATGGTGCAAGTTCCACATTCAGCCATCGGATAATCTCTGCTGTAAATTCCGATGTCTTCTTCTCTGTCTGGAATACAGGGATATTTGCCTTTTCTGCCATCTCCAGAAGCATCTTTTCCGGTGGAAGATTCCTGCAGAAGATCAGGCAAGGGATCTTATAAGAAAGCAGTGTCTCATAAATCCGCTTTTTCTTATCTTCATCTGTCATCTTCTCCAGAAATGTATATTCTACATAACCAATGATCTGTACACGTTCTGAATCAAAATGCTCAAAAAATCCTGTAAGCTGCAGTGCCGGTCTGTTAATATCTGGTATCTCTACATCTTTATCAGACAAATCTACATCCGGTGTTAAATTTTTAAGATTCATTTTTTCAACAAGTGTTTTTAATTCAACTTTATTCGCCATATTCTTCTACCTCACACGCATTAAAAATCTCTTTAATTATTATACCATACTTAATGATTCTGGTGAAAAAATTTATATACTTCCTGTGCAGATTTTTCATTCATACTTGGCAGTTCTTTTAACTCTTCTACTGTTGTATTACGGATTGCATCAATATTCTCAAAGCACCGCATCAGATCTTTTCTTCTTGCAGGGCCGACTCCCGGAATATCGTCCAGCACAGAATGCACCTGCCCCTTGCTGCGCAATTGTCTGTGAAATGTAATTGCAAAACGGTGCGCTTCGTCCTGTATCCTGGTAATCAGCCGGAAACATTCCGAGTTGCGGTCAATCGGAAGTTCAGTATTATTAAAATACAGTCCTCTCGTTCTGTGATTGTCATCTTTTACCATTCCACACACCGGAATATGCAGATGAAGCTTTTCCAGTACTTCCAGTGCTATATTCACCTGCCCCCGTCCTCCGTCCATCATGATCAGATCCGGAAATATCTGAAAGCCTCCGGTTTCACTTTCTTCCTGCTGTTCACGCAATCCATGCCCGAATCTTCTGGTCAGTACTTCATTCATACTGGCATAATCATCCGGACCCTGCACAGTTTTAATTTTGAATTTGCGGTAATCGTTCCGTTTTGGTTTCCCATGTTCATAGACTACCATCGATCCGACAGAATCGAATCCGTTCGTATTGGAAATATCATATGCCTCCATGCGTATGATGCCTTTTAGTCCCAGTATCTTTTCCAGTTCTTTCACTGCACCGATCGTTCTTCCCTCTTCACGTTTCAGACGTTCTCTGTCATTCTTTAACACCATCTGCGCATTCTTTTGTGCCAGTTCTACCAGTTTTTCCTTCGTTCCCTTCTTCGGAATGCGAAGATGTACTCTGCGTTCTCTCCTTGCCGTCAGCCATTCTTCAATGATATCCTGATCTTCAATCTCTTCCGGCAGCATCAGTTCCGCAGGAATATATGGTGTACCTGCATAGAACTGCTTGATAAAGCTTGACAATATCTCGCCTTCCGTATCATTTTCTGCGCTCTTCAGATAAAAATGATCCCGTCCGATCAGTCTTCCGCTTCGAATAAAGAATACCTGCACAACTGCATCTTCTCCCTCAGAAGCCATTGCAATGATATCTCTGTCATCTCCTGCCGTATCTGTGATTTTCTGCTTCTGAGCAACCTTCTGTACACTTGTAAGCAGTTCTCTGTATTCAATTGCTTTTTCGAACTCCAGACTATCCGATGCTGCCATCATCTTTTCTTCCAGTTCTTTTAACACCAGATCATAATGTCCATTCAGGAAACGTACAACTTCGTCTATGGATTTCCGATACTCTTCCTGAGAAATGTATCCCTGGCATGGTGCCTGGCACTGATGGATATGATAATTCAGACAAGGTCTCTCTTTCCCTATGTCTTTTGGCAGCGAACGGTTACAGCTGCGGATATGATAAAGCTTACGGATCAATTCTATCGTATCTTTCACTGCACCTGCACTGGTATAAGGCCCAAAATATTTTGCCTTGTCCTTCTTCATCTGTCTTGCCAGCATAACCCTCGGAAACGGCTCATTTACTGTAACTTTTATAAACGGATAACTCTTGTCATCCATCAGCATAGTATTATACTTCGGTCTGTGTTCCTTTATCAGATTACACTCCAACACCAGTGCTTCCAATTCAGAATCTGTCACAATGTATTCAAATCTGGAAATATGTGTCACCATCTGTTCTATCTTGGCACCTTTATTCCTGCTGCTCTGAAAATACTGACGGACACGGTTCTTAAGGCTGATTGCCTTTCCGACATAGATGATTGCATCCTTTTCATCGTGCATCAGGTATACACCCGGTTTTCCAGGCAGCTTCTTCAGTTCCTCCTGTATGTTAAAATTCTCCATATACGTCTCCTGTATATTTTCTATTTTCTAATTCTAAACATCTTCTCTGATTTTTTGAATCCTGTTATCGCTCTTTTTCCGACTCTTTTACAATCAATAAAGAATAATAGCCTGCCTGCTCCGGAACATCTTCTATTCTTTCATAGATCCGCTCCTCTGGCATTCCACAGTTTTCTATCATCTTTACATTCACATTTCCGTCTTTTTCTTCCAAAGTCCTCTTTACTTCACTTATTCCGGATGCGGACTTCATCAGAATCTTTGTACCGGAATAGTTTAGTGCCGCTTCCATCCCATAGCTGGATGGGATTACATGAAGTTCTTCTGCCCGGTCAACAAGACTGTCATCCATTCTCGCCGCTGCAGCACAAAAGGACGGAATTCCGCTGATGATCGTTGTCTCATACCCTTTTGCTTTTATTATGCGGTGGATGTACATATAAGTCGAATAGATTGTCGGATCTCCCAGCGTCAGATATGCTACATCCTTCCCTTTTTCCAGTTCTTCTATAATTCTCCCTGCTGCATTTTCATAATTTCGATCCAGAATCTGTCTGTCCTTTGTCATCGGCGTATCCAGATCCAGGAATTCTTTTTCTTCCATGTTCTCTATCATCTCCGCTGCAATCCTGTAGCTGACCGCATGTTTCCTGCCTCTCGCAGGCACTGCGAGCACTTGGCATTCCTTTATGATACGCACTGCTTTATATGTCATAAGTTCCGGATCTCCTGGTCCGACTCCAACTCCGAATAATCTTCCCTTCATACTCTTTCCTCCAGAATACTCTCATCCTGCCTATTATATACCAGGCAGATATAATTGAAAAGAAAAAAGATACAGGGCTTTCTCAAACTTTACCCTGTATCTTTCCTCGTATATCTATTCTCTTTATACTTATTCTTCTTCGCAGACAACTTCCTTTATTGCTTCAACAGGTTCTTCGGCTGTATCATCTGCAGATTTCATAACAAACCCTTCACCTTCTACCGGATTCATACCGATTCTTGCTTCTTCCTTCTTCGGTGCATCCGGATCAATTCCTTCTACTTCATGGAAGATTTCCATAAATTCTTTTCCGGTGATCGTCTCTTTTTCGATCAGGAATGCCGCAATCCTATCCAGTGACTGTCTGTGATCTCTCAGCAGTTGTTTTGCTTCTTCATAGGCATCTTTCAGCATCTTCATGACTTCTTCATCAATCTCGGATGCTGTCTGCTGTCCACAGTTGCTGACCGGACGTCCGTCCAGATAACGGTTCTGAATGGATTCCAGACCGATCAGTCCGAACTTCTCACTCATACCATACTGTGTGATCATGGCTCTTGCAACGCTTGTTGCTTTCTCGATATCATTGGAAGCTCCCGTTGTAACCGTATCAAATACCACTTCTTCTGCGGCACGTCCTGCAAGCAATCCGACTAACATCGCCTGAAGTTCCTTCTTCGTATTCAGGAATTTTTCTTCCTCCGGAGTCTGCATAACATAACCAAGTGCTCCCATCGTACGTGGAACAATCGTAATCTTCTGTACCGGTTCCGCATCTTTCTGCAATGCGCTTACCAGCGCATGTCCGACTTCATGGTAGGAAACGATTCTCCGTTCTTCCTGACTCATAATCCGGTCTTTCTTCTCTTTTCCTACAAGTACTACTTCTACTGCTTCAAATAAGTCTGACTGACACACTGCATTTCTTCCATGTTTTACTGCATTGATTGCTGCCTCATTGATCATATTGGCGAGATCGGAACCAACTGCTCCTGAAGTTGCCAGTGCAATCTCTTCCAGATTAACAGTCTCATCCATCTTTACATCTTTAGAATGTACCTTCAGGACCTCTACACGTCCTTTCAGATCTGGTTTTTCCACGATGATTCGTCTGTCAAAACGTCCTGGTCTCAATAACGCAGGATCCAGGATCTCCGGTCTGTTGGTTGCTGCAAGAAGCACCAGTCCTTTATTGCTTTCAAATCCATCCATCTCTGCAAGAAGCTGGTTCAGTGTCTGTTCACGCTCATCGTTGCCGCCCATCTGATTGTCACGACTCTTACCGATTGCATCAATCTCATCAATGAAAATGATACATGGTGCCATCTGCTGAGCCTGTTTAAACAGATCACGTACCCTGGATGCTCCTACCCCGACATACATTTCCACAAATGCTGAACCGCTCAGTGAGAAGAATGGTACCTTTGCTTCACCGGCTACTGCTTTCGCCAAAAGTGTCTTACCGGTTCCCGGAGGACCGACTAACAACGCTCCCTTCGGAAGCTTTGCACCGACACTCGTATATTTCCCGGGATTATGCAGAAAATCTACTACTTCCTGTAAGGACTCTTTTGCTTCATCCTGACCGGCCACATCTTTAAATGTCACACCTGTCTGCTTCTCTACATACATCTTGGCATTGCTCTTACCGATTCCCATCATGCCGCCGCCTTTTGACATACGCTTTGTCATCCAGACGATCATTCCGACAAAGAATGCGATTGGCAGGAATGTTAAGATAACGTTCATTGCTACCGCGGATGTGGTATCCGGAATCTCCTGATTAAATTCTACACCGGCTTTTTCCAGACGGTTGGTCAGTTCGTCATCATTCACAACTCCGGTATAATATTCCTGTGAAATTCCACTGTCCTTATCCTTCTTCGTGACAATCATGATCTTATCACTCTGAATCTCTACTTTTTTGACCTTGCCGTCATCTACCATCTTCAGGAATTTATTATAAGTAATCTCTTTTGCAGAGGTCATTCCCTGAAACTGGAACAGTGCAACCACAAGAATCGATGTAATAACTGTGACCAATAAAATAAACGAAATACCTTGTTTATTATTCTTGTTATTCTTATTATTTTGGTTGTCCATTTTAATCCTCCTGTATAACTAATTATTATAAAGACCACTATGTTAGAAATCAATAAAAACATTATGAAAAGATTGTAAACTTCCTATGTGTTGTAGTATACTTGAAATGAAAATGCTTATGCCGATTCCGGCAGATTTTCCACTATAAAAAATCAAATATATTTTAGATGAGGGAATGTACTTATGAAAATTGGATTCGATAATGAAAAATACCTGAAGATGCAGTCTGAACATATCCGTGAACGTATCGGACAATTTGACAACAAACTGTATCTGGAATTCGGAGGCAAACTTTTTGATGATTTCCATGCCTCCAGAGTTCTTCCTGGATTCCAGCCTGACAGCAAACTCCGTATGTTATGCGAGCTGTCCGATCAGGCCGAAATCGTCATCGTCATCAGCGCTGAAGATATTGAAAAGAATAAGATCCGTGGTGACCTTGGTATCACGTATGATTCCGATGTACTCCGCCTGATGCATATCTATCAGGGACTTGGGCTCTATGTCGGAAGTGTCGTTATTACCAAATATAACGCACAGGAAAGTGCCGAATTATTCAAAAATCGTCTGGAAAAGCTTGGCATCAAAGTGTACCGTCACTACCTGATTCCCGGATATCCGACAAATGTACCTTTTATCGTAAGTGACGATGGTTACGGAAAAAATGATTATATAGAAACAAGCCGTCCTCTGGTCGTTGTGACTGCTCCGGGACCTGGAAGTGGAAAGATGGCTGTCTGCCTGTCACAATTATATCATGAACACAAGCACGGAATCAAAGCAGGTTACGCCAAATTTGAGACATTTCCAATCTGGAATATTCCGTTAAAACATCCGGTCAACCTGGCTTACGAGGCAGCTACGGCCGACCTGAATGATATTAATATGATAGATCCGTTCCACCTGGAAGCCTATGGTGAGACAACGATCAACTATAACCGTGATGTAGAGATTTTCCCTGTATTAAATGCCATGTTCCAGCGCATCTACGGAGAAAGTCCTTACAAATCCCCAACAGATATGGGGGTAAATATGGCTGGCAACTGTATCTGCAATGATGATGCGTGTAGAAACGCTTCCTGTCAGGAAATCATCCGCAGATACTATGCATCCAGGAGAAGACTTCTTCTCGGCGCATGCTCTGAAGAAGAAACTTATAAATTAGAAATGTTAATGAACCAGGCAGATATTACCGTTCATGACCGTCCGGTAGTCGATGCGGCTCTCACCGAATCCGAGCGTACAGGCGGGCCTGCAGCTGCACTGGAACTCCCAGACGGCTCGATCGTGACAGGCAAGACATCGGATCTTCTTGGCGCATGCTCTGCTCTTCTTTTGAATGCATTAAAAGAACTTGCAGGTATCGGACATGAGATCAAGATCATCTCTCCACAGGCGATCGAACCAATCCAGAGTCTGAAAACAAAATATCTGGGAAGCCGCAATCCACGCCTTCATACCGATGAAGTTCTGATTGCCCTTTCTGTAAGTGCTGCTACCAGTGAAGATGCAAAACTTGCGATGGAACAGCTTCCTAAATTAAAAGGCTGTCAGGCTCATGTATCTGTTATGCCGGGGTCTGTAGACATCAAACAATTCAAACTGCTGTCTATTCAGGCAACTTTTGAAGCAAAATATGAAAAAAACTCTGTATTTTTTAATAACAAAGGTGTATAATCTTAAAGTATTTTTTTTGAACACTTTATATAACAGAGAAACTAATTTTGACTTAAGGAGGAAGTTATGGCAGTAAAATACGTATTCGTTACAGGCGGTGTAGTATCTGGATTAGGTAAGGGGATTACAGCCGCATCTCTCGGACGTCTGCTGAAAGCTCGTGGTTACACAGTTACAATGCAGAAATTCGATCCGTACATCAACATTGACCCTGGTACTATGAACCCTGTACAGCATGGTGAAGTATTTGTAACTGATGATGGTGCTGAGACCGACCTTGACCTTGGACATTATGAAAGATTCATCGATGAAAGTCTGAGCAAGAATTCCAACGTAACAACCGGTAAGATTTACTGGTCTGTTCTTCAGAAGGAACGCCGTGGAGATTTTGGCGGAGGAACGGTTCAGGTTATCCCACATATTACAAATGAAATCAAATCCCGTTTTTATCGCAATCCAGCCGCTGAGAATACGGAAATTGCCATTATTGAAGTCGGCGGAACCGTTGGTGACATCGAAAGTCAGCCTTTCCTGGAAGCCATTCGTCAGTTCCAGCATGAAAAAGGACGTGAAAATGTTATCCTGATTCATGTCACACTGATTCCATATCTGAAGGCTTCTCAGGAAATGAAGACAAAACCTACCCAGGCAAGCGTTAAAGATCTTCAGGGAATGGGAATCCAGCCGGATATTCTGGTATGCCGTTCCGAATATCCACTCGGTGTCGGACTGAAAGACAAAATCGCATTATTCTGTAATGTACCGTCTAATCATGTACTGCAGAATCTGGATGTAGAATATCTGTATGAAGCTCCTCTTGCAATGGAAGAAGAGAATCTTGCAGGTGTTGTATGTGAATGTCTCCACCTCGACTGCCCGGAACCGGATTTAAAAGACTGGACAGAAATGGTCGACTACCTTAAGAATCCAACCACCGAAGTCACAGTTGCTTTGGTTGGTAAATATATTCAGCTTCATGATGCTTACATCAGTGTTGTAGAAGCATTAAAACACGGTGGAATCTTCAGCCGTGCTACTGTAAATATCAAATGGATCGATTCAGAAACCGTTACTGCCGATAATGCCGAGGAATTATTTAGTGACGTAAGTGGTATCCTGGTTCCCGGCGGATTCGGTAACCGTGGTATCGAAGGAAAGATCGAGGCGATCAAATATGCACGTACACACAATATACCGTTCTTAGGTCTCTGCCTCGGAATGCAGCTTTCTATCGTAGAATTTGCAAGAGATGTCATCGGTTACAATGATGCTCACAGTGCAGAACTTGATCCAAACACCACTCATCCGGTCATCCATATCATGCCAGAGCAGATTGGCATTGAAGATATCGGCGGAACTTTAAGACTTGGGGCTTATCCTTGTGTACTTGATAAGACATCCAAAGCTTACGAAATGTACGGAACAGATCAGATCAGTGAGCGCCACCGTCATCGTTACGAGGTCAATAATGACTACCGCGAGGCTCTTACTTCTCACGGCATGAAGCTCTCCGGTCTCTCACCGGATGGAAGGATTGTTGAAATGATTGAAATTCCTGAACATCCTTGGTTCATCGCCACACAGGCACATCCGGAATTAAAATCAAGACCGAACAGACCGCATCCATTGTTCAGAGGATTTATCGAAGCTTCTCTGAAATATCAGGAAGAACATAAATAACTATTAAACGAATAAAAACAGGGAAGCTGTTGCTAACGCTTGCGTATCATGCAACACCTTCCCTGTTTTTATCTCTGTATATAACGGATCCGATAACAGATTTTCCGTCCTTATACCGACCAGCTTACAGAACTTCCCTTTTCCGTCTTTTTCACTACAAGCTTATGATCGATCTGTTCTTTCAGTTCATTTACATGTGAAATAATTCCCACCAGTCTGTCTTTATCCGCAAGATCATTCAGTACACGAATTGCCTGATCTCTCGATGCATCATCCAGAGATCCGAACCCTTCATCTATAAACATCGTATCCAGATGGATCGCACCTGCTGTATTCTGCACTATATCAGAAAGTCCCAATGCCATAGACAGCGCTGCCATAAAAGATTCTCCGCCGGATAAGGTTTTGACATCTCTGATCGTATCTGTTGCCATATGATACACATCCAGTTCCAGTCCGGCCTGTCCCTGGCTTCCCAGCTTTTCAACATCTCTGCATTGCAGAATGAATTCGCCGGATGTCATACGGATCAGCCTCTTATTTGCGGCACGTATGATCTGCCGGAAATATTGCCTTTGGATATAAGTCTCGAAGTCCAGTTTTGCACTTCCACTCAGATTTCCATTCGCCGTCTTACTCAGATTACCAATGATTTCATACTGGTTCTGCAGTCCACTGTTCTTCTCAAAATTGCGTCTCAGATTATCCCTGATTTCTCTATTCTTTTCATTGATATTATGAAGCCTCATATATTCCCTGCGGATCTGCTCCAGCACTTCAGATGCTTCTTTCATTTCCTGTTTGATCTGCGCTATATCTTTCCTTTCTTTCCCCTTCAATTGCTGTTCCAGTAATTTTCTGTTTGCTTCCAGTTCCTGAAGTTCTCTCTGATATGCTTCTGTCCACCGTTCTGCTTCTTCCAGTTCCGTCTCCTTCATGCATTTCCTATGATAACTCTCCTCATCCGCAAATCCCTGTGCCTTCATTACCTGCTCATAACGGAGTTTCTTTTTCTCTGCTTCTTTCTGAGATTGTAAAGCAGATGTCTTCACGGTCTTACTACGTCCTTCCAGTTCCTTTTCTTTATTTTGCATTTCTGTCAGACGTCTGGTCACTGTCTCATAATTCTTTCTCAACTGCTCCAAAGCTCCTACTGTCTGTGCCAGATGTTTTTCTGCTTCTTCTATGGTCTCATATGGCAGTTTCTCCTTCGCAGTCTGATATTCAGCCTGTACTTTTGTATATACCAGCTTTGATTCCGTCAGGCATTGGTCCGTTTCCCATTCTTTTCTTTCCAGTTCCACCGACTGCTCCGCAATCTGTTCCTGATTCTTCTTTAATGCTTTGCATTTTTCGGAAATCTGTTCCAGTTGTTTTAATTGTTCTTCTGTTTCTGCAAACGTCTGTCCCAGATTTTGCATAATCTTTTTCCAGTTAGTCTTAACTCCGTCTTCCGGCGCATCTTTTATGTTCATTTGAAGCGTCTGGCAGATTTCCTGTGCTGCCTGGTATCCTGCAAGACATTCCCGGAATGCAGCGACTTTTATATCTCTTGTTTTTTCTTTCCTGTCTCTTTCCTCCTTTGCAGATTCTACTTCTGCCTGTGTCGGTGCTTCGTCACTCAATAATGTAATCTGAGGATGGTCTCTGGAACCACAGACCGGACAAGGCTGTCCTGCTTCCAGTGTCAAAGCCAGTATTCCCGCCTGTTCTTTCAGAAACTTCTGATACTTCATTTCATATTCCGCCCATGCATGTTCATAATTCTTCTGTTCACATTCAGCTTCTTTCTTTGCTCTTTCGCAGTCTTCCTTTAATTGTTCTTTTCTGTTTTCCTGTCTGTCCAGTTCCTTATATTGCCGCATTTTTTCTTCTGTCTGTTGTTTTTTATTTCTGCATTCATTTATGCATATCTCAACATCTTCATGTTGCTTTAGAAATTCAATTATTTCTTCGCTCTTATTCTGCAGGATTTCATTCTTTTCTTTTATTATTCTTGCATGATTTAAATATTTTTTTATTTCTTCTGCAAGTTTATTCAAAGTTTCCTGCTTTTTATTAATACTCTCATATTGCAAAATTGCATCCTGTATCCGCACTTTTTTCTCGGTCAGTACAATCTCTTTTTCTGTCTTTTCTTTCACAGCCTCTTTCTGATCTTCTGTAAGTTCCTGCAACAATTGTCTGCATTCCTGTAATTTCTTTTGAAGACTATGATCCTGTGTTTTTAACTCTGTCAGCCTTTTTTCTTCTTCCAGATATCTCTTTTCCTCTGTTCTGACACGTTCTGCACTCTTACCGGACTGTATCTGCTCCTTCATAAGCTCATATTTTGCCTTTTCCGCTGTTTTTTCTTTCAGATGGCTCAGTACCTGTCCATACGAATCAAAGAGCTGATCTAGAAGTTCTGCTTCCTTCAGAAGACGGTTCTTATCTTCCAGAAGCACCTGTGCCCCGTCTGCTTCTTTTTTGCAGGCCTTTTCCAATCGGCTTCCCTGTCCGATGATTTCTTTTAGTATCTCCGATATTCTGTCTCTGTCCGGAATATCCTGTCCGGATACTTCTTTCCATTTTCTGCTGAGCTCCGTTTCTTTTCCGTTCTCACACACCGGATACTCTGTCCTGGCCATCTCAAGCTTCATTTCCTGCAGATTCTGTTCCAGTTTGACATATAACTGTACTGCCTGTTTCTTCAATTCTTCCTGTATTCTGTAATAAAAGCGTGTCTGAAATATTCTGGAAAATATCTTTTTCCGTTCTTTTGATTCAGCCAGCAGAAGCTTCAGAAATTCTCCCTGTGCAATCATGGAAATCTGGGTAAACTGATCTGCATCCAGCCCTGTAATTTCTACGATCTTCTGATCCGTCTCTCTCTTCTTTCCTTTGAATACACTTCCATCCGGCAGTGTCAGTTCTACCTTTGGGGTCTCCTTCACATATCTCAGTGACCCGTCTGCATATTTTCTTTTTCCCAGGCGCATATATTCCGGATTTCTTAGTATCTTATATTGTTTCTTTTGATATATAAACGTGTACTCAACATAAGTATCCGTTCCTTCATCCGCATACTGGCTCCGCATCATATTTCCATCTCTGGTGCCGCCGCTGGTCCTGTCATACAACGCATATGTGATTGCATCAAAGATCGTAGTCTTACCTGCACCTGTATCTCCTGTGATCAGAAACAGTCCATTGGGAATCTCTGTAAAATCAATCTCTGTTCTGCCGGCATATGATCCGAACGCTGACATAATAAGCTTAACCGGTCTCATCTACTCCACTCCCTTCACATTGTCAAAGATTTCTTTCATGATTGTCTCCTCCTGCGTATTCATCTCTCTTCCCTGCATCTCCTTATAGAATTCACAAAAAGAGGTAAACGGATCCTTCATAACAAGTTCTTCATCCATTTCTTTTAATTTGGTTCTTGTTCTCTGATTATCTACCCGGATCTCTAATATATGGGAAAATACCCGTTCCAGCTGCTCTTTCGGTTTATATGGATCGATCTCATCTGTCAGCGTAATACTGATATAATCCTCTTTTTCTTCTTCACCGGCTTCTTTTATAATTTCTTCCAGCGTTCCTTTTTTCTTCCTGACATCTCTGAGCGGATGCAGCGGATAGCATGCAATTTCCGGCTTCTCCCCTTTTTCTTTTAAAGTCACCACAGTAAGACTTTTGGTCTGCGTGCTCTCACTGACAGAATACTTCAAAAGCGTACCGCAATACCGGATTTTTGGCCTGCTGACGTACTGTGCCCCATGAAGATGTCCAAGCGCCACATAATCAAATTCTTTCACTGCCCCGATATCTACATTATCAATCCCTCCTACGGAAAATACTTCCGAATCACAGGTTTCCGGACTTCCTTCCTTTTCTCCTACATAAAACTGATGGGAAACTAATACATTTCTTTTATTATTATAATCTATCTCTTCTCGTTTAATGATTTCTCTCACAGCATCTGCATATGTCTCTGGGACATTGTTAACAAAAACATTTCTTACATATCCAGGTTTCATAAATGGCAACAGATAAAAATCTACCTCTCCATATGTATCCTGCAATGTTACTTTTTCAATATGCTCTTCCGGCTGCTCCGGAACATTCCCCACAAGATAAATATGATGCCGTCTCAAAATCTCTGAAGCATAATTCAGACGATCAGGTGAATCATGATTTCCGCTGATGATCAGAATCGGAATTGCCGGTGTGATCTCTGAAAGTTCCGTCAGGAACTCATCAAATATAGTCACTGCTTCCGCTGATGGAACTGACTTATCATAAATATCCCCGGCAATCACAATTGCATCCGGACGCAATTCTTTTGCATAGGCAATGACCTCTTTTAAGATCACCTGCTGATCTTCTTTTAAATTATAACGATGAAGCTGCTTTCCGATATGCAGATCCGATAAATGGAAAAATTTCATACCTGTCCACATCCCTTCTATTTTATTTGCATCTTTCTCTATATTACACTATAATCAACTTATCTAACAAGACTATACAAAAAACTATAATCACAGATATGAGGTAATGAGTATGTTAAGAGAGATTAATCTGGATGAAATATCCGATGGGAAATTATACAGCAGCAACGATATGGCCAGGACTGACTGCAAAGGCTGTGACGGTTGCTCCGCCTGCTGTCACGGTATGGGAAGTTCCATCATCCTTGATCCACTGGATGTGTACCGGCTTTCCATCAATCTGTCAAAACCAGTGAATGAACTCCTGGCCGGTCCGCTGGAACTGAATGTGGCAGACGGGATCATTCTTCCGAATCTGAAGATGACCGGAACCAAAGAGGCCTGTTCTTTCCTTGATGCGGACGGACGGTGTACGGTTCATGCATTCCGTCCCGGAATCTGCCGCATGTTCCCTCTGGGACGTTTTTATGAAAACCATTCTTTCCAATATTTCTTACAGGTACATGAATGTCCGAAAACGGATCGTTCTAAAGTAAAGATCAAAAAATGGCTGGATACACCGAATCTGAAAACCTACGAGAAATATATTGCTGACTGGCATTTCTTTCTGAAAGGGCTTCAGAAATACGTTATGAATCTTACTTCTGATTCTTCTTCAAATTCTGATTCAACTGCCAGAACAATCAGTATGCATGTGCTGACACAATTTTATCTGACGCCTTATGGGGAAGATGGGAATTTTTATGAGGAATTTTATGAGAGGCTGGAGAAGTCGCAGCTTTTTACTCAATCGCTTGGGATTTAATTCAGAAAGGCACGACGACCCGGACCTGCATAAAAAGTAGGAAGCCGTTCCTGTTCAGGTTCCGTCGGCGGGAAATACTAAAGCGTCAAAATTATGCTAAAAACGGGCTTCCGAAATTTGCAAC
>ERZ772879.1392-NODE-1392-length-16775-cov-3.887620_pt1 | contig 16775 bp, 9 predicted proteins | sample MGYA00580582_ERZ772879 | MGnify/ENA primary metagenome ERZ772879 (study PRJEB29015, sample SAMEA2737682) | human gut metagenome | biome: human gut; feature: human-associated habitat; material: faeces | place: China | collected 2012 ... | reverse complement strand
CTGCTGTCCATCCCTCCGTTTAAAACCAGCTGAACGTGTTTTCTTTTTTTCCGTTTGGGTGACTGATACAGACGGCTGATTCCGTCTGCCAGCCAGATAACATCCCCATCCTCCCGGATCACCAGAAAAATGCTTCCTTTATCATGTCCCGCCAGGGAAACTGCCAGTTTACCGACCATCTGTGTCCTCCTTAATACAACGTCAGGATCTCCGGTTCCCCATCGGTCACCAGAATCGTGTTTTCGTAATGCGCTGACAAGGAGCCATCCTTTGTAACGACCGTCCAGCCATCCCGCAGGAATCGTACCTGCCAGGTTCCGGCATTGATCATCGGCTCAATCGCAAGCGTCATGCCCGCCTGTAAGCGGACGCCTCTTCTTTTCTGTGCATAGTTGGGAATCTGCGGATCTTCATGAAGCGCTGTTCCGATTCCATGGCCAACCAGATCCCGCACAATTCCGTAGCCATAGGGTGTAACATACTCCTCAATGGCTCTCGAAATATCATGCAGGTGCTGTCCTTCCTTTGCCATTTTGATGCCTTCAAAGAAGCTCTGTGCTCCAGGAATGATCCATTCTCCAAACAGTGTGTCGTTTGTCCAGTCTGTCAGCAGTGCTCCAACGGTTGTAACAGATACATAATATACAATGAACATAACAAGTGCGAAAATAGGTAATGCTGCCCATCTGTTTGTCACGATGCGGTCAATCCTGTCAGAAGTTGTCAGTTTTTCTTTGGTGTTCTTTGTCACACAGTCGCCAATGATAGAAGAAATGTATACATATCTCTCATTTGTGATAACACTCTCGGTATCATCATCAAATTTATCTTCCATCTCTTTAATCTCTGCGGATACATCCGGAACGTTTGTCATCATTTCATTGATCTTATCATCTTTTTCCAGTAATTTGATCGCAAAGAATCTCTTCTGTTCTTCCGGCATTCCTTTTAACTTGCCTTCTACTTCTGCAATAATATCCTCAGCCTCTTTAGAGAACTCATGGGTTACAACTGCTGCTTTTCTGCTCTCTGCAAGCTTTACTGCTTTCTCAGCTGCCTCTTTGATCCCGGTTCCTTTTAAAGCGGAGATCTCAACGACTTCACAGCCTAATTTTTTGCTTAATTTATCTGTGTGGATTTTCTCACCGCTCTTCTCCACAACGTCCATCATGTTGACTGCCATGATGACCGGAATACCTAATTCCATAAGCTGTGTGGAAAGGTAAAGGTTACGCTCGATGTTTGTACCGTCGACGATATTTAAGATCGCATCCGGTCTCTCAGCGATGAGGTAGTTTCTTGCAACTACTTCCTCAAGTGTGTATGGAGATAAAGAATAGATACCCGGTAAGTCCATGATAACGACATCTTTATGTCCTTTTAATTTTCCTTCTTTCTTTTCTACCGTAACACCCGGCCAGTTACCAACAAACTGGTTGGAACCTGTCAGCGCGTTAAATAATGTTGTTTTACCGCAGTTTGGATTTCCTGCGAGTGCAATTTTAACTGCCATGATCAACTCTCCTTTTCTGCTTCTATGTAAGTCCGTTTCCATGTCTGGAATCCGTATGCTGCATTCCGCAAAAGTATGCCAGCACTACTCATTTTCATAACATTTTTATCTTTTGAGTTAGTCTTATGTAACCCATGGACAAAAAAAATTATTCCACTTCGATCATCTCTGCATCTGCTTTGCGGAGTGATAACTCGTATCCGCGCACAGTAACTTCTACAGGGTCGCCGAGTGGCGCTACTTTTCTGACAAAAACATCCACACCTTTTGTGATACCCATATCCATGATCCTTCTCTTAACCGGGCCCTCGCCAGTTAACTTTTTGACTTTTACTGTCTGTCCGACAGCTATTTCTTTTAATGTCATTTCCTAACGGCTCCTTTTTTATTTTTTAATCATTTATCAGCAGGCAGGAAACACTCCTGCCATTGCTTACAGCTTACTTGCTGGCCGGCGTACCTAGACCATGATCTTGTTTGCCATGTCTTTTCCGATCGCAACCCTCGAATCCTTGACATTCACGATCATGTTGCCACCGATTTCAGATACGACCGTAACCACGCCTCCGGTTACAAATCCGAGATTCTCTAAAAATCTTCTGGTTTCTTCTTTTCCGCCAACTTTTTTGATTGTATTCTCTTCACCTGTTTTCACCATTGTTAAAGGCATCATATCTTCCTCTTCCTTATCTTTCCAAAGACTATTGATAATCTTTTTCGTTTCTACGTTGGTTAGTATAATCTAACGATAGTTAGTTGTCAATAACTTTTTTGTATATTTTTCTAAAATATTTTCTTTTGCATGGCTGCACAATTTTTTATTATTTTAAGTCACTATTTTCAGTGAGATGTAAACCTTCTCAGACATACGGGCATGAAAAAAGAAGCCATCACACAGTTTCCTGTGCAATGGCTTCTTTCGTATCATTTATTACTGTTTATTCTGCTTATTCTGTTTTAACTCTTTTTTCCATGCCATATAGCTTGTGTACTCTTCACTCTTTTTGAACTTACGTTTTTTCAGAATGAACATCACAAGTGAGAGGATGAATCCTACTACACCGATGGTCGCAATTGTCTTTAAGATCACAAGTAATTTTGGCTGTACAAATTTAATGGTTGTATTTTCACCAACACCGTTCATAGCAACAGAGTTTGCTAATACATACAGGTCATGGTGGCATGCCTCACGCATTGCTGTTACCATAACCGGATCATTTTTATATGCCGGTAATTCTTTGGTCACATACGGCATCATGGCATCATAGGTTGTAACACCACCTGCCATCACTCCGTCCGGACCATTGACATATGGATTAAGAACGTTATCTGTGATGGTAAGTCCATTGCTGCCCCACTCATTTCTCATGATTCCGGTCATCAATCCTTTGTTACCGCCGGACCAGATACATCCCCAGCGTGTGTAAGCAACCATGGTTCCGTTTGCATTTCCTTCTTCAAATACATCCTGGAATGCTTTTAAATATACTTCACGTGCTGCCTGCTCAGAGAGCCATACGCCAAGACCGATACGATCCTGCTCGCAGTCGTTTAATGCAAAGTGTTTCATTACGACATGAACACCTTTTTCCTGGATAGCTGCCACTTCGTAAGCACTCATTTTTCCGGAAAGGAATCCGTCTTCACTGTAGTACTCGAAGTTACGTCCGCCATAAGGAGTTCTGTGGATATTGTTACCCGGTCCGTAAAGGATCGCAACGCCTGCTGACAGACAGTTATTACCGATCACTTTACCAATTTCTGTCATAATATCCGTATTGAAAGTTGCTGCCATCACATCCTCAGATGTAAATGCAGTTGCTGTCAGTTTTTCCTTATCCGTATTGCCGAATAAGGAAGCAGTCAGTCCCTGTGGTCCGTTCTCATCACGGGAACCCGGAGCCTGGATCGATTTGATTGGCATTGTCCAGTGGAAGGAGTCGCCAATTAAAGTTACCATCTCATCATAGGTAAGCTGGTCTAATAAAGTATCCCAGTCAGCATCGTCATAATCTTTACCGATCATATCGTATAAAGTAAGACCATTTTTTGCACCTAATGTCGGCATCTCTACCGTATCATAATCTGCTGCATCATACTGAACTACCTGCAGGTCATCGATCATAGTATCTGTCAATGAAAATACCGGAGATTCTGCTGGGAATGTTCCCTCCCAGTCATTACGTGAAAGGTAAGTTACGGAGTTATCTCCGGCACCTTCGTAAAGGTTCATATCGGAATCAGATAACTGGTTTGTCACCTCTGCACCGCTCTTAGACACTGCATAAGTAGTGGTATCTAATGTGTCATTTGTCCACTGGAATGTAAGTTCTGCATTACCTTCTGCATCCATTCCATTCTCAGTTGTAAATCCTTTTGCTGCAAGAATGTTGTTTACAGCGTTGTGTGCATCTGTTGCTGCTGTAAAATAATAATCACCTGCATCTAAGATATATGTTTTTGCACCGTATGCATCATAAGATGCGATATCTGCCCTGTCCACATTGATTGTTAATGTCTGGGACTCACCCGGAGCTAAAATATCTGTTTTGCCGAATCCGCATAACTGTACTGCAGATTTCTCTACAGAATTCTCTTTGTCATACTCTGTATATGGAGACTGTGCGTAAATCTGAACGGTCTCTTTTCCTGAATAAGTATCACCTGTATTGGTAACTGTCACATTAAAGTTATAAGAATCTGTCGCAGCATCATAAACGCCCGTCATGTCACTGTACTCGAAATCTGTATAGCTTAATCCATAACCGAATGGGAATGCCACATCATCACTGTATACATAGCTTCCTGCATTTCCGGTTCCCATAACCGTGTCTTCATAACGTGTCTCATAATATTTGTATCCAACGTAGATACCTTCCTGATATACCATGTAGCTTTTTGCTTTTTCAGGAACCAGTTCTTCTGTATAGCCTTCATAAGTAACAGGGGTAAAGTTTGCCATAGCCGGGGAAGACATATTATCGTAGCAATAAGTATCTACAAGGCTTCCGGATGGATTGACGTTACCTGCAAGGATATCAGCCACTGCATTGATACCTGTAATTCCGACATCGCCGATCCACAGACAGGCATCTACATTATAAATATTATCTTTTAAGAAATCTAACTGTAAGGTGTTTGCGGAGTTGATCAGCACGATAATTTTGCTAACAGTTCCGTCTGCTTTCATTGCTGCCACATTGGAAAGCATTTCTTTTTCATTGTCATCTAATGCAAGATAATTGACATCACCGTATGCAAGGTCAGCACCCTCACCACCTACACGGGATAATGTAACGATCGCTGCATCACCATAAGAAGTGACAGAATCTTTCACTTCGTCTGTGTACTCATTCCATGGAACTTCAGTTACAACGGCACTTGCAGTTGCGATCGTACCACCACTTCCACGTTTGTACATTCCCATCTCTTCTGATTCATAGAAGTTCCAGAGTGTTTCATTTACGTTGAAACCTGTTTTTTCCATTGCAGTTTTTAAGGTGTCTGCTGTGGAAGCATCAATGTTACCGGATCCTGTACCACCATAAACAAGGTTTACAGATGAATTGGAAAACAGACTGACATTGGCACCCTCTGCCAAAGGAAGTGCATTGTTCTCATTCATAAGAAGCGCTGCACCTTCTGCCTCCACCTGCTGAACAAGCTGTAATCCATAGTCAACCATATCTTCTGTAGACTCAAAGTCAGAGGTAAAGTACTGTGCGCTTTGATCCTCATTCTTTAATTTCCAGAATGTTCCTCCGACGAAAATAGCCAGTGAATTATCAAAAACATTTAATAAACTGTACAGTGGCACAAAGATCACTGCCAGAATTGCACATACAATTGATAATCCTTTCCATGGACGGATCGCTCTGTGTTTTGCTTTACGGAAAGCCTTCTTGCGGGCTTTCACTTCTTTTTTGTTCTCTCCCATAATTTTTCTCCATTTCTTTTTTCAAATTCCGTCATTTTGACGAACTTTGTTTACTTTGTGTTTTCATTTTATTAAAATTTTGTTAAAAAATCAACAAACCCGCCCTAGTCGGTTCTTTTTATGACGTAAGTGGTCATTTGAATTCTTCCGGCACGTCCTCATAAGTTTTCCATTTGTCCATGGCATCTTCCAATGTCATGCCTTCGCTTACCGCGTGTTTTCTCGCTGCATTGACTGCCTGGATTTCTTTCATCTTTGCTCCGGTTAAGGTGTAACCCTTCATGGCCCAGAGTGTTGCAAGCCATGCGATCATTGGAACGATACAGAACAGGATTAGAACAACGCCATGCATTCCGAAAGAATATGGTGTTTTGCTGTCCGGTAAAGTCTGAATACCGATCATTGCAACTGCCGCTCCTACAATTGTAGATCCAAGGGAGCTTACCAATTTATCAACCAGTGAGAACAGTGTTCCCATGATACCCGGCACATACTGTCCGGAACGGTAAGTCTCGTAATCAGAACAGTCTGCAACCATTGGGATCGGCATATCTGCGGTTGCATAGTATGCACCATAACCGATACCAAAGAATAACACAAATAACACCGTGTATACATTGATGGATCTCAGGCTTAAGTTAAATGCCGGAACTCCCTGATTCCATAACAACAACAACACTAAAACTCCAATGTACATGACCAGCGCAAGCATTGTATAGCGCACCAGTGAAGCTTTCTGACCATGCTTCTGGGAAGTTTTTACCGTCAAAAGGAAGAATGGCACAGAGAAAATATATCCAACGATCATCATTGGAAGATACAGTCCGCCGTAGTCTCCCATCATTGCTCCGTATAACATACATAAAACTGTCATGTTCGTTGCAATGGAAAAGGCAAGTTTGCATCCCGCTCCTGCGACCATAAGACGCTGCAGCTCTTTGTTTGCTTTTAAAATAGCAACATATTCTTTTAATTTTACTTTTTCCTGTTTATTGCCAACACCGAAAAATTCCGGTCTGTCTTTCTCCCAGATACCGATCACAGCAAGAAGTGTCAGCACTGCAGATACCACGATGGCAAGCGGGATCATAAAATCAAAAAAGTTTGCGCTGTTATAGCCGCCAAGACGGTCACCTAAGATCGGTGCCAGAAACTGTACAAGTCCCATACCGATCAGGCTGGCAATCGTATTAAAAATAGTAAACATCGGGCGCTGTTTCGGATCGTTTGTCAGACAAGTCTGTCCGGAACGGGTACAGGCTGTCTGGAATGTGTATCCGATAACATATAATGCATAAAATAACACAAAACATGCATAGCGCAGCCACTGCATGTCCGGTGCGATGATCCTCGTTCCAAAATACAGTAAAATGGAAGAAACGATCATGATCACATTTCCGATTACCATGTATGGACGGAATTTACCGAATTTTGAATTTGTCCGGTCGATCAAAGCTCCGATGATTGGATCCGTCACGGCATCAAAAAGACGCATAACGGTTACCATTGTCGTTGCAAACATAAGCGCAAGTCCTAACACTCCGTTTGCATAATATGCGATAAAATTCATGGTAAGAATATAATAAACATTTGTCGCACCATTGTTCATCGGGAACAGCACAAGCTGATACGGTTTTGCCCGGTTCATTCCGGCTGCCTGTGCAGTGGTTTTTTCTTTTTGATTACTCATTATTTCTTCTCCTTTGGAATATCCTGCTAAAATCTATACCCAGTTTTCACTCTTTTTCGCTTCTTTTTTCAGCTTATAATCCGGATTCTCTTTTTCTGTGTGATGAAGTACCATCGCATCCTTCACACTTCCGGCTACAGCTTCGATCTTATTCTCTTTTTCCATAGGAAGCTGGAAGGTAAAAATATGATTTCCGCTCTTCTGCTCGATCAGCTCTCCGTTATTATATAAGGATACGACCGGCTGGTTTGTGTAAACTTTAATGGTCGTTGTATCCTCAGAACGGCCGCTGCGGCGGGAACCGCACAAATGAACAAAAGGTTCCTCGCTCCAATATGCTTTATATAAGAAGAAACTGTCTTTCTTTGTCTTGCGGTCAAATGTCACAAGTCCCTTATGGTTCATGCCCGGCTCGCCGCCCTGATTTCTAGCATCTGCCGCAAAATCAAACATATTCCACACATAAGTGCTCCACATAAATGGATGACGCTCGAAACATTTGATCATATACTCATGATATTTTGCCTGATATTCCTCAGTATGGTCTCCACGTCTCGGTCTTCTGCTGTGAAGGTTTGGCATACCTTCTGCGCCGTACTCGGAATAACCGATCGGGCGGTTCGGGAATACAAGGTGGAAAAATCTTAAGAACAGATCATTTAAGAAAAATCCCGGTACATACCATCCCAGATATAAATTCCATCCAACCAGATCTGTGATGTGTGCAGAACGGTTAAATGGTCCGCACATTGCATAACATGCTAACGTTGTCAGTCTTGTCGGGTCCATCTTGTGGCAAAGATCATTTAACACATGATGATTGTCCAACATATCTTTTTTGTCCTTTGTACTGATGGTAATCTCATTGGATACGCCCCATACTACAATTGACGGATGATTGTAATTCTGAACGATCAGCTCTCTCATCTGGCTGATGGTGTTCTCTCTTCCGCCCGGCATATGTTCCGAAATGTATGGAATCTCTGCCCATACGACCATACCTCTCTCATCACAGAGATCATAAAAATACTGGTCATGCTGATAGTGTGCGAGACGAATCGTATTTGCCCCAAGTTCGCAGATCATATCCATATCTTCATCATGGTTTTTTGTTGAAATCGCATTTCCTAATGCTTTAAAATCCTGATGTCTTGAAACTCCGTGAAGTGGATAATGCTCTCCGTTTAAGAAAAATCCCTTCTTTGGATCTACCGAAAAAGTACGGATACCAAAACGGTTCGTGATCTCATCCTTCACTTCCCCATTTACGGTCAGCGTTGCAACTGCCGTATAAAGGTATGGATTTTTTCTTCCATGCCAGCGGATTGGATTCTGGATATTAAGATTTACGTCACATCCGTTCCCTTCTGCAACTACTTTTCCGTCCTGATCTTTGATCTGAACGTTTACCTGTGCTTCCTCTGTATTGGTAAATGTTTCGATATGAACATTCGCTTCGTTCTCTTTTACTTCCGGTGTGATCTTAATTCCGTTACTTCCGAGGTAATCTAAGTCAAAATGCTCTTTTGACACGATCAGGAAACGGACATCGCGGTAAATTCCGCCATAGAACGTAAAATCGGCTTTCTGCGGATATACTTTTCCATTGACGGAGTTGTCCACGGTCACTTCCAGTTTATTCCGGTCTTCTAAAACCTCTGTGATATTGATGCGGAATGTGGAATATCCGCCATCATGATGTGCAAGTTCTTTTCCGTTCACAGTCACATCACTGCTTGCATTTACACCAAGAAACTCCAGATATACTTCCTCTGCCTCCGGATCAAATTCCGGTTTTTCAAATGTTTTCTCATAGTGGCAGGTTCCTCTGTAGTAATCATTTCCTCCGTCCTGTCCGTCTTTTGCATTCCATGTATGTGGCAAGTTCACCTGCTCTTGTCTGTTGTCAGGTCCAATGAAAAGCCACTGCTCCATCAGATTTTGAATTCGTCGCATATAACACATCCTTTTTATTATTTATGGTGCCTGTCACTTTGTATCGTTTCAGGCTATTTTTATATATTGTTCCAATTTCAATACATAAATAATAAATAAAATTCGTTAATTTTTCAACGAACCTGACTTAGTCGGTGCTTTTTGTGACGTAAGTGGTGTTCCTTTGTAAATACGAAACCGTCTATCCAAACTATATGTATAATTCAGACAGACGGTTGTTCTTTTACTTCACCGGGAGCAGCACTTCCAGATTGAAACAGTTCATCTCTGTGGATACTGAGATATCCCCCCCGTATTTCTCTGCAATGTGCCGGATACTCTTTAACCCGATCCCGTGATACTGCTTGTTTTTCTTCGTGGTCTTTGGCAGATCATCCTCATACTCCGGTGCCCGCTCGATTGGATTCGAAAAACGGATATATAAAAAATGCTGCTTTTCTGCGACACAGATATCGATAAACCTCATCTCTTTCTCTGAAAACTTTTCCACACATTCGATGGCATTATCTATGGCATTCCCAAACAGCGCATAAATATCAATGGAATCCATGAAGAACAGCTTCTTTCCATCGATCACACAGTGTATGGTGATATCTCTTGCCTCACAGATCAGACTTTTCTCTGAGAGCAATGTATCCAGAATCTCATTTCCTGTTTTTACGATAGAGTCGTAAATACGGATAGACTGCTCCAGTTCTTTTAAATTTTTCTCCCGCTCTGCCGGGTTTTCAATATGCCGCATTGCTGCCACCTGATATTTCAGGTCGTGACATTTGCGGTCGATCACCTGCATCTGGTCTTTTGCGATCTCGTACTGCTTCTTCTGCTGGTACCACATGCGCTCCATCAGCGCATACTCCTGCTTTACTTCACTTTTTTTGAAAAGTTCCGCCTGCAGATACAAAAAGGTCACACAGTATAGCTGAACCAGAACTGCAAGATTGGATTCTCCACGGTTCTGATAAAAATTGTAGTAAGAGAACAAGGATAAGAAAAGCACTGCTGCTGCTGAGAGTGTTCTTCTTGGTCCTGCCTGGTAAAATCCATTTCTTGGAAGCCAGCGAAACAGTGTGATGGACAAAAGCAGATACATTGCCGCAAAAAACAGGAGAGAAAAGATATATTGCAGCACCCGCGGCTGCTGCTCAATGGCAGAAACGCGATGTAAACTGTTCCAGATAATATTGATACAATGATATACAATGAGCGGCCAGACCGTACAATAAATCATTTCCCAGCTTATTTTTTTGCTGATCAGTCCAACAGCAATCATCGTGATCACAAAACGCATGAAAAACTCTGCGATCAGATGTTCCCCGATTGCCGGAATGAGCAGTCTTGCTGCAAGCATGACACACCAAGCCCCACAAAGTATCAGACCGTTTTTTATTTTTTTCTTTTCCATGACATGCAATGGCATGAGAAACAGATACACACATACCAGCAATAAAAAATCCTGAAAAAACATGATACCAAAATCACGAACCATTCTTAACTTCTCCCTACACTGCGGATGAGTGCCGTCATAAAGTTTTTCTTACTGCGGCGGCTGATCTGCAGTTCATCTCCCTCTACGATCACTGTGTCATCCTTAATCTCTGCAACATGTGTCAGACCTACCAGACACCAGTTGCTACATTTTGCAAACAGCCCCTTTGGAAGCTCCTCTTCCACATTTTTCAAGCTTCCGCGCACCTCAAAATTGCCCTGTTTTGTGTGATAGCGCAACACATGATTCTGGATCTCCACATAAAAAATGTCTCTGGAATCAATCTTTTTGACGCCGGTTCCCGTCTGGATCATCACCGGTCTGCTTCCGCGGTTCTCCACCAGCTGCATGGCACGATCCATCTTATTGGCAAAATTCAGGTACTGGATCGGCTTTAAGACAAAGTCCAGTGCGCCCACTTCATATCCTTTGATCGCATAGTGCGCCATGTTCGTGATAAACATGATGACTACCTGGGCATCCTTTTTACGGATCTGCTCTGCTGCATCCATGCCGTTTGTTCCAGGCATCTCAATGTCCATCAGGATAATGTCATAATCTCCGTTATAAACTGCCAGAAAATCATCCGCTTTCTCAAAAGGTGTCGCCTCAAATGCTGTATCACGTTCTTGTTCATATTGTTTTATATAAGTAAAAAGTGTGTCACGATAACCCTGATCGTCTTCCACAATTGCTATCCTGTTCATGTCTGCTCCATCTTTATGAATCCTGCATTTTGGCAGTGTTCTTCACTACCTTCTTTTTTCCGTATCTCTTATTATAACAATTCAAATTTGCAGTGTCTAGGTTTCGTATGCAAAAAGATTGATGAGCCCGCCAAAAGGTATTGGGCGACAGCAAAATCCCACCGGCAGATAGGATGTTCCTGTTCGCTTCGCTCACGAAGGAAATCATATCTGCCGGTGGGATTTTTCTATCTTGTTGCATCGTTGCTGCCGTCATCCTCAAGGTCAAAATGCTTGACAAGAGCTTCGAGTGTTGCAGCCTGTGCAGCCAGCTCCTCTGATGTTGCGGAAGTCTCCTCTGCAGATGCAGAATTGTCTTCCACTGCCTTGGAGATTTCTTCGATACCAAGTTTGATCTGCTCAATGTTTTGATTCTGCGTCTGGTTATTCTCTGCACTCTTCCCTATCATACCATTCACATTTTCAATCGCATCCAATACTTCCTGCATGGAGACAACCACATTCGCTGCAAGTTCTGTTCCACGCTCAATCTCCTGAATGGATACTCCAATGAGGTCTTTCGTATTATTTGCAGCCTTGGAACTTCCTTCTGCAAGCGATCCAATCTCAGAAGCAACCACTGCAAATCCCTTACCGGCTTCACCGGCTCTTGCCGCCTCAATCGAAGCATTCAGTGCCAAAAGATTCGTCTGATCTGCTATGTCTTCGATTGTCTTAATGATGCTGACAACTTCATTGGAAGTCTCTGTGATCTTGTTCATCGCATCTGTCATCTGATCCATCTGCATTCTGCTGTCCTGCATCATCTTTGTGACACGTGCCGTTTCATCTGCTGATTTTAATGCATCGTCTGTATTCTCTTTTACCTGCTCAGATACAGAAACTGAAGTTGCGACAAGTTCTTCCACAGAAGCTGCCTGTGTGCTTGCACCCTCAGCAATATTCTGGGCTGCTCTCGAAAGATCATCTGCACCAGCCGAAACCTGTGCGGAACTGTTGATGATATTCTCGATCATTCCCTGTAATGATTCTGAGATATGCATCATTCCATCTTTTACTTTTGCAAAATCACCTGCATAATCGTATTTTAATGTAAATTTCAGTTTTCCATCGGATAAACGGTTCAGGACATACGCAATCTCATCAATATAATTAATGTATTCTTTTAACCGGTTTACGGTCTTCTGGATGGAATCTGCAAGTTCTCCAATCTCGTTCTCTGAAGAAACGTCGAGCGATACATCCAGATTACCCTCTGCCAGTTCCTGTGCCACCTCATTTAATGCAACGATCGGTTTTGTGATATTGCCTGCCAGACGTCTGATTGCCATAATGATAATGACAACTCCAACAATTACAAGCAGCAGTACAATAATGATACACTGGATCAGGCTTGCTAAATATTCGCTGGAAGGCATACAGCTTAACGTATAATAATCGGTCGTTCCGATTCTTCCGACATATCCATACTTGCTGCTTCCATCTGCTTTATACTTCACAGATGTTCCGTTCTGACTCTGAATTGCTTTCATCACGGAATCCGAAACGTTCAGCTCGGAAAGATTTTTCAACTGGTTATCTGAATTAGGATGATAAATAATGGTTCCATCCGATGTTACTAAAATAACAAATCCATTGTTTCCAATCTTATAAGCCGAAAGCAGTTCATCAATATGCTCAAGTGCGATATCCGCTCCTGCAACACCAATGATATTCTTGCCATTTTCATCATAAACCGGAGTTGCTGCACTTAAGATCAGATTTCCGGTACTCGCCTCCACATAAGCACTTGTCAGGATCGTACTGTTCGTCTCCACTGCACGATACCAGGTACGCTCTGTAATTTCAAAACTGCTGTCACTTGTAAACCCGTCTGACTGTGTCACCACATTAGCATCAATATCTCCAAGCCAGACTGCCTGAATGTTATCACTGTCTGCTGCTGCAATTTTCTCCATCTCGTGAAATACCGTCTGATAGTCTGCCGACTCTGTGATCTTATCTCCTGCTTTTGTCTCAGTAAGCAGTGTCCGCACATCTTTGTCAAGCGCCATCTGCTCCGCAATGGTCATATACTCCTGAAAAAAGATTTCAAGCTGGTAAGATGCTGCCTTCGACTGCATCTCCAGATCATTCTTCTGTGCACTTAAGCTGACATTTCCAACCATAACTGCGACCACAACCGCAACCACCATAAAAATCGCAATCACAATGGTAAGAATACGGCTCTGGATTTCCTGCGCAATCCGCTTTTTCTTTGTTTTCATATCAAATCTCCTCTATGGTTTTTCTGACATCTTCTCGAAATGTAACAATCTATTTTTATTATAATACTCTTTCTGCCAAAAGCAAACAAATTCGGGCATTTTCAGAAATTTTTCGTCAGTTTGTTTTCTCATCACTCCATAAATGCGACAGCGGCTGGAAGGTATATCCCATGTCCTCCCATCTTGTGAGCAGCTCATCTAAAATTTTACCATTGGTGGATGATGTATTATGTAACAATACAATTGCGCCCGGATGGATGCGTCCGATCAGTTTTCCATAAGCCTCCTCCTCTGTCGGCTGTGCATCCGCATTCCAGTCCACATAGGCGAGGCTCCAGAAAAAGGTCTTATACCCCAATTCTTTTGCCATCGCAAGATTCTCTGTACTGTATTTGCCCTGCGGTGGTCTGTAATACTTTGTCATCTCCTGTCCGGTCACTTCCTGAAACAAACTGCTGACCGCATCGAGCTCTTTCTGAAACGACTCTTTGTCCGAGATTGCCGACATATCCGGATGATGATAGGTGTGATTTCCCACCGTGTGTCCCTCTGTAACCATCCGTTTGACCAATTCCGGCGCACTCTCCAAAAAATGTCCCACGACAAAAAAAGTTCCCGGTGCATTGTGTTTTTTGAGTGCATCCAGAATTGCTTCTGTATTGCCATTCTCATAGCCGCAGTCAAATGTGAGATAGATCACCTTTTCCTCTTTACTTCCTATATAATAGGTATCATACTGCTTTAACTCATCCGCCGTGGCATTTCCGGTCGGCTGCAGTTCCTTTCCAGACTCGCCAAAGCCAAGTCCCCAGTTATCGACTGCCGCCTCGATGTGCATCGTCTCCTCTGTTTCCCTGTCAGACTGCCACTTTGCCACGACGGCTGCGCTTCCCCAGCCGAATAAAAACATCACTGCAAAAAGCAGCAGGCTGGAACGGTATTTTAATAAGAATGCTTTCATTTTCTGCTCCGCATATCTTCTCTTTTTATGTATACGAAGCCAGACGTTGTCCTATTCATTTTGTTTATAACCACAGCGAGGACACACACCAACGCCCTTATAGATGTAACCGCAACGGTAACAGCAAATCGTATCGTGTTTTTCCTTTGCAAGATAAGATTCTTTTCTGGAAAATGGTTTTTCCTGCAGATAGCGCACAAAATCTTCTAGCACCTTTGCAAATTTTTCCATCTCTTCATGCTCCACTGCCAGCGGAAGTTTTGTCTTACTTCCATTCTTCTGATACACATAAATGCCCCGGTTTAATAGTCCTGTAACAGCCTGGATAGACTCAATCTCCATCACCGGAATGTAATAGGAAGTCATCCATGCGCTGTAGTAAAGGTTCTCTGGTGTCAGAAGAACCCCTTCTTTTCCTGACTCATCCTTTGATTTGTCTACCAGAAGCACCGGATACTCAAACTTTCCGATTCCGTTTGCAAAATTATCCACTGCTCCCTCAAAGACAGCTGTCTCCTCCGGTTCCGCCTGCTTCTGCCACACTCTTTTTGCCGGATAAAAATGACACCGTTTCGACTCTGTCACACCGGCTTCGTCAAATGCATTCAGCAATTTGCTGACTAAAAGCCCGCACTCATCCGTTTTGATCTTGGACATGCGCTGCTCCAGTTCTTTTAATGCATCAAATTTCAACTGAGGAAGGAAATCGCCATCCTCTAACTGCTTTGCTGCTTCGCTGGCATCCTCAAAATCCATCCTGCCGACATCTCCGCAGATTTCCTTTATTTTTTTCTCATCCATAGCACGAATCCTGTTCTCCACTTGTTCCGTGTACGGTCTGACAATATCCGGACTGATGCTTTCTTTTTTTATGTCATCCAGCAGAGAAACCAGTTCCTCTCTTGTTTTTCTTCCCGGCTGGTTGACAAGCCGCTGCACCTGCGTCAGACGCTTCAATTCCTCCTGGCGGGTCTGTCTGTCTCTCTCAGCATTTGTGGATGTGTCTGCACTGCCTGTTGATGCGGCATACTTTGATGCGTTTCCACTGTCTACTGATGAGCCGTATTTTGATGGAATTCTGCTGTCTGCCGGTATTATATTTCCGGATGGATTCTTCCTTCCTGTTGTTGACGCATTTTCTGATGATTTTGTATTTTCAACCGATTCTGTCTTCTTTTGCGGGCTCCTCTCAAATGTCTGCTCTGCATTTCTTGCACGCCCTGTTTTTTCTTTTGCAGATTGCGTTTCCTCTACTGACGTACCGTTGGTTTTCTCTACCGTTTTTTTCTGTGTTTTGTCTATAACCTTTTCTGTGCTCTGCCGTGGATTTTCCTTACTGTTTTGGTTGTTTTCCCACACTGCGCCCTTATTTTCCTGCGTTTTTTCTCTTGCTTTTCCTGTAATTGCAGAGGAATCTTCTCTTAGTTTTTCCACAGTTGTTGTGGCATTTTCTTTTGCTTCTTCCAGATTTGCATGAGATATTCCACTTGATTTTCCCGCAGTTACAGGTGCGTTTTCCCTCGGTTTCTCCGAATCTCTTCCCGGCTTTCCAAATGCTCTCTCAGAGTTTCCATCCGATTTGTCTACATTTTTTTTCGTTTTGCCTGATTCTTCTGCATTACGTTCCAATTCTGTATCCGGCTCATCTTCCGCGGCTCTTTCCGTATCTGCATCCTTCTCATCATCTGCGTCGCAATCCGCATCTGTTTCCATCTCATCCTCGCCGCGGATTGCTTGCTCCAATCGTCTTACACCCTCATCCGAATAAAATCCTTCTTCCATTTTCCGCATAGTCCGGAACAGTTCCAATTCTGACAATTCCGGCAGATGCCCGATCAGTTCTGTAATTTCCTGTTCCTCATCCTGTGCTGGGGACGGATCCGTGCCTTCCATCTCCATTGCCATTTTTTTGTCCACATACTCATTGTATTTTGTATTCACATTCCGTCCGGCAGTACGTCCCAAAAGTTCCTGATAATCCTCATAGGCAGCCTCATCCCGCTCAAAGTCCATTTTGTATACATCCCCATCCACCAACAGACGCTTTGGTCTTGGCGTATACATGCAACAGCACTTTTTACAACTGTAAACGCGGGCAATGCGGACTGCCCCCTCTTCTGTCTCAATCTGAAATTCCCTGCCTTCCGGGTAAACTGCCATGTAAAGCTGGCTTCCACACTTCGGGCACAGATATCCGGCCAGATAAAAGTTATTTCCGATCCGGTTCCGTCTCCGCTCTGCAAGCGTGGTATCCC
>ERZ772879.1388-NODE-1388-length-16826-cov-4.541530_pt1 | contig 16826 bp, 12 predicted proteins | sample MGYA00580582_ERZ772879 | MGnify/ENA primary metagenome ERZ772879 (study PRJEB29015, sample SAMEA2737682) | human gut metagenome | biome: human gut; feature: human-associated habitat; material: faeces | place: China | collected 2012 ... | reverse complement strand
TTGTTTCCTTCAAGGACTGAGAGGCCGCTTCCCCAGTTAATAAATTAAATCCCAAAATACACTGCTGAATACGCCGAAAGATCCAGCACAGCTTTTCCATCCGTAACCTTCACTTTCTTCTTCGTATACTTCTTACATCCTCCAAAAGTTTCATCATCACTAGCCAGAATCACTTCCAGTTCTTTCGCATCTTCCACCGGAAGTTCATAGCCTTTCTGATCCTCATCCGAGAAATTAAAGACAGCAACGATACGATCTTTTCCATCTGTTCTTTCAAACGCATAGATACAGCGCTCTTCCTGATGGCAGTCCAGCCACTGAAATCCTGCATTCTCATAATCTTTGGCAGAAAGAGCAGGAGTTGTCAGATACAGATGATTCAGTTCCTGCATGAAGTGGTGGAAAGTATCGTGTATCGGATACTTCAGGATATCCCAGTCCTGCTCACGCTTTTCATCCCATTCGCGGAGCTGGCCGATCTCGTTACCCATGAAGTTCAATTTTTTTCCCGGATGTGCGTACATATACATATAGAACGCACGCGCCTGTGGAAATTTCTCTTCGTACTCACCATACATTTTTTGTGCAATCGTTGCTTTTCCGTGAACAACTTCGTCATGTGAAAGAGGGAGAAGGAAATCGTCGTTATAATAATACATCATAGAGAAAGTAAGCTTGTGATAATCGCGGCTTCTGTATTCCGGTGCGGTGCGGAAGTAGTCAAGTGTATCGTTCATCCAGCCCATATCCCATTTGTAATCGAATCCAAGTCCGCCCTGATCAGCAGGTTTTGTTACGCCTTCGAAAGAAGTAGAATCCTCGGCAGAGAGCATAACTGTCGGGTGCAGTGTTTTTAATCCGCGGTTCATTTCACGAATAAAGTCTACTGCATTATTGTTGACACCTCTTGCCGGTTCACCCTGCCAGTAAATGATACGGCTGATTGCATCCATACGGATTCCGTCCACATGATATACGCTTAACCAGTAGTTCGCAGCAGACTGCAGGAAGCTTCGGACCTCGCCTCTGGAGTGCATGAAGTTGCAGCTTCCCCATTCGCTGACACCGACATCCTGATGTGGATATTCATAAAGTGAAGTTCCGTCATAATCGGCCAGTGCATAATGATCAACGGCAAAATGTACCGGCACAAAATCCATGATCACACCGATGTCGTTCTTGTGGCAGGCATCAATGAATTTCATCAGTTCTTCGGCAGTTCCGTAGCGGGCGGTCGGACTGAAGAATCCAGTGTTCTGATATCCCCAGGATTCATCACATGGATGTTCGCTGAGCGGCATAATCTCAATATAATTGTAATCATTTTCTTTCAGATAAGGAATCAGGATATCGATCATTTCCACATAAGTATACCAGTCGTCTGCTTTTTCAGAAGGCTTTTTAAATGATCCGAAATGCAGTTCATAGATGTTCAGCGGCTTGTCCTTGCATACCGAACGCTTCTGCATCCATTTGCTGTCTTTGAATTTATAGTGGGACAGATCGCGGATGATGGAAGCAAAGGCCGGGCGTAGTTCCATGCCGAAGCCGTAAGGATCGCAGTGCTCTACGCAGTTTCCGTCCTGTCTGTAGATGCGGTACTTGTACATCATGCCCGGCTTTGCACCTTTGGCATAGCATTCCCAAAAATTGCCGTCATAAGTTTTGTTCAGTTCCCATTCCTGCCAGTCGTTAAATTCCCCAATGACTGTAATGCGTGATGCGGCAGGTGCAAAGGTACGGAATGTGGTTCCGTCTTTGTCCGGGTGTGCGCCGAGAAATTCATAAGCGTCGAATATTTTTCCTGTGTAAAATCCGTAAAAATCCATATTAACCTCCGTGAAAATGCAACGTAAAAGATCAACTGTCGAAAAGATAATGGACAGTAGTTGCTTTTTTGATTTATAATTATATTATAAGAAAAATGCGAGGAGGTATCCACCAACAAAACCGACGAAAGGATGGATAACCGACGAATATGAGAAAGTGTTGGGAAATGGGAGGTAAGATGGATCTTAGAATTGAGAAAACAGAGCGGGGAATCAAGAACGCATTTATCGAACTGCGTTCCAGGAAACCTTTGGAAAAGATAACAGTAAAAGAACTATGTGAAAGCGCAAGAATCAATAAGTCTACCTTTTATGCGCATTATAAAGATATCTACGATTTGTCAGATGCGATGGAAGAAGAAGTAGTACAGTCGATTGCGAACAGTATCCAGCATCCGGAATATCTGTTGGAGCATCCGGCAGAGTTTGCACGGGAACTTCTGATGGCTTATGTATCGCAGAATTCCCTGACGGCGATTTTATTTTCCGGCAGTCAGGCGAATCATTTTGCGGATAGTATCGAGCGGAGCATCAAGCAGATGATCTTTGAAAAATACCCGGAATTGAAAGAAGATACAGCAATGAATGTGATGCTCAGCTATTGTATACAGGGAAGCTACCACGCTTACCAGAAGAATCGGAGCGGAGATATCATGACGGTGATCGATGTGATCGCAGGGATGACGGGAGCGATTCGATCGATGTATGAAGAACGATTGGGGGAAAGCAGATCATGAATCTGGAACAGCCGTGTATCCGCATTTCGGTGCGGAATCTGGTGGAATTTATATTAAGACATGGAGATATTGACAATCGGACCGGAGGGGCAGATAAGGATGCCATGCAGCAGGGCAGCCGCATACACCGGAAAATCCAGAGACAGCAGGGGGCAGAGTACCGTGCAGAAGTTCCGTTAAGATATCAGATCCCGTGTGATGGATTTATCCTGAGTGTAGAAGGAAGAGCGGACGGGATCATAGAACTTCCGAAGCGTGTGGTGGTCGACGAGATCAAAGGTGTATTTAAAGATCTGAAACGTCTGGAAGAGCCACAGCTTTTGCATCTGGCACAGGCAAAATGCTATGCATATATTTATGCAGAACAAAATAATCTGGAAGAGATCGGAGTGCAGATGACGTATTGTAATCTGGATACCGAAGAGATCCGTAGATTCCGGGAGACATATACCCGGGCAGAACTTAAAAAATGGTTCGAAAAGCTGGTATCTGAATATGAAAAATGGGCAAGATACCAGATGACATGGAGAGCAAAGAGAAATGCTTCCATTAAAATCGTAGAATTCCCATTCGAATACAGAGATGGACAGAAGAAACTGGTTGAGTCTGTATATCGGAGCATTTTAAGAAAAAAGAAATTATTCATCCAGGCACCTACCGGAGTCGGCAAGACGATGGCGGCCGTATTTCCGGCGGTGAAAGCTGTCGGGGAAGAACTGGGAGAAAAGATTTTTTATCTGACGGCCAGGACGATTACCAGAACGGTGGCAAGTCAGGCATTCGCGATTCTGAGAGAACAGGATCTGAAGATGAAGGTCATCACATTGACGGCAAAAGAAAAAATCTGTTTCTGTGAAGAAACCATCTGTAATCCGGATGTGTGTCCATATGCAAAAGGGCATTTTGACCGTGTAAATGATGCCGTTTATGAACTGCTCACATCGACAGACGAGATGAGCCGGGAAGTATTGGAAGAACAGGCAAGAAAATGGAATGTATGTCCATTTGAAATGGCACTGGATGTATCACAGTGGGTAGACGCAGTTATATGTGATTATAATTATGTTTTTGATCCAAATGCACATCTGAAACGCTTTTTCGGAGACGGCGTCAAAGGAGAATACCTGTTCCTGATCGATGAGGCACACAATCTGGTAGAACGCGGCAGGACAATGTACAGCAGCAGTATTTGCAAGGAGGATTTTCTGAAGATCAAAAAGCTGGTAAAATACGGGGAACCGAAACTTGTCTCGGCGTTGGAGAGCTGCAATAAGCAGCTTCTGGAATTGAAAAGAGAATGTGACGGCTGCCAGATACTGAACAGTGTGTCACATGTGTATATTAAGCTTCTGTCTTTGATGACGAAGCTGGAAGAGTTTATAGAAGACTGTAAAGATGAAGCGATACGGAAAGAGGTGCTGGAGTTTTACTTTGGTATCCGTAATTTCATATATATTCATGATCGGCAGGATGAAAATTATCTGATCTATTCAGAACTTAGTGAAGAAGGAAAGTTTTACCTGCATCTGTTTTGTGTCAATCCGGCAGGATGTCTGCAGGAATATATGGGGAAAGCAAATAGTACGATATTATTTTCGGCAACATTTCTTCCGATCAATTATTATAAAAAACTGTTATCTACAACAAAGGAAGACTATGCAATCTATGTGGAATCTCCATTTGAACCAGACAAAAGATTATTGCTTCTGGGAAATGATGTCAGCACGAAGTATACCAGGCGAGGACCGGAGATGTACCGGAAGTATGCAGAATACGTGATGCATGTGATAAAAGGAAGAACAGGGAATTATATTGCTTTTTTCCCGTCTTATCGATTCCTGGAAAAAGTCTGGGAAGTATTCATGGAATTGCCACAGGAACAGATTGAAGTTGTAGTACAGTCCCAATATATGACGGAGCAGGAACGGGAAGAATTCCTGAAAAAATTCGAACAGGAAAGAGCACACAGCCTGATCGGTTTCTGTGTGATGGGTGGTGTCTTTTCAGAAGGAATTGATCTGACGGAAGATAAACTGATCGGGGCAATGATCATCGGGACAGGACTTCCGCAAGTGTGCCTGGAACGGGAACTTTTAAAGTATTATTTCGACCGGAAGAATCTGAACGGATTCGATTATGCTTACCTGTATCCGGGGATGAATAAGGTGTTACAGTCCGCAGGAAGAGTTATCCGGACCGATCAGGACAGAGGTGTGATCACACTGTTGGATGACCGGTTTATGGACAGACAGTGTCAGGAGGTGTTCCCGAGGGAGTGGAATGATTTCCAGATCTGTAACAGTGAAAATATTGAAGAAAAGATTGCAAAATTCTGGAAGGCGGAAGAACAGACAGATATGAAATAAGCAGCATTAAAAAGAAAAATACCATGAGGAACATATGCTCCTATGGTATTTTCCATCATGCATCCGAAAGATGTATTAAAAATAAGATAAAAATTCCTGCGCAGCTTTGGATATCGGGACTTTCTCGTTATATGCGATGACAAGCTCCCTTTCCGGAAGTACTTCTTTTGTCTCGACAATGAAAAGCGAATCCGAATCGGAGGTCTGGGAAAGGCAGAAATCCGGAATAAATGCAATTCCAAGTCCGATGCGGGCAAGATCAATGAGAAGATCATTACTGCTGAGTTCAATCTCCGGAACCAGATCCAGCTGGTTCTGAAGAAACAGATTGTGCAGATATTCACTGGTTGTACTTTTTCTGTCCAGCATAAGGATCGGATAGTTCAGAAGTTCTTTGAAAGAGAGCTTCTTTCCTTTTAATTCCTCAAATGCCTTGTCTGCGATAAATACATCCTGAAAATCTTTGATTTTTTTTACATTCGGAACATTCCCGAGATAAGCATTCGGTGAATTGACAACGATCAGATCCACCTGTCCGGTCTCAAGGAGTTCTACACAGCGAATGGATGTCGCATTGGTAACTTTGATATGCGCTCCGGGAAATTCCCGGTGGAAACGTTCCAGATAAGGTACCAGAAAATACCGGCAGATCGTGTCACTGGCTCCGATATGAAGCTGTCCTCCGCGTGCGCCGACATCGAGGAGCTGGCTTTCGCCGCGCTTGATCAGGCTGATCGCCGGTTCGATGTGGCGCAGAAGGATCTCGCCTTCGGTAGTAAGACGGACTTTCTTGGTACTCCGGATGAATAAGGTCTGATCCAGCTTCTTCTCCAGTGCCTTGATGGACTGGCTGACAGCCGACTGTGAGATGAACAATTGCTTGGAGGCTTCCGAAAAGCTTAAGGTGGAAGCTACATAGTAAAATACTTTATATAATTCATAGTTAATATCCATGATAAGTCCTCCTAATGAATCTTAACTGTATTATAAGTGAAATGAAAGAAAATTACAACCGTATTTATAAATAGAAGTGTTATAATAATGAAAAGCAGGAGGAAAAAGACTTGAAGAAGCTAACAACGATCATATCTGTTACGGCCATGATGTGTGCAGTGATGGCAGCACTGATATTTAGTATATGGCTGGCCGTATATGGAGACAGTAATTACAGGTTTTATAAAAAAGAATATCAACGCTATGAAGTGACGGAAGATCTGGATATGAGCATAGACCATGTCATGTATGTGACAGAACATATGATGAATTATCTGATCGGGAAAGAGGAGAAGCTGTCGGTTGTGACGACAGTGGAAGGAAGAGAGCAGGATTTCTTTAATGAAAGAGACCGGCTGCATATGCGTGATGTCAGGAATCTGTTCCTGGGAGGAATGAAAGTCGGAGTAATCTGTCTGGCTGTGGCAGCAGTTATACTGGCGGTACTGAGAAAACGGGAAGAAGACTGGAAGAGACTGTATTTCAGAACATACTCGATCGCACTGAGTGCCTGGCTGGTCATAGGCGTACTGCTGGGGATTGCATTCCGTGTAGATTTTACAACGTGTTTTACGATTTTTCATAAGCTGTTTTTTACCAATAATCTGTGGGTATTCGACCCGGAGACTGATTATATGATACGGATGCTTCCGGAAGGATTCTTTTTGGATATGGTGATCCGCATCAGTAAAGTGTTTGTTGCAGTGCTGGTTCTGATATGGATTGTATTGTTTTGGGGAAAAAGAAATTATAAAAAGGAAGAGAAAAAAGATGATTGATAAGTATAAGTTATAAAAGTGTTTAGATATATTAATTGTATTAAATAATGATTGTTGTGTTATACTAACAATAGAAAATGTGTAAAAATTCATTTGTGGAGGATTACTTATGAGCAATGTAAAAAGAGTGTACGTGGAGAAAAAATCAGGATTTGATGTACAGGCAAAGGAACTTAAGACCGAGATCCGAAGCTATCTTGGAATCAAAGACGTAGACAGCGTCCGTGTACTGATCCGTTACGATGTGGAAAACGTATCGGATGAGACATTTGAGAAAGCATGTAACGGCATCTTTTCTGAACCACCTGTAGATACATTATATAAAGAAGAATTTCAGGCAGAAGAAGGAAGCAAGATCTTTTCCGTAGAATTTCTTCCGGGTCAGTTCGATCAGAGAGCAGATTCTGCTGTTCAGTGTATCCAGTTCGTAAAAGAGGACGAGCAGCCGGTCATCCGTACTGCAACGACTTATATTATTCATGGTAAGAATGGAGCTATTACAGAAGAAGAACTTCAGAAGATTAAGGAACACTGCATCAACCCGGTAGACTCAAGAGAAGCAGCAGAGGAGAAGCCGGAGACACTAGTGACAAAATTTGACGAGCCTGCTGATGTTATTGTATTTGACGGGTTTAAGGATATGGAAGAGGAAGAGCTTAAGAAATTATATGATTCTCTTGGACTTGCAATGACATTCCGTGACTTCCAGCATATCCAGAATCATTTCAAAGGGGAAGAGCACCGCGATCCTTCCATGACAGAGATCCGCGTACTGGATACTTACTGGTCAGACCATTGCCGTCATACAACATTTTCAACAGAACTTACAGAAGTTTCCTTTGGAGACGGAGATTATCGAAAACCGATGGAAGATACTTACAAGCAGTACCTTCGCGATCGCAGTGAGATTTTTAAAGGACGTGAGGATAAATTTGTATGTCTGATGGATCTTGCGCTGATGGCTATGAGAAAGCTGAAAAAAGAAGGAAAGCTTCAGGATCAGGAGGAGTCAGATGAGATCAATGCCTGCAGTATCGTTGTACCGATCAAGGTAGATGGCGTGGAAGAAGAGTGGCTTGTGAACTTTAAAAATGAAACACACAACCACCCGACAGAGATTGAGCCTTTTGGTGGCGCTGCTACATGCCTTGGCGGAGCAATCCGAGATCCATTATCAGGACGTACTTATGTATACCAGGCAATGCGTGTGACCGGAGCAGCAGATCCGACTGTATCTATCAAAGATACGATGAAAGGAAAGCTTCCTCAGAAGAAACTGGTTCGTGAGGCAGCTCATGGATATAGTTCTTATGGTAACCAGATCGGACTTGCAACTGGTGCAGTTAAGGAGATCTATCACCCGAATTATGTGGCAAAACGTATGGAAATCGGAGCTGTTCTCGGAGCAGCACCAAGACGTGCAGTAATCCGTGAGACTTCAGATCCTGGTGATATCATTATCCTGCTCGGTGGACGTACCGGACGTGACGGCTGCGGTGGAGCAACCGGATCTTCTAAAGTACATACAGAGGAGTCTATCGAGACTTGTGGAGCAGAGGTACAGAAAGGTAATCCGCCGACAGAGCGTAAGATCCAGAGACTGTTCCGCAGAGAGGAAGTCAGCAAATTAATTAAGAAATGTAACGACTTTGGAGCCGGAGGAGTTTCTGTTGCAATCGGAGAACTTGCAGACGGACTTCAGGTAGATCTGGACAAAGTACCGAAGAAATACGCAGGACTTGATGGAACAGAAATTGCAATTTCTGAGTCTCAGGAGCGTATGGCTGTTGTTGTAGACCCGAAGGATGTAGATGAATTTATGGGATATGCAGCAGAAGAGAACTTAGAGGCAACAAAGGTAGCTGTCGTAACAGAGGAGCCAAGACTTGTATTATCCTGGAGAGGTAAGAAAATCGTAGACTTATCCAGAGCATTTTTAGATACTAACGGTGCTCATCAGGAGACAAAAGTAGCTGTAGATATTCCAAGCCGCAAAGACAGTATCCTCGTAAGAGAAGAAGTGACAGATGTCAAAGAAAAGTGGATGGAGACATTAAAAGATCTGAATGTGTGCTCACAGAAAGGTCTTGTGGAAATGTTTGATGGTTCCATTGGAGCATCTTCTGTATTTATGCCGCATGGCGGACAGTATCAGATGACAGAGACACAGGCTATGGTTGCAAAGCTTCCTGTACTGACAGGAGACTGCGATACGGTTACAATGATGAGTTTTGGATTCGATCCGTATCTGTCAACATGGAGTCCGTACCACGGAGCTATTTACGCAGTGACAGAGTCTGTAGCAAAAATTGTGGCAGCAGGAGGAGATTACAGTAAGATCCGTTTCACATTCCAGGAGTACTTCCGCCGTATGACAGAGGATCCACATAGATGGAGCCAGCCATTCGCAGCACTTCTTGGTGCTTACAGTGCACAGCTTGGATTTGGCCTTCCTTCTATCGGTGGAAAAGACAGTATGTCCGGAACATTTGAGCATATTGATGTACCACCGACACTGGTTTCTTTTGCAGTGGATGTGGCAACAGAAAAAGATATTATTACACCGGAGCTTAAGAAAGCAGGAGATAAGCTTGTATGGCTTCAGATCCCGACAGACGAGTATGATGTTCCGGTTTATGAAAAAGTTATGGATCAGTATGGTAAATTTACTGCTGATATCCATGACGGCAAGATTGTGGCAGCTTATGCACTTGACAGACACGGAATCGTTCCGGCTGTCAGCAAGATGGCATTTGGTAATCGCATGGGTGTAACATTAGATGCGAGCGTAGAGGCAAAAGACTTGTTCGCACCTGCATTTGGAGATCTGATTGCTGAAGTTCCGGCTGACAAGCTGGATGGACTGACGATTGATTACACAGTCATCGGTGAAGTGACAGAAGAGCAGAATTTTGAATACAAAGATACAAAGATTGCCCTTGCAGATGCCCAAAAAGCATGGGAAAGTACCCTAGAGAGCGTATTTGCTACAAATTCCAAAGCAGAGGGACAGGACGAGAAGATTGACACAGGTCTTTTTGATACAAAAGAAGTACATATCTGCGAACACAAGATCGCTCAGCCGACTGTATTTATTCCGGTATTCCCTGGAACAAACTGTGAGTATGACAGTAAGAGAGCTTTTGAGAGAGCAGGAGCAAAAACAATCGTAAAAGTATTCCGCAATATGAGTGCTTCCGATATTGTAGATTCTGTCGATGTATTTGAAAAAGCAATCGCGCAGTCTCAGATGATCATGTTCCCAGGTGGATTCAGCGCTGGTGATGAACCGGATGGTTCTGCAAAATTCTTTGCAACTGCATTCCAGAATGCGAAGATGAAAGAGGCGGTTGAGAAACTTCTTGGGGAGCGTGACGGACTGGTACTTGGTATCTGTAATGGATTCCAGGCTCTTGTAAAACTGGGACTTGTTCCAAATGGAACAATTACAGGACAGACAGAGGATTCTCCGACACTGACTTACAATACAATTGGACGCCACATTTCTAAGATGGTGTACACGAAAGTAGTCAGCAACAAGTCTCCATGGCTTTCCGGAGCAAAGCTTGGCGGAATTTACACAAACCCGGCATCTCACGGAGAGGGACGTTTTGTTGCAAGCAAAGAGTGGCTTGACAAGCTGATCACAAATGGACAGGTTGCAACTCAGTACTGCGACCCACAGGGAAATGTATCTATGGATGAGACATGGAACATTAATGGTTCCTATCTTGCAATCGAAGGTATCACCAGCCCGGATGGAAGAGTATTTGGTAAAATGGCCCATTCAGAAAGACGTGGACGTTCCGTTGCAATGAACATTTACGGAGAACAGGATCTGAAGATCTTTGAGTCTGGAGTGAAATATTTTAAATAAAAATAATCAGGCGCTTGCAAATTTTGCAGGCGCTTGTTCTATATTTCGGCAAAAATACAAAATTATGCAGGAAATGAAAATTAAAATTGCACAAAATATAAAAATAACATTTTTTTGCAAAAAAAATCTTGTGTTATAAAGTAAAATACTTTACAATATTAAAGGACAAAAGCGTCGAAGGAGAAAAACGGTTTTGCCGTCTTTCTTTTTTGAATGATGAATGCAAATAAATCAAGAAATATGGCGCTTTAAATTTCATAATAACATTTTTTCAGGAGGTACAAAGGTATGTCATATGTTGATGAAGTACTGGAAAAAGTAGTGGCAAAGAACCCTGCTGAGCCAGAATTCCACCAGGCAGTAAAAGAAGTATTGGAATCATTGAGAGTGGTAATCGAAGCAAACGAGGAGAAATTCAGAAAAGACGCTTTGCTTGAGAGACTGGTTGAGCCTGAGAGACAGATCAAATTCCGTGTTCCATGGGTAGACGATAATGGACAGGTTCAGGTAAATACAGGTTACCGTGTACAGTTCAACAGTTCAATCGGACCATACAAAGGAGGCTTACGCCTTCATCCTTCCGTAAACCTTGGAATCATCAAATTCCTTGGATTTGAGCAGGTATTCAAGAACTCACTGACAGGTCTTCCAATCGGAGGAGGAAAAGGTGGTTCTGATTTCGACCCTAAGGGAAAATCCGACAGAGAAGTTATGGCATTCTGCCAGAGCTTTATGACAGAACTTTGCAAATATATCGGTGCTGACACTGACGTTCCGGCCGGAGATATCGGAACAGGCGCAAGAGAGATTGGATATATGTTTGGTCAGTACAAGAGAATCCGCGGAGTATACGAAGGTGTACTTACAGGTAAAGGATTAAGTTACGGTGGATCTTTAGCAAGAACAGAAGCCACAGGTTATGGACTTCTGTATCTGACAGAGGAACTTCTGAAACTCAACGGAAAAGATATCAAGGGTATGACAGTTGCAGTATCCGGTTCCGGTAATGTTGCAATCTACGCAACAGAGAAGGCTCAGGAGCTTGGAGCTAAGGTTGTTACAGTCAGCGATTCTACAGGCTGGGTATATGATCCGGAAGGAATTGATGTTGCAGCTCTGAAAGAAATTAAAGAAGTAAAACGCGCAAGACTGACAGAGTACAAGAACTATCGTCCGAACTCAGAGTATCATGAGGGACGTGGCGTATGGTCTGTAAAGGTAGATCTGGCTCTTCCATGTGCAACACAGAACGAGCTTCACTTAGAGGATGCAAAACAGTTAGTAGCAAACGGTTGTGTAGCTGTATGCGAGGGTGCTAACATGCCTACTACATACGAGGCAACTGAGTATCTGCAGGAGAACGGTGTAATCTTTGCACCTGGAAAAGCTGCGAATGCCGGTGGTGTTGCTACATCTGCTCTTGAGATGTCACAGAACAGTGAGAGACTTAGCTGGACATTCGAGGAGGTTGATGCAAAACTGAAGAACATCATGGTAAATATCTGCCACAACATGGTAGATGCTGCAAAACGTTACGATATGGAAGGTAACTACGTAGCAGGAGCTAACATTGCAGGATTTGAGAAAGTTGTAGATGCTATGACAGCTCAGGGAATTGTATAAAAAGTACTAAAATATTTGGAAAGTCCCGGATTTACGGGGCTTTCTTTTTTTTGCATAACAGGAATCTTATTTCCTGTTATGCAAAAAGTCTCCGGCAGAATCAGTATTTTATGTTCAAAAGATTTTCCACTTATTAAAAAAATAATTGAATTTTATACATAAAAGAGTATAATATAAACAACTAATGTTATCGTGATAACATTGAAAAGCGTGCGGAAAATTTTATACAGAAAGGATGAAAAAAATGGGCTCAAAAATGGAAGTGTCTGAGGCGGAAATCCAGAAAGTCTACCACAGGGATTGCATTCTTCTGGCAGGGTTTGCAATATTTATGTGGTGTATTTTAAGTACGATATTACGACAGGCTTTACAGGTAGCGGGAGATTCTACTACAAGAACAATTATGATTTGTATTGCGTTGGTGACTGGAAGTGCATTGTCCCTCGGATTTTTTGCAGTTTACAGACACTTAAAAAGAAACAAAGATGTGATTTATAAAGAGGATCTTGAAAATTTGAAATTGCAGAAGAAAGATGCGTAGCAGGAGTGACAGAAGATGGAAAATAAAAAAGAGACGAAAAAAGAAAAAATAATGCAAGTGATAGATGTGTTTTTCGTAATGATCCTATGCTTTGTGGTTTTGCTTGTGACGATGCTTTTTCAAAATCTTGCAGGTGTCAAGGAGGTAGGAAAAGCATATGTGATCCAGGCATCTACACTGGTGCCGGTTGTAGTTGCGCTGGCAGCATATGTAACATTTCTTGTGAAAAGAAGCAAAAAAGATTTAAAGGAAATTATTGAACTGGAATATAGCGAAAAGGAGCAGGAATAGGTATGAGCATATGGACAATTATAAATATTGCAGCATGGGTATTATGTGCAGTATTTCTTTATTTGATCTTGAGTGATCTGATAAAAGTGGAAAAAGGGAACAGAGAAGAGAAAAAGCTTGAAAAGAAAGACTAAGAGGCATACTTATGGAGAAAGAAAAGACAAATGAAAAGAGTCAGGGACTTTCGAAAGTTCTTGGACCAATGCATATCTGGGCTCTTGGAGTAGGAATTGTACTTGTTGGAGAGTTCATGGGATGGAATTTTACGGTCGCAAAAGGAGGATCGATTGGTTCTGTTATTGCACTTTGGACGGTAGCCATGCTTTATGTCATGATCGTGATGATGAATACGGAGATGGGTTCTGTCATGCCGGAGGCAGGCGGACAGTATACAATGGCGAAATATATGCTTGGACCTTTAGCTGCATTTAACGTAGGGCTGATGCTTGTGCTGGAATATGCAATGCTGGAAGCGGCCGATGTTCTGGTCGTCGGACAGATACTTGAATCATTGAACCCGAATGTGAAAGCGCTGCCATTTATCATATTAAGTCTGCTTGTGCTGACATATATGAATTACCGAGGTGTCTATGCAACCTTGACCCTGAATTTTGTGATTACGGCAGTTGCATTTGTGACGATATTTATTTTATTATTTTCAACAAGCTTTTATGATCCACAGATGACTTTGATTAATTTGAAAAAAATGACAGATGGACTTCCATATGGTTATCTTGGAATTATTGCAGCCATGCAGTTTGCAGTCTGGTTTTTCCTGGGAATCGAAGGAGGAGCACTGGCGGCAGAAGAATGCAGGTCTACCAGCAGAGCTTTGCCACTGGGAACTATGATAGGTTTGTCTGTGCTGCTGATTGGTGCTACTACAACATGGTTTGTGTGCTCAGGTCTTGTCCCGGCAGAAAAGCTTGGTGAGTCTGCATATCCGTTGTACGACGCGGCACTGGCAACTGGAAAATTATATGTTATCATTGCATTGTTTGTTGGCACGATCATGGCGTGTCTGGCTTCAGCAAATGGCTGCATTAACGATGCAAGCAGAGCTTGGTTTGCAATGTCAAGAGATGGGCTGATTCCGCCGATATTTGCAAAGACACATCCGAAATATAAGACACCGTACCGGGCAACTGTATTTTTACTGCCGATATCTATGGCATTTGCATTTACAGGAATGTTGGATCAGGTTGTTACATTTTCTATATTTTCAGCGTTGATGGTATATGTGCTGACAGTGATCATGATGTTCCGGTTCCGGAAAATGTATCCCCTTGGAACGATTGAGCGTGGATATGTTGCACCAATCCATCCGGTACCTGCATTGATCGCAGCAGTGTTGATCGGTATGACGCTGCTGGGTATGTATCTGGGTTATTGGATTAATATACTAGGCGGAGTTGCATTTTATTTCCTGGCATCTGTCTGGTTCTTGAAAAGGAGACTGAAGTTTATAGATAAATCACAGTTCTTAAAAGCCGGTACTCAGAAGTGGCCGAAACCGAAGGAATTATAATCGGAAGATTGTACTTTAATATTTTTATTTTACGAAATTCATACAATTTTCATAATATAAAACTAGAATAATCAGACAAAAACTGTTACCATATAAAAGAAAATTGAATTCGATATTGAAAGAATGGAGGAATGATTATGGAACAGGTGAAACGGCCGAAAAAACCGTTGATGTTTTATTATACGATTGTGCTGATTATCCTGATACTATTTAACATTATTGCGATGCCTTACATAAAGGAAAAGCAGATCAAAGATGTAGATTATGGAACATTTATCTCTATGACCGAGAAAAAGGAGATAAAAAAAGTAGAATTGCAGCAACAGGATAATACGATCTTATTTACAGGAAAAGACGGGAAGACCATTTACAAAACGGCGATGGTCAATGATCCGGATTTGACGAAACGATTATATGAAGCGGATGTTTCTTTTTACGGAGAAGAAATTGATCAGTCATCTCCGATCCTGGTTAATATTTTATCCTGGGTGCTTCCAATCTTGTTTTTTGTAGCATTGGGAGAATACATGTCCAGAAAATTGATGAAGCGGGCCGGTGGAAAAAACGCCATGTCTTTCGGAATGGGAAAAAGCAGTGCGAAGATTTATGTGAAATCATCCGAGGGAATCCGTTTCCGTGATGTTGCAGGTGAAGATGAGGCGAAAGAGAATTTAAGCGAGATTGTAGAATATCTTCATAACCCGGCCAGATATAAAGAAATCGGAGCATCGATGCCGAAAGGAATTCTTCTTGTAGGACCTCCGGGAACAGGTAAGACGATGCTTGCAAAAGCAGTTGCCGGTGAGGCAAATGTTCCATTTTTCTCCATGTCCGGTTCTGAATTTGTAGAGATGTTCGTTGGTATGGGTGCATCAAAGGTGCGTGATCTGTTCCAACAGGCAAAAGAAAAAGCACCATGTATTGTGTTTATTGATGAGATAGATGCAATCGGTAAGAAGCGGGACGGACAGATAGGTGGAAATGATGAACGTGAGCAGACCTTGAATCAGTTGCTGACAGAGATGGACGGATTCGAAGACAACACGGGTGTGATCATTCTTGCGGCAACGAACCGTCCAGAATCCCTGGATCCGGCTCTTTTAAGACCGGGACGGTTCGACAGACGTGTGCCGGTAGAACTTCCTGATCTGAAAGGAAGAGAAGATATCCTGAAGGTTCATGCAAAGAAAATAAAAGTTGGTGATAATGTAGATTATAATAAAGTGGCACGTATGGCTTCCGGAGCTTCTGGAGCGGAACTTGCTAATATTGTAAATGAAGCAGCACTTCGTGCAGTTCGTGACAACCGTAAATTTGTAACGCAGGAAGATCTGGAGGAGAGTATTGAGGTTGTTATCGCCGGATATCAGAAGAAAAATGCGATCCTGACAGATAAAGAAAAGCGGATTGTGGCATATCATGAAATCGGGCATGCGCTTGTGGCTGCAAAACAGACTAATTCAGCTCCGGTACAGAAGATTACCATTGTTCCCAGAACGTCGGGGGCTCTTGGCTATACGATGCAGGTCGAGGAAGGCAATCATTATCTGATGACAAAAGAAGAAATCCTGAATAAAATTGAGACTCTTACAGGAGGAAGGGCAGCGGAAGAAATTGTGTTTGGTTCAGTCACGACGGGAGCTTCCAATGATATTGAACAGGCAACCAAGCTTGCAAGGGCTATGATCACAAGATATGGAATGACGTGTGATTTTGATATGGTTGCAATGGAAGTGCAGACGAATCAGTATCTGGGAGGAGATTCTTCCCTGACCTGTTCGACAGAGACGCAGACAAAGATTGATGAGAAGGTTGTGGAAGTTGTTCGAAGTGAACATGAAAAAGCAGCTGGAATATTGATGGAGAACAGAGAAAAACTGGACGATCTGGCAAGGTATCTGTATGAGAAAGAAACGATTACAGGAGAAGAATTCATGAATATTTTAAACGCCTGATCAGGAAGAGGAGTGAATACACTCAGCGAGAATGTGCAGGAGTTCGGGAAAATATATCTACGAGGTAAAACCGGATTCCACGCACAGACTCGCTTTTTCTTTTGAGTATCTATTGGAACACAGGTATTTACTGATGCGAGGGACGAAATAAAAGATGAAATTTTTGCAAATGTAGAAAAAATTGAAAAATTGAAAAAAAGTTGTTGACGAAAGTAGAATCTTATTGTAAACTTAGGAAGCTGGTTCAAGAGAGCAGCGAATATAAATATGGCGGGATAGCTCAGTTGGCTAGAGCACACGGTTCATA
>ERZ772879.1369-NODE-1369-length-17013-cov-69.897217_pt1 | contig 17013 bp, 46 predicted proteins | sample MGYA00580582_ERZ772879 | MGnify/ENA primary metagenome ERZ772879 (study PRJEB29015, sample SAMEA2737682) | human gut metagenome | biome: human gut; feature: human-associated habitat; material: faeces | place: China | collected 2012 ... | reverse complement strand
GTGGATAAAAACTGAAGTCTAGCTTCTCATAATTGTAAAGTACTTCTTCCTCCTTCTCACGCTCTTCTCGTTGCTGAGTGGTCAAGTTACCACTTTGAGCGTTTAATAATTTCCGTGGTCTTGCCATGTTATCACTCCTCCTTTGGTGCTTCTGTTTTTGTTAAAGTCCATGTGTTTGTTTGGTAGTTCATGTGTAGGTTAAACCATTGTAGTAGGTCGTCACTATAACTAAACTCACTAGCTACTAGTGCTTCTAATGTGTGATGTTCACCATGAACTCCTGAGGTTACGTAACTCTCTTCCATTTGATATACGTAGTAGACTTTGTCATTAATCATGAATTGTGGAGCTTGGGTTGCGCCTTCAACTCTTTGCACATATGTGCGATACTCTGTTTTGATAGTACCTTTTAAATTTTTCATTTTAATCCTCCTTTGGTGCTTCTGTAATTTCAAAATGACGATTACGTCCGCCTAATTTTGTTTTAACGTCCTTAAAATAGCCACGCTTCTTTCCATAAAATTCATCTGCTTGAAATTGTGATTTGAATTTACGTGTTTGTCCAGTCGCCAAATCTTTTACGTACACAGGTTTTGGTGCAGGCATTTATTCTACCTCCCTTACTTTATTGTTAAGTCAAAAGCTAACTCCCTTATATAGCTTTATTATATCATATAAAAAGAACCCTGTGTAGAGAAACCAGGGTTCAATGGTGTCTAATGGGGGATAAATCATATTAGGGAAATAACATACTATATATAGTATGAGTCCTTTATTTTCAATACAAGAAACCAGTTTTAAATCACGTTTACGAGGGGAAAAGGGTGTTTTTGAAAGTTCATTTTTAGAATTTCGTGCGAAGAAGAGGGGGCAGCGATTAATTCGTTATAAAAAGGCGGGCGGGTAAAAACATTTTGGGTCTCCCTAAAATAATTTTGGCTGCGTGGCTGTTGATATGACGCTGTTACCTACCTCTATTTTTCCAACTGTAGTTGTGTTCTTCCTTGTTGTGACACTCGTAACATATTGATTCTAAGTTATTTAATTCAAGTCTATGTTTCCATCCATTTGGACTTCTTAATTCTATCTTATGGTGAACCATATTAGCGTTGGTATACTTGCCTTGTGCTAAGCATACCTCACAGAGTGGTTGCTCCATTAGCTTGGCTCTACGTGCATTCCTCCATTGTGTTGAATGATAGAACTCACTGTACTTCTTATTGCTATCATTGTATCTCACATGCTTATTGTATTGGCTATTGTTATACCCACTATGCTCCGTACAATAGCGCTCTGGTAGCGTGACATAGTTGCGGCATGAAGCCACTGCACACTTGCGTTGTCTCATGGTGTTGCTCCTTCCGTCTATTGTATAGAAGAAAAGACTACTATTATTTAGTAGTCTTCTTTGTATTCATACTCTTGTTAGCTTTATCTAATAAGTCTAAGTGAGTTGTGTCTTGTAACGGTTTGACTGACTCAGGTTCTGGTAATGGATCAGGTACCTTTAAGCGTTTATGTTTGGTACAGTATTGTGCTGGTAGCTTAACTGTTTCGTTACATCCTTCGTGGTTGCAAAACATGTATGGCAAAAGAACCACCTCCCTTCAGTATTAAATACGTACTAGAAATTATAGTCTTGTTTCTTACGTACAATCATGTTATGATTCTTTACTATCTCAATTGCTTCTTCAAGTGTTGGTTCTTTAGTCTTAGTTGCTACCTTTTGTAGTTTACTTTCTAACTCACGATACTCTTTTAAGAGGTCTGTTTTATTTAGTGCTAGTAGTTGTTTGTCTGTCTTCATTACTTAAGTCCTCCAACCTATTCCCAAGATATAGTAAGGCTTCATTAATATCATAGGTGCGTATTCCTTGTTGATAACTATCATTAACTTTTTGGTCAATACAATACATACCAGTTTCTTCATCTAACGTGATTTCAATCTTTTTCATTTACCCTTACCTCCTAATAATAACCAGCTCCACACGATAACTAGTTGTGCGATTGCAAAACCCCAATCTCCTTGTTGGAATAATTCATATGGTAACTTCATGCCTAAATAGATAGCAATGTAACCGAAACCAATGATACTTATTACAAGTAGTAAGATACTAAGTGCAAGTGTTAATAGATCAATAAGATTATCTTTCATTATATCTCCTCCTCTTTGTTTCTATTATATCATAGATGAGGGATACTGTGTGAGTTAAGTAAGCCAGTTATTAATGACAAAAAGTCAGCCTAAAATGGTCATTTTGTCACTAAATCGCTTGTTTTTGTCAGCGTTTTGTCATTAATTTTGACACCTAAAAACGCTGTAAACCTTGATAAATCTACATTCTTATTTTTATAATGACAAAATGACAAAATATTATATATATAAAAAAATAAATTGTAATACTACATTATAATGTAGTAACATAGATATATGGGTTGGAATAAATTATTTTTTGTCATTGCGTCATTTTGCTAAAACTGGTCTCATAAACGTTGATATAATAGTATTCTTGTTGTAAAAACTAGTGACAAAATTAATGTCACTGTTTTGTCACTAGTTGAATTAAATAGTTGACAGTTACCTCAATAGATGATAAAATTGGTTTATACATAAGAAGGAGGAATTAACATGGTTTTCAATATAATTGAGTTCAGTAATTATCAAGTAACTAAAGGAGGTATTGTATATAATAGATACAAAAAACCTACTAAACGGAAATGGGTTGGTAATAACATATACACAAAAATATACGATATTAATAATAAACAGCGCCTGGCAAGAGTTGATAAATTAGTCTATCAGACGTATGTACAAAATCCACCTTATGACTACGAATTAGAACATATTGATGGTGATGAGGCTAATTGTAAATTAGAGAATTTAAAGTATATACCACTTAATAAGGAGGACTAAATCATGGAAGTAACATTTACAGGAACACCACATGAAATCAGGCAACAATACGAACAGTGGTTAAACACACTTGATATTGAACAACAGCTACTATATAATAAAATAGTAATCACAGGAGACAAAAAAGACAAAGTACCATTATCAGAGTATAAAAAAGCAATTCAAGAAATTGCAATTGATAATGGAGGAGGAATAAAAAGTATTGACAACGAGATCATACAATGCTACAATGTAGAAAAGAAACGATTCTCAGATGGCTATTGTATCACAGGTATCAAAATAAAACAATAAACCAGTTGACACTGGTTTCCACACATGCTATACTTAGTTCATAAGATAAAGAGGAGGAAGTATAATATGACACACGAAAAATACAACAAACTACAAAAGAAAATAGACATGCTTTACAGCGATTTTATTGACTTAGCAGCTGACACTGAAACAGCAGGCGAAGATATGAGCAAAGTTTCAGAATGGGTAGACAACAACATTCAACCAATTATTAACTGGGCAAACGATAATGACGCTGAAGAAAAAGTTCTAACTGAGTTAAGATCTGACTACATTAAATTAAAGGAGATGCGAGAATGTTAAGCAAGTACTACACTGATATAATGAAAATACAACTTAGAGAGTTCAAGCGACTCTCTAAGTACCATGATAAGTACGTAAGTAAAATGATGGAACTGAACGAACCAGGTAATATGTCAAATCATGGAACACAAAACTATTGGCAAACACTCAACAAAATAGAACAATCTGAGAAAGAAATGCGTATCATAATCAAAGAGTTAAACGAACTAGAAAAGCGCTTTCACTGGTTAGGTAATTTGCACCAAGAGCGCTTTCATTTTCTCACTAAAGACGAAGAATTATTGCAGAAAATTATCAAGTTGATGGACATTCAAAAATAGGAGGAAACAATGAAAAACGAAGATAAAATATTAAGAACACTGGTTTCATTGTTACTTATTTTCCTGGTATGTCTTGATCTAGTCGCGATTGTACTAATTATTGACATACTACAATATTCACTAGTAACAACCATACCACTACTGATTGTAATCGTAGCGCTAACAGTATCATTAAATGTGGCACTAATAGTAATGTTAATTGAAACCAAGAACGAGTGGAAATAATAATCACACTAAAACTAGGAGGAAAAACAAAATGACTACATTTATTATTCTAGCAAAAAGAAACACACAAACCATTCAATTGAGTTACTTAGCTGAAAATATGAGAGCTGCAATTGATGAATTTCGCTTGACATATCCCAAAAAGAAGTATAAAATTATTGATTGTAAGGAATCAACTAATTACAATAGATAGGAGAAAAAAAGATGATAGGTGATATTATTCTATGGCTAAGACGTGTTAAGAAAGAAATGTTCTGTATACATGAATATGAGTGGCGTGAATTAACAGAAAAAGAGCGTAAACTAGAAGGTAACAAGTATACTCTAAGTATATTGGTTTGTAAAAAATGTGGGAGAGGTGGCGAACCATACTGCTAACTTTTGTGATATTAGCGAAGTGTAACAATCACACTAATAAACAGTATATTTAGTAGTTTAATTGTAACAGAGGAGGAAAATAATAATGAACAACTTATATTTAAAAGAAGGACAAACATATATTTGTACAGACACAAAATATAGATGGTGGACAGTAGGTAAAGAATATAAGGTTGTATTGAACAAATACGGAAGTCCAGCACTAGTAGATGATGACGGTGATAAGTGGTTCAATCCTCAACCATCTGAGATGTCAACTGACTTCAAATTAAAAACAGATGATTCAGAACCAAAGTACACGCCATTTGAGGTTACTAAAGTAATTATCAAAGCCTATCAACTGTATGACAATGATTCACAACGCTTGGCATATATAAAAGGATATTTTGCAAAATAAAAAGGAGGAAAAATAATGTTTACAGTATTAGTGACAAAATACAATGCTGGAGAAGGTATAGAAGTAACTGAATTTAATTACATTGATAAATATTACTTTGAAGATGACTATTTAATTTTATACGATAATACCAATAAAGTAAAAACCCATATTCAAAAAGATCAAGTTTTAGAATTTGAGGTGCACTATGAATAGAATGAACGAACTAATCACATTAACCAGAATTGATGAAACAACGGTATATGTAAACATTAATCACATTGCAGCATTCTATCACAGCAAAGCGTGGGAATATACTATTGTCATACTGTTAGGTGGTACTCAATTAGATGTAAAAGACTCAGTGGAATCAATTGCTAAATATTTTTAGATAAAGGGTATAGCACAAATGAAAAGTTTGTGCTATACTTAGTGCATAATATATGAGGGAGGACTTAATGGAATGAATGAATTAACGAAAATAGACTATTCAGCACCTGATGAAGAGTTATTACCTGTTTCAAATAAACACTTTCCAAGTGAGGAGTTTGTGGACTTCAATTCAGAACTAGGACGAATGTACTACGGAGGTAAAGATGGCACGCAGCCAAAGTTTGAGATTCAACAAGAATTGTTTATTGATAAATTTAATCAGTTAGCCTATGTGTATGCACACCCTAACTTAAATGCACCATATGTGTACAATGCAGACACTCGTATCTGGTCTGAGGTAAATCTAGGTAGTTACAAATATGCGGACTGGTACTTTGAGAACATTCTAGCGCCAAAATTCATACCACAATTCAGAAATCCAGAATTTGGGAATGAAATTCGTAAAGAAATGAAGAAGTTAGCTCCTGAGTTGGCTAATCGCTCCATGACACGTGGGGAACATGCACCATTAGGTGACAATCCTAATCCAAATATTATTGCCTTTGAGAATGGCACATATGACTTTAAAACCAATAATATTCGTGAGACCAGATTAGAGGACTACCACACACTGCAATTACCATATCCATTAATTAAGACAGATGAAACAGATGAACTATTGGCTAAACAATGGATTGACTATCTATTGAAAGATCAAGCACAGACATTATATGAATATATTGGTTATATGTATTATAGAGAATACAAATATCAATCAATCTTATATTTATTAGGTAATGGCTCAAATGGTAAATCTTACGTAGGTGGTTTTATCATGAATAAGTTAATCGGTTTCAAAAACAGTTCAGCAGTTGGTCTAGACAGCTTAGCAGATAAAAACAATCGTTTTGATAAAGCTTCATTACACCATAAATTATTGAACTTTGAAGCTGATTCTAGTGCAAACTTTGTTAAGGGTACTGAAACACTAAAAAAGCTTTCAGGAGGTCTTGACGCCGTTCATGCTGAGAAAAAGGGTAAAGACGCATTTAGCTTTACCAACTATGCGAAATTGATGTTCTCAATGAATGAATTACCAGCCTTTAATGATCGCACCAATGGATGGTATAGACGGATTTTGATATTAAATTTCAATACCAATCTTGATACACCAGAAGCACGTGAACGCATTAATGAATTCAACAAACAACGTGAGGCACGTGAATCAAAAGAACAACTTGGCAAATTTGCATGGTTCTGTATTCAGCAATTCAAAAAGATTTTAGACGCTGGTACAAATGGTGAAAACCCATTCACAGAGACAGAAGATATGATTGCGTTCAAGAAAGCTTATATTGAATCAAATGATCCATCCAAAGAGTTTTTGAGTGAAGTACCTGTGATTGTGGAAGATGCAGAAGGTACTGTTAACCTAACACTACTAAAAAATATCTTTAATGTGTACACAAAAGAGAACAATATAAACAAATCAATGAACTGGCGTACCATGAAAGAATTGCTGCTGAAGCAAGGGTTTGAAGAAAAACGCACCAGTAAAGCACGTGTACTGACTGGCCTAAAAATTGCACGTAACGGAGACAATGAATCAATCAAACCATATCTGATGAATGCACTAGCAGGAACAGAGTATGTAAACATTTTCAATGATGTACAATAGGAGGAAACAGAATGAAAAAATATAGTATTTACACAACCAATTCAGCAGAACCATTTCTAGTAGAAACTGAGGAAGATTTGATTGCTAAGTTTAGGCATGCGTTGAGTACAGAAGATTATGACTTATATATCCAACACACTAAAGATTTAATTGGAATGGGAACATACAATTATAAGGTACTACTAAACGTGAACAATATTGTGTCAATTACCATGTCAGAGAAAGTTTAATATTTTTTGAAAGAAAGTTGACTAAAACAGTTGACTTTCTTTTTATATCATGGTATTATTAATTCATAGAGATAAAGGAGGAAACAAAATGACACATGAAGAATTAATTGAGCATAAGAGCACATTACAATGTAAAATAAATGACATAAGTAAAACCATAGACTCTTTTAAAAGTATTGGGGTGACTAACCTTATAAACAGGTTAGAGGATACACGTGACTTTTTAATTCAGTCAGTATATATTATCAACACTGAACTATATAAAGAGGAGGAAACAAAATGACATTCATGATGATGGGATTATTATTTATTGGAGTAGTAATTTACGGAGCTGGAGTACTTATACACTGGCTAGAAGAAGGAGGATATTAAGATGCACACTGGATTTAAAGACAAAAATCATATTTATGCTATTGAAGTATTGAACGATAAAGGAGAATGGGTAAGACACATGTATGATGTACCTATAGATTACTATAGCATAAAGAAGTTGGGTGAATGTTATAAATCAAGAGGATATACACTAAAACAAGTTAGAATTGTGAAGGTGTTGTAAGATGAATAAATTGAATTATAGAAAAGACCTAACAACAGAAACTAATGAGAAAGTACGTATTTCAACGTATGATGACGATTGTGAGATTTACATTGGACTAATAGACGATGACAGAGATTATGCCGTTGTAACACTAACACTGAAAGAGGCACAACGTGTGAAGCGCTATTTAGAAGACGCTATTACAACTCATATTATAAATTGGGAGGAAGATTGATGACAGAATCACAATTTTCAAGAGAAGTAACAACTTACCTAGAAAGTAAAGGTGCTATCGTTAATAACCAAACAGGAGGTATGTTTTCTAAAGTTGGTGTATCTGATTTATTAGTATGCTATAAAGGTTACTTCATTGCGTTAGAATTGAAGGTAGGTAACTACCAGCCAGATCCATTGCAAATCAGTTACTTACAAAAAGTACGTTACGCTGGAGGTTTTGGGCTGATTCTACATGACGCACTTCAAGAACTCATGGTTTTACTATCTTGCATTGACAATGGAATTGAACGACAATACAAGCAACCAGAGTTGCCAGAAATTAACGTGGAGGAGATTATTTATGATTAAAGAATACGGTATTATCTATGAAAAGAAAGAATATTATGGAAATCAATTTGAGACAACGGAACATCAAATAAAAATACCTGCATTAACACTTTTTGACGCTGTAGATTATGCGCATAATACCCTAGAATTAGAAGGTATTAAAGATGTTTTTGAATTATGAGTTGGATTATGAAAGCAAAAATAGTAGATATAGAACAGGTAACAGTATATGCAGCAAATAAAGAATATATGCATTTCTTAAAAATAAGGTATAAATGGGAGGTATTAAGTTGAAGCTATTTGACTATCAGAAAGAGGCAATTGAAAATTTTGAGACTAAGCCGCTGAACCTATCAGACGTTGGGACAGGTAAATCATACATGAGTATTGGCTCATATGTTAAAAGTGAGTGTGATAAATTACTAATTATTTGTTTAGCTCCTAAAGTGCTAGATTTCGCAGAAGATGGGGAACAATTTGGGTTGACTATCACACCACTAAACAAAGGTACTAAAAAGAATAGAGAACTATTAGTAGAATCAAACCAAGTAGCAATTAGTTTTGAAAGTAGTTGGCGCTTAACTGAACTATTAAAATGGGTAGATAAAGATACCTTTGTTATTATTGATGAATCACATAAAGTAGGAGTAAGTAAATCTAAAGTAACTAAGTTCGTTATGCAACTAAGTAAGAAAGCAAAGTATACGTATTTATGCACAGCAACGCCTGTCAGCAATGGTAAACTTGAGAACTGGTATTCACAACTATACATTGCAAATGTATTTAGAAAGCCTAAAAAAGAGTTTGAAGAGCTATTTGTCATAAAACAAATGCGTCAAATGGGAAGCGCTAGGTTCCTCCAAATCACTGGCTATCAAAATGAACATTTACTTCAACAGATGATTGATGAAGCAAGTGTGAACTATAAACGTAACAAAGGATATTTACCACAAGATTACGTTTACAAAACGAAGAAACCTGCAATGTACAATAAGTTGAAAAAGCAACGTATGTATCAAGCAGAAGAAGCACCGTTTAACCCTGAACTAATTGAGCTTGATAATAGTTCTAAACTATTTAACTCATTAAGACAAGTCAGCCATGGTTTCCTGTATGGAATCAATAAGCAAGTATCTAAAGAACCGTTTGAACGTTTGGAAGCTATTCTTGAGACACATAATAATGAACGTGTAGTGATCTTCTATAATTACAAATGGGAAGGGTTGATGTTAGGTAGATTATTAGACAAATTGAAACGACCGTATGGTACGTACAATGGATCTGTTAAAGATTTGAGACCATTTAAAGACAATGAAAATGGCTTAGTACTAGCACAATATAAGTCCGCTTCAACTGGGATAAATGATTTTGTGATTAGTAATGTGACTGTGTTCAATAGCATGCCTCTAAGCTCTACAGAGTATTTACAAGCAAAAGGACGCACAGACAGACATGGTCAAGAGAAAACCCCTCTGTATTATCATATTGTGCCTGACACGTGTATTGAGAAAAAGATTTTTGAGACAATCACAAACGGAAAAGATTTTACAAATGAAATGATAGAGGAGAGTGTGAAATGAAAAAGAAATATAAAGGCTACTTTAAGAAACCAACATGTGCTGCACGTGAGATCAGATTCAAAAAGAAAATGATAGAGTCGTTCAACTTTACAGAGAAACCGCGTGTTGGATTATGGGTAAACACTTATAAAAAATATATAAATAAATTGTAGAAAAAAGTTGACACCCCAATTAAGGGGTGTTATACTTAGTACATAAGTAAGAGGAGGAAGTAAAATGAAAGAATTAAGACTAAAGACAAACGGCAAAGCACCACTAGTGGCTGGAGCTTTTGATGGAGAAAATATTAAATTGATTCAAGCATGGGTGCAAGAAGGAGGTAACGTTGGTACACTTACAGGATCAGCTAGTGGTATTGCAGTCATTGACATTGATAATCATAATGGAGTAGATGGTCTTGGCAACTTAAAAGATTTTTTAGAAATGTATGACATTACATTACCTAAGACTAAAGTAGTTAAGACTCCAAGTGGTGGATTACACTACTACTTTAAACTTGATGAGAAATATAATGACACACAGTTTATTCAAAATCATCCGCAACTAAAAGGGGTTGACTTCCAAACTCATGGCCGCTACGTTGTTGCACCACCTAGTCAAATTGATGGCAAATACTATGAGGTAGTACGTGATGTTGAATTAGCAGAACTACCTGATAAATGGTTAGAGATGTTCACAGATAAAACGATTACAGCAAAGAATAAGAAGAGAGAGAGAAAGTGGACAGCAACCTTATTAGGTGATATAATTGCAGGTAGTGGAGAGGGAGGAAGAAACATCTGGCTAACCACTCAAATTGGTAAATTATTTGCAACTGGCTTAAATCACGACGAAGTGCGAGTATGGGCTCTATACGTAAACCAAATCGGATGTAATCCACCTTTGTCAGAAAATGAAGTACTACAAACATATGAAAGTGTACGTAAGCGTGAGTTGCGTAGAATGGAGGAAGACTAATGAATTACGATGAATTACTAACTAAACTAGACCAACTATTACCACCAAAAAATCAAACACAGAAGGGGTCTGATAAATATTTTTACTATTGTTATGGATACTTAAAAGCGTTAGATAGTTTTAATATTATTTCAAAAGAAAATTACCAAAAAGCGCACAGATATGTGAGTTTTTACTATGAGTAAAAATAACAGCAAGGAGGAATAATGATGAAGCTATTTATAAAAACTATGTTCACCAGGTTATATGTGTTATTGGTAGGAGCAACAATAGTATATGCTTCAAATGAAGGTTTTTTAACGATCATTGGAAGTATTCTAATATATATACTATTTGGAGGTAGCATAAAAATCTTGATTGACTGGGTAATTACGGAGGAATAATGATGGACAAACAATTATTTAACACAGAGTTTACAAATGGATACTGCGTAACAGTAGTCAGTCAATCCAGATTTGAGTTAAAATATTATGTAGAGATGTTCCATGTTAATGAACCACAAGACACTCATAGAGTTGATTTTCATACAGCGCGCGAGGTTTTTGGATATTTGTCAGATATTCAAAACTATAAACAAAAAGACTAGCCAATTGGCTAGTCTTAACGAGCGGAGGGAGGAGGAATCCCTATAATTTATTATAGCATAAAATAAAAGTTTTGTGTTGACAAGTAATATACTATATGATATTATAAATATATAAACAAGAGAGGATTTGATAACATGTTTAAAGTTGGAGACAAAGTTAGATGTATAGACAATGACAGAACACCCACCTTAACGATTGGCGAAGTATATGAAATTATATGTTCTGAGTATGATAATTTTATGAAGGAAACGTTTGTGCGCTTGAAAAATGACACGTCAGAATATATAGCTTCACGTTTTGAGAAAGTGACAGATTCTGATGAGTCTGAAGAATTAGAAAATACAATTGGTAAAATAATCAAAGGTTCACATATTACTGGCAGTGTAATTGAATCTGAAGAATTAGAAAACACCAAACGTTACAAAACCACTTCAGGTAAACAATTATTTGATGTATTAGAAGATGACTTACTAACGCATGAAGAACTATGTGGTTTCTATAAAGCCAACATTTATAAATATACACATAGATATAAACAAAAGAATGGAATTCAAGATTTGAAAAAAGTGAAAGTTTATGTAGATCAATTAATCAAACTGGAGGAAAAACACAATGAGATTTGAACCATTAAATGAGCCTTACGATATGTATGCCATAACGGATGAAGGTCATGTGTTTCATTTAGACAAAGAACGATACGAAACCGAATTAGTTGATCCAAAGAATGGGAAAATGTATGTAGTACTTGAAGGCTCACATACAAAGTCACGTAAATTCTACGTCTCTCAATTAGTAGCAGACATGTTTGTTAAAAATGAACACAACTTAGGATATTTATATTTTAAAGATGGTAATGTACAAAACAGTCACCACACAAATATTGGTTACGCCATTAATCCAAAAGAAGGGGTAGAACGTGTGGCACGTCCCTTCAGAAAGAAAGTAGAGCCAAAACGCCATTCGTTAATTGTAGCTATTGGAAAAGCGTGCGAGCAAAAAAACTGGAAAGAAGCCAATAGATTAGGTAGAGAGCTTTGGGAATTAGAAGGAGCAAAATATGCAGACAGAAATAAATTAGTATAGTTGGAGGCAAGCAAATGTCAGAATTTGAATTTGATGTACATTACACAGGAAGTAAAGGCAACAGTGTATCAATCTATTATGAGAATCTTGGTTTCCTAATTGATATTGGCAAACCATACAAATACATTGAACCATATTTATATGATAAACAATTTGTATTAATTACGCATAAGCACCAGGATCACCTTGTATATACAACATATAAAAAGATTAGAGAAAACTTTCCCCACATTAAAATATTATCTAACGAAACTGTTAACAATGAACTAATAAAACGCAAACTTAGTAGTGTAGACATAACATTCAAAGATGATTTCCAGTTTAAAATTGGAGATGTAAAATTTACAACACTTCAAAATTATCATGGTGCAGCTGAAGACTACACAGAAACACATGGTTTCATTCTAGAGAGTCCTTCGCAAAACTTAATTTATGCCACTGATTTGAGTACTCTAATAGATTATGAAGAATATTGCTTGACAAATAAAATTAAGTTTGATATTATTCTTTTAGAGGCTAACTATGACCCACAAGTCATTGGTTTATCAGAATATATGAAAATTCACAGTGGATATGATACCTTTAACAATGGGTCATATCGCCACCTAAGCACTGTAGACAGAGAGGAGTTTGTTACTAAGTTCAAGAAACCAAATGCTGTAGATGTTGAGCTTCACATTTCAGAACGTTATCGTAGCTTTGAAGGATTAATTAGATTAGAAAAAGGAAAAATTAGTCAAAAAGATGTTGACAATTATTTAAAGAGATGATATAGTTAATATATAGAGGAGGAAGAATAATGAAAGATTTGCTAGATAAGTTAAACAATCTCATAAAATTTGAACAGATTGAAATTAAAAGCGCCTACGATAATTACTACCCATACGATAAAGTCATTCTAGTTGAAGATTTAATTGATATACTGGACGCTTACGAGCAGGAGGAAGAATAATGAAATACAAATACGGAGATTTAGTTAGATTCACAAACAATTATGGAATGCACGCAGCACAAGGCGATGAAGGCACTGTACAACACGTAGACAAGTTTGGAAACATTCTTGTCTTGGTTGAAACAGGAGAGTTCGCAGCACGCTTTGAAGAAGTACGTGAAGAAGATATTGAACTGATTGATCGATTAAGTGATGAAGATTTATACTTACTGAAGGAGGAGCTATAAAATGACTAAGAAACTTACAGTGAACGATGTAGCACATCTACTAGAGGATAATGGGTTAATAGAAGTTATATTTGGAGATGATAATAGGTTTTATTATGACACACCTAGATATACAATAGATGAGCTTGTTGGTAAGTATGGAGAACGAGTGGTTACATGGATTACACCAACCCCAGAAGATGGAGATGAAGGAATGACAATTGAATTGGAAGGTGATAGAGTATGAACTATAAAACACTGTTAAAATTAGATTATGGATATACTGAAAACCAGTTGTTTGATTTAATTGAAAAATACAAGTGGCTATTCAAAGTGAATTACACAATTGATGAAATCTTTGCTGTAGAATACAAACGTCTCAAGTTAGAGGATGAAACTCATGGCATTTGAATTATCAATACAAGCTACAGGTAAACATGAAATACAGTTCATTGGTTACGAAAAAACACTTGAAGACGTAAGGAGGTTAGCTGAACGAATGAAAGAGCAAGAAGTGAATGAGGAAAATATTATAGAAAATAAAAAACTTCTTGCTGAAATTCGTAAAGAAATTAAAAAGTTAGATTCAGAACGATTAGCGGTTAAGCGTGAAATCATGACCCCGTATGATGAATTGAATGAAAAGATTAAACTATTGAAGGAAGTCCTGGGTGAAGGAGAGGAGCATATCAATTCCCAAATTAAACAGATTACACTACGAGAACAAGAGGAACGTAAGTTACAAATCAAAGAACTGTTTAAGAAATATCAGAAGTCATATAACTCTCCACAATGGCTTACTTTTGATAAGTTTTTAGCAAAGAACCCAACGCTTATAACCAATAAGGCTACGAGTGCCAAAAAGATACGTGAAGCAGTGGTTTCTTACTTTGACACCTTTAAGAATGATTACGAACAACTAAAACAAACCTACCCTGATAAAGATGATCGTTCAGCCATTTTAATTGCCTACTCTAAAAATGGATTTAATATGCAAGAAGCGATCATTGACTATGCGAACATGATTGCTGAGAAAGAACGTCTTGAAAAGGAACAGACTAGAATAAAAGAAACCAAAGTGCCTGACATTGTCATTATTACTGGAAACGAGCAAAAACAGGAGGCTCCTAAACCAGTTGAATATGTGACAATTAAGGTTAAGAAAGAAGACTTGAAGAAACTTAAAATTGAGTATGAGGTGGTAAAATGAATTTAACAACTGAGGAACTAATTAAGTTGGTAGAAGAAAATGATTTAAAAGCGTTTGAATTTGAAAATAAGCTACGTGACGAATATGGTTTTGATTCAGATGAATTAAATAGTTACAATCAAAGTAGTATTATGACATTACTTGGACTAATGAAGTTTAATAATTTAACAGTAGATGAAATGCTAGAAAAGTGTTTAGATGATCTACACAAGTAAGGGAATGTATGATATAATAGATTTTGTAAGCGAGAATAAAACAAATTAATTGGAGGAATTAAAATGTCAGAATTAAAAAAAGTAATTATTGTTAGTGCAGAGGAAGATGATATTAGTGTGAAATTACAGGTAGCCAGTGAAGATTATAGCGCTATCTATGAAGCAGCAGTATTTAAACAAACATATGATAAAGACTCTAAAACATGGAATGACTTCACAGATGAAGATACAAAAGGTAAAGAACGATTGGCTAAAGCCTTAGAAATTCTAGGTGGATCGTTTGATAATCTTGAAGATAAAGAATTAGAAATGTACGTAGACGAAGAAACAGGTAAAGCCTATTTTGAAGAAGGAACATCATTCAAAAAGATTGAGAAACCACTGGTTTCGCTAAAACGATTAAAGCAAGTACCAATTGTTGAAATCAAAGACAGTGCAAAAGGACGTGCTGTGGTAGTAGAACATGAGGGTAAATATTACTCATTCAACTTCAACTCAGGAGTTTATATTGAGAAATTGAATAAATTTATTCCTAATCAAGCGAAACTTGCAAAAGCTAAAGCACGCTTCAACGAGTTATTTGAAGATGTGAATGTAACATGGGATACATCAGATATGGCAGTTGGACTGGTTGTGGACTGTACTGTAAACAAGAACATGCTGGATCCAAAATCCCCATACGGTTGGTTAGAGGCACAGCCGCTTGATCCAGATGACCAGAAAGAGGCAGTGACAGAAGAAGACTTACCATTCTAAAATAAATTAAAAAAGAGTTAGCCTAAACGGTTGACTCTTTTCTTTTATCATGCTAAAATTAACTTGTAAGATAAAGAGGAGGAAATAGAATGGAAGAAATTTGGACAGATACTAAAGACTATGAAGGAGTTTATCAGGTGAGCAACTTGGGAAGAGTTAAGAGAGTTACAACAGGTAGGATTTTAAAAAGTGGTAAAGATAAAAAAGGATATCTAAAAGTTATCTTATGTAAAAACAATATTAAATCAGCCAAGACAATCCACCGTCTAGTAGCTCAAGCATTCATACCAAACCCAGAAAATAAACCACAAGTAAACCATATTGACGAGATTAAAACAAATAACATGGTTTCAAATCTAGAATGGATGACTGCTAAGGAAAATACTAATCATGGGACACGTAATGAAAGAGTGGCTAAAGCTGTCAGTAAAACTTTGAGTATTCCAATCATCGCAATTAATCTAAAAAATGGTGAGTCTACAGACTTCTGTAGTGGTAAAGAATGTGCTAGACAATTAGGTTTAGATCCATCACACATTACAGATGTTTTAAAAAGTAGACGTAGACAAACTGGTGGCTATACATTCAAATATAACGGAGGGTACAACTAATGAATATTGGAAATGTGGTAGAACTCAAACGAGATAATCTAAACGGCGTGGGTAATAAAGGTGACAAAGGAGTATTATTATACAAGCTGTATAAGCCAGTTGATGGTTACGAATGCATGGTCAAGTTATACAGTGGAGTCACTGAAGCCTTCCTAGAAAAAGATTTAAAATTAGCAACAAAAACTATTGACAAAGTAAACTTTGCATGGTAACATTAACTCATAAGATAAAGGGAGGAAAATTAAAATGACTAAACAAAACCCAGTACTAGAAACATTGAAGAAAATGAACCACACACAAGAGGAGGAAAAAGAAATGACCAACGATCAATTACAAAACGAAATTTTAAAGGAACAATTAACACAACTTAAAAGCATAAAAGAGAATTCTAATAAGCCAAGTTTGACTGTTTATTTATTGCTAGCATTGTTCTTGGGTGGTATTGGCGCACATGATTTCTATGTTGGAAAACCAGTAAAAGGACTTATTAAATTAGCGTTCTGTTGGACTGGTATCCCTACAATTATTTCACTATTCAATATTATTGGCGCACTGATAAACAAAGATGATTTCAAATAAAGGGAGGAACTTTAAATGATGTTAGTAGACAAATTAATTTTAACAGTCAAAGATGAAGATGGTGTCATCATTAATAGACATTTTAATG
>ERZ772879.1364-NODE-1364-length-17038-cov-4.585880_pt1 | contig 17038 bp, 18 predicted proteins | sample MGYA00580582_ERZ772879 | MGnify/ENA primary metagenome ERZ772879 (study PRJEB29015, sample SAMEA2737682) | human gut metagenome | biome: human gut; feature: human-associated habitat; material: faeces | place: China | collected 2012 ... | reverse complement strand
ACATATTTTAAAGGTAGATGTACGGGCAGCAAGGAATAAAATTGGCTATGTTTCGTAGATTTTATAACTGACTTCGATAAAGTGTAAGATTTTACTGACAAAAATGAAGGTTTGAGAGGAGTTTTTGTGATTTTAGGGTATTTTCAATGTGAAGATTTTGTTTATTTTATAAGGACTTTCTCGAACTCGTTCTCGAACTCATTTTGTGTATTTTTGCTATTTTTGTGTGGAGTTAAGTGAAATGGTGGAGGATGAGGAGAAGAAGAGGGGATTTCAAATTTTGAACGTGGGGTGTGAGTTGAACACCTAGAGTATTTACAGGAATTGACAATATGTTAAAAAATGTAAACATACCCCCTCTGCCAGATCAATGTGATGTAGTTTTTAATACTATGTTTACTATATGTGTATATTATGACATTACACTTAGTTAGCATCTGGAAAAATAATTTTGAAAAGATAGAGAAAATTACGCTGGAAATAGAAAAACAGAATCTGGATTTCACTTACGAAGAAAGTAAGATAAAAGAATTTTCGAATATTATTACAGCATTAATTAAGATGAGGGATGCATTAAAAGAGTCATTGTATCAAACCTGGAAGATAGAAAATGAAAAAAATGAGGAAATAGCAGCATTGGCTCATGATATAAAAATACCGCTTACAATTATCAGTGGAAATACAGAGCTTTTAAAATGTTATTCATCTGATGAGTACAGTTTATCTCATCTGCAAAGTATTTGGGGAGCTGTGGGCAAGATGGAGGAATACGTTAATTTATTAATTAAATATGTGAAAGCTGATAGAATTGATTTTCACGAAAAGGAAAGTATGCCCTGCAACAGTTTTTCTCATAAAATAGTCTCTGAGATTAAAGAGTATATCAGCGGATCTGAAGAAATAATTAAATTTAATGTTGAAAAAGTGAGGGGCACTATTAAGATAGACTACGTATCTTTAGAAAGGGCAATTTTTAACATTATTGATAACGCAATAGAATATAAGGTATATGGTGACAAAATAATGTGTTTTATTGGACAAAAAGATGATTCTTATATATTTACCATATGTAATGAAAAAGGAGAGTTTAGTAGTCAGGTTCTTGAGAATGGAACTAAATTATTTTTTACTTCAAATAATAATAGAAATTCAATTCACTATGGTATTGGCCTAGCTTATGCGAATAAAGTTATTCAATCTTGTGAAGGGGAATTGGAACTATACAATTCTAAAGAGCATGGTGCTGTGGTAAGCATAAAATTACCGATCACATAGAGGAAAAGGGGGAAACCGTAAATTTGGTCATCCCCCTTTTCTTACTTTTACATATCCGTGTCACTTTCTAATATAATAAGTAACTCTTCTAATGATGCTTCGTCTATAAATTTTCCTTCGGGAGTATATGAGTAGCCATATAAGATGGTTCCTTCGTTTTGCAATGACATATGTGCGTACACTAACTTGTCTTTTCCAAATGCTTCAATGTCTTCCTTAACAGAAAGTAGAAGTTCTTCTTTTGTTTTCATGGAAAGGGTGCCTTTATCTTTTTCTTAAGTATATCATATTTTAGGAATATGTTCAAAAAATCTTGATATTTTTTTGATAATTTCACTTTATAGTTGACTTATAACAGATTAGGAGGTAGAAATGAAAAATTTATACTATAACACTCAAAAGTTTATGTTTCGTATACCAAATGATGTAGAGAGAAAACTTGACTTTACGGAAGAGGAGATAAAAAACGCGTGTTTAGATGCAAAGTTCCGTGAAAAAGTCAGTATAGCAAGTCCTGCATTAGTTGATATGATGGATTTGTACATTAAAAATCCAGAGAAATTATCTGAGAAGAAGTTAGTAAACTTCCAAAATTCAATTATGAAATATTTGATTAGGAGCAAAAATAGAACTACACCATTTGGGCTTTTTTCAGGTGTCGGTCTGGGAAAATTCGGAGATAGTGATACTTTTGACGTATCAGGGGCTAAATATCAAAAGAAAGTCAATATTGATTCAGAATGGCTTTTTGGATTTATATCTCAGTTAGAAAAGATTAAGTCACAAAGACTTAGGTTTAAAATAAATGATGCATGTTATATTAAAGGAAATAGAGCTATTCTTTTATATTCTACTGAAAAGGAAATAGAAGAAATTAGTGTAAGAGCGACTAGGGTCTTTGAAATTATTTATGAGTCATGCCAGGAATTCAAAGAATATAACCAGATTGCTAGAATCATTGAAGAAGAGTATCCTAATGTGCCAAATGAAAAAGTTACTTTTTATTTAAATGAGCTTATTTCAAAAGAAATACTAATTTCAGACCTTAGGCCGTCTTTAAATTCAAGAAATCAAATAGCATATGTAATTGAGCGATTAAGAGAAAGTGCACTTTTTGAAGAAGCAGGAAATATTATAGAGATAAGCAAGATGTGTACCTCCTACATGAATTTACCAGTAGGTGAAGGGATAACTCTGTACGATAAAATAGTATCTAAAATGAAGCTACTGTATTCTTGTTCGTCTTACTTACAAGTGGATACAGTAATTGAAAATGCTGAGTTTGAAATAAAATCAACAGTTGCAAATAAGATTAATAGGTTGGCAAGCTTTTTTGTTTATATAAGCAATGATAAGAATGAGAGTCACACTTATTTAGATGAATATAGGAATAAGTTTATTGAAAAGTATGGAGTTGACAGAGAAGTACCATTATTAGAAATGTTAGATTCAAATATTGGAATAGGAGCACCGACTTCATATCTTAATCCCCAAAATGATTTTTTTGAGGAAGATTCTACTAAACCTAATTACAATTTAAGGTTAAAAAATTATTTGCTGAATAAATATGAATCTGCTATTACCAATAAAACATCTATCACTTTAGAACAGGACGAAATTGAGGGGATTCTAAAAAGAGAAATTAAAACGGATGAAGTCCCCATATCGTTAGAGCTGTATTTCCAACTTAAGAAGAGAAATGATGAATTAAATCTTTGTTTAGGTCCTAATTGTGGTTCGCTTGTAGCTGGTAAAACTTTTGGTCGATTCTCCACAATCTCCGATGAATTTGCGGATATGTTGGAAGATATTAATAAGGAAGAAAGAAGATTACGTGATGATAATATTGAAATGTGTGAGATTGGGTTTCTTCCTGCACCGGCCAGAAATGGAAATATTGTTAGAACCCGCACATTTAGAGAAAAGAAAACGGTTATTTTTACAGCAGCAGATAAAGGAACTACTGATGTTATCAATATAAAAGATATTTCCATAGGGGTTTTTAATGAGTTGTTTTACGCAAGAGATTATAAAACAAAGAAATTAGTCGTCTTTGAATCTAATAATATGTACAATCCGATGCTAAATCCTAATATATTAAGGTTTTTACAGGACATATCACATGAAGGGAAGAGATCTTGGTCAGAATTTCCTTGGACATATATATTCTCAGAGTTCCGCCATGTACCAGCCATAAAGTTTGAGGATATTGTAATTGAAAATGAAAAATGGAAGTTAAACCTTAGTGAGATGCGATTAGAAAAGAAAAATTTTGAGGAATTTAAATGCAAGTTTTTACAACTTATAAAAGATAAAAACATACCGGATGATATTTATTTAACAGAAGCTGATAACAGAATAAAGCTGGACTTAAAAAAAGAATTGTCAATTAGGATTATTTTTGATGAATTTAAGAAACATGGTAGTCGTGATCTGATTCTTGAAAGAGCTGAAACTGGTGAAAATATTACTTATAGTGGTGAAGGGGGTCATACAACTGAAATTGTAGTTCCTCTTTTCAGAAAAGAAAAGGAACTACAGAATGTTTATCCGGCGGAGAAAGTGATTATTGAGAGAAAGAAACATTTAGAATTACCTTTTGAAAATTGGTTATATTTTAACCTATATTGCAATAGTAATCGTGAAGATGAATTGATTGCCTTTGATATCATGGATTTCTGTGAAGAGCTTAAAAAGAAATATGATGTAGATTATTTCTTTATGCGTTATGTAGATCCTAAACCACATGTACGGCTACGGATAAAAGGAACACAAGAAGTATTGTTACAGATATATCCGCTAATTATTAAATGGCAGCACCAATTATTGGATGATGGTATAATTGGTGATTTAAAAATTTCTATATATGATAGAGAGATTGAACGGTATGGTGGTGTGCATCTTATGGATATTGCAGAGCAAGTATTTTTTATCGACAGCTTTATTGTTGAAAGTATCCTCAGAATGAAGCGATTAGGGGTATTAGCTATGGATCAGGAGGATATAGCAATTATCTCAATCATTATGTATATTCAGGGATTTTATGAAAACTTTGAAGAACAAATGAATTTTCTGGCAATAAATTATCATACATCAGACTTTATGTCGGAATTTAAAAAGAAAAAGCAAAGATTAGTTTCATTATGCGGGTGTGAGAATGATTGGAAAGAATTATTAAGTAATGAAGAAGGAACTTCCCTATATAATTTATTAAATATGAGAACAGTTGTACTTAATAAATATAGGGATGAAATCAACAATATAAACCAGGATCCGTTGTTTAAAAATGGTATAGTTGCAAGCGTAATTCATCTACATTGTAATAGAATAATTGGAACGGATCGTGAACTGGAGAGAAAATTAATGGCATTTTCTGAAAGTATAATGTATGCTAAGCGATACATAATGAAGAGGAATGAAGATCATGAATAATAAGAAAGTAGGGTTTAAAGAAGTTTGGAGGGCTTTAAAGCAGATACCTAAAACTATAACTATAATTAGAAAAGTTGATAAAAAAGGATTTACACTTATAGTAATGCTAAGTATGATAGCGGGAGCTTTTCCTGTAATAACATTGGTATTATCACAGGAATTAATTAACTCAATAGTTAAGAAAAGCTCACCATTACGATATACCATCATTCTATTTACGATTTATATTATCGTTTCATTTTTAGGAAGTATTCTTGGAGAAGCAAAAGATTATATTGAAAGCAAATTTCAATATGTTCTTCAGTACAAATTGAATTACTTGATTATGGATAAGTGTACAAAACTGACATTAAAAGATTTTGAGACGCCTGCCATGTATGATAAAATTGAAAAAATCACCGGAGAAGTGGCATATAAGCCATATCAAATTATGATTGCAATTATAGGAATTATTACTTCGGTTGTAACAATGCTATCTTCAGCCTTTTTATTATTTGCATGGAATCCATATATATCTATGCTATTACTCGTAGTTCCTATTATATCAATGCTATATTACTTAAAAATAGGGCAACAGGAATTTGAAATAATGTGGAATAGAGCTAAAGACGAACGAAAAACATGGTATCTAACTTATTTACTGACGCATGATTTTTCATTCAAAGAGATATCCTTATTGGATTTGAAAGACTATTTTCTTAAAAAGTATTGGAGTATTAGTGCTCTTTTCATTCGCCAAAACACCTCCATCCTGAAAAGAAAAACGTTATTCAATATTCTATATGAGTTATCTATACAAATTGTGAGTGCAATCATTATAGGAGTGGCTATAATGTCAGCATATGTTGGTGAGATTCTTGTTGGTAATGTTATGAGTTATATTAGGAGTGTAGGGTTAGTACAAACAAATTCTCAGGCAATAATGTCAAATATTTATACAGTATATAGTAGTACATTGTATATGGATATGCTTTTTCAATTTTTGAATTACTGTGTAAAAGAAGATAGTTCAGAAAAAATAGTGATGAAGGAACCAATTAATAAAATAGATATTAAAGAACTTTCATTTTCATATAATGGAAAAACAAAAGTATTGGACAAAATTAATCTGACATTGGTACAAGGCGAAAAGGTTGCTCTTGTAGGTCCTAACGGATCAGGAAAAAGCACTTTTTTGAAAATTTTAGCCGGGCTCTATAACATCGAAGAAGGCGAAATATTGATAAATGGTAGATCGTTAATAGATTTGGATATCAGAAGTTATAGATCAAAGATGTCTGTTTTATTTCAAGATTTTGTAAAATATGAGCTTAGTTTAAGGGAAAATATCGGCTTTGGAGATATTCAAAATCTAAACAATGATGAAAAAATGGTTCAAATGCTTCATAAGTTACAAACTAAGTTTTTGCAAACGGATAATGGAAGTTATAATTTGGATTTGCAGCTAGGAAATTGGTTTGAAGATGGATGTCAATTGTCTCAAGGGCAGTGGCAGAAAATAGCATTAGGAAGAGTTTATTTTAGAGATGCATCTTTTTATATTTTAGATGAGCCAAATGCTGCACTTGATACAGTATCTGAAAGAGAAGTTTTTGAAAAATTTTTTGAATTATCAAAAGATAAAATTGGCGTTTTTATTTCTCATCGCCTTAATGCAGCAAAAATGGCAGATAAAATTATAGTTATGGATCAGGGCAAAATTGTTGGAATAGGCAAACATGATGAGCTACTGCGAAACTGTATGACATATCAAAAGCTATATAAAGCGGAATCATATGAAAGAGAGGACATGTAGGAAAATGGAATGCGATATTTTAACTATGACCAAGAACATTGCTACAAATTTAAGTGATTACGAAAGAATGTTAAAAATAATGGGGAGAAAAGAAAACCAACGGACTTGGGAAGGAATAGAATTTGAAGCATTTTCACCACTTACTTTGAGTCATGGTCTTCCGGGGATTTGTTTATTGTACGGAAAATTAATGGAGTGTTGTCCAAAAGAAGACAAATGGGGACGATTTGCTCATAATTATTTATCACTAATGGTAGAAGAGCTAAATAAAAAGGGATTTCAAAGTCTGTCTATGTTTTCAGGTGCTGCCGGTGTGGCTCTATCAGTAGCTAGTGTTTCCAATGATTTTTTAAACTATAACAAATTACTAAATACGTTGAATGACTATATCCTAAATCGGTTTGAAGAGTCATACAGCAATATAGTAAAAGAGGAAGGGACACATTCACTCTATTACGATGTAATTGAAGGGCTGAGCGGTGTTTTGAGTTATCTAGGAATTTATAGAAATCAAAGAAAGTATTATAATGTCATCACAAGAGGATTGGAGATTCTTGTAAATTTGACTAAAGACATTGAGATTCAAGGTCAAGTTGTTCCGGGTTGGTATATTCCGGTTCAAAACCAATTTAGTGAATTAGAACAAGATCTTTATCCAAAAGGCAATTTCAATACCAGTTTATCTCATGGTATTGCAGGACCATTAACAATTCTTTCAGATATGATGGCTAATGGGATTATTGTGGATGGACAAGAAGAAGCTATAATAAAAATAATTAAATTCCTTTTTGATTTTAAGTTGAATGATGGTGAACGTGATTTCTGGAAAGGGCAGATAGATTTTGATGAAGTAGTAAACAAAAAATTAACCGATGAAAATATTATTCGGCGAGATGCATGGTGTTATGGAAATCCGGGAATATGTTATGCAATTGTATCGGCCGGTAATGCTTTAGACAATCAGTTTTTGATTGATTACGGAATAGAAAATTTGAGACTTACAATGAACAATATTAAAGGTATTTTTTCACCTACATTTTGTCATGGATATGCTGGTCTATACCAAGTATTAAATTCGGTAGAAATGTTGTTACAAAAGGAGTTTTTTTCTTTAGAAAAGGAACTCTTGAAGAATAAAATAACTGATTTTTATAATCCGGATTATATATATGGATTTAAAAATATGGAGCTTGACAATAAAATGGAGAAAATAAAACCATATGATGTATGTGGACTGTTAGAAGGAACGACCGGCGTATGTCTCTCTCTTCTTGAAGGAGAGAAGAAGAGCGATAATTTATGGAAGAAAGCTTTTTTATTGGCATAAAAAGATAGGATAGGAGTAAACGGTGAATAGTAAGTACCAAGATTTTCGCTAGTTTTCATGAGATAATCACTTTGAAAAATCTAAGATTTTTTAGAGGAGGAATAATCTCATGGATAAAATAACTCATAAAGTTCGATGTGAACAATGGACAAATATCATCAAAGAATGTCTTACTAGTGGAATGTCCAAAACGACTTGGTGCCGAGAGGATGGTATTTCAGATAAATCATTTTTTTACTGGCAACGAATTCTCCGAGAAGAAGCATACCTCTCTACATTAGAGAACACCTTGACGCCAGCTGTTAAAGAAAATTCAGTTCCAACAACTACAGATTTCGTTGAAATCAAAATGACTGATCACACAAGTTCATCTGCCAGTCCTTTTAAACCGGATGTTGTTATTCGAAGAGGATCTGTTTCAATTGAAATATCAAATAAAGCTACAGAAGAACTTCTAAATAAGGTTGGGGGGGCTTCTACATGCTTAATGATGCTGTCGGATTTGAAAAAATTTTTATTGCCACAGGGTTATCCTCACGATATTTTTATCCTCATCTTTTTCATGATGCATTAATTTTAGCCAGTTTTTCAATAGAAATATAAGGATAACCTTAATTTCCAGCCTGAAATAGCCCTAAAGCATCTTAGGCTGGAAATTTACATGTTATTGGCACCCTGAATCTGTACTTCAGTCATACACTTCATGATAGAGCAGAATAATGATATCTCCATACCTGACTGCAAAATAGTATTCCGTTAACATTTGATCACACCGCTTCAGATTTACTGTGTAGGTACTGCTTGATTTCTTCATAGCTCCGTCCGCTTTGTGCTATAGCATCCAATAGCTTTTTCTGACGAAGTGAATCCCGCTTATCTAACAGATCTTTTAATGTTGCTGCCACAGCATCATATAGATGTTTTGCTTTCGCCAGATCTTGCTGTGCTTTTTCAATTTTAGTATCCAGTAGTTCTGCGTTAATCTCACGTGCCATATTTACCGCCATTCTTTCTGAATGTTTGATTTCTTAAGTGTATTACTGATCTCTCCGACCCGATAAGTAATATTTCTTTCATTCATCCCAAAAGCCTTTAAGATTTTTTTCTGCTTTGCTGTTACAGCATGATCCAACCGGTATACATTATCCGTCTGTCGTGTCATTTCAATCTTCTCAAGTTCCTTGATTACTGCTGGAACTGTCATATAATTCTGTTTACTCTCAAGTTTTTCATTTTTTTCATGTAATGCAGTATAAATTTTGTTTCGGATTATCAGTGCGATGAATTGTGTAAAAATCCTTCCCTCAACTCCTTCGTTTGTATGTGAACGCATGCTCTTGTTTCCAAGGAATGATTTATCAGAGGCAAAAAATTTGATATTTACTAAATAGCTGGGAGAAATCCTATCAGATGACTTTTATAAAATGCCAATATATGGAGAATTATTACTCAAACCTAGTTCCCAAAGGCAAGTGTTGCTTTGACGCTTATAATAACAAGAAAACGTTCATAGAATAATTTATAAGTAAAACCTACTGTTGAAAGCAAAATAATGACATGAACAATCGAAGAAATTACATTTGGATATATGGATGTATTTTATGTGGTATGTTGAAATTATAATATTTACGAGGCGATTGCTGATTGTCGCATGTTTGAAAAAAGTGATTAAGATGTGTTAGGTGTTATTTGGATCGTTATCTCTTAACTTCTTGTAAAATTAACTCTCGTTTCCAAAGAATGGCTTATTTATGCGGATTTTGCGTATTGTATCGTTAATGATAAGAGAATTAATTACCTCTCGAGAATTAACATATAAAATACTCGCAAATCTACTATTCATGGGGGTTTTGGGCAATCGAGAGTTAAATTATCAGGAAGTTAAGATTATCTATTGATTCTCATGTCTGGTACAGAAACAAAATCTGATAACCTGTATGAAAAAAATAAATTTTTACTGACAATTACCGATTTCCCATTCAATAATCCTACTATCTCTGTATAAAACATAATGACGTAATTGATTACTCTCATTATTTGTATTACGACGCATGAATTAGGGTAGCATAGAATTACAATATAATTATGAGGTAATCAATTATGGAGAGTAGAATCAAACAGCTCAGGGAGAAACGAGGACTTATACAGGAAATTCTTGCAGCAGAATTAGGAATAACTCAGCAAATGCTTAGTAAATATGAGAGGGATGTCACATTGATAAAGGTGGATATTCTCAAGAAAATAGCAACGTATTTCAATGTAACTACTGATTATCTTTTGGGAGTTTCAGATGTAAAAAGGGATTTGCAGAGACAGATGAAAATGAATGAAACATTAGATGAGTATTATGACTTAATTGAGATATATAAGGATTTAGATTCGTATGACAAAGAAATGATATGGTCAATTATGCAGACGGTAAAGAAGGTGGGAGAAAAGCGAAAAAAGGACAATAAACTGATAGAAGAGAGTTGATGTGAATGCTGAATATAGCGATTTGTGATGATGATATTCAAACAACAGGGCAGATAGAAATGATGATTCAAAAAATAGCGAAAAGAAATTTTGCTGATGTAGATATAGAAGTATTCTGGAATGGTGAAAGCCTGGCAGATTCGGTTGTAGCAGGGGATGGATACGATATCATTTATTTAGACATAGAGATGAACAACGAGGATGGGATTTCAACAGCTAAAAGAATCAGGAAATATGATAAAAATGTTTTGATTATTTATGTTACCAGTCATGAAAATTATATGAAAGAATCTTTTTCAGTTCGACCATTTCAGTTTCTGGTAAAGCCAGTAAGTGAAAAACAAATGGAAACATGTTTTATGGCAGCTTATGAAGACATAAATAGTGGAGATTTTTACTTTCGTTATAGTTATCAACGTATGAATCATAAGGTATTGATCCGAGATATTTTATACTTTGAGAGCAGTAAACGGAAGGTGTTTATTGTGACTAGAGAAGAAACTTTTGAGTTTTATGGGAAATTAAATGAGATAGAGAACAGTCTGAAGGTATGTAAAATCTCTTTTTTACGTGTTCATCAGTCTTTTCTCGTAAATTATAAGCATATAAAAGGACAATCCTATGATTTTGTAGTAATGGACAATGGAAAAAAGATTTCCATTAGTGAAGACAGAAGAAAGCTTATCAGCGAGCAGTATTGTTCGATGGAGGATACATATTATGTGGATAGATAAGGCTTTGCCTTACGGAGCAGATATATTGCTGAGTGCTTATGCAGTATATCTGTTCTTTTATTATTTTGATATATTTTTTGCTCGAAAAAAGAGTAAAAAATTATGGGTGGCTGGATTGACGGAATTTGTTTTGTGGCAGTTTGGAATATCGACTATCATTAGTCTTCCTGCTTATGTAAATATTGCAGTTACAGTAATTGTTACATTGTTTGCAGTTACGATCACTTATGAGGGTATGTGGTGGAATAAGTGCGTGTTTGTGATTACATTTAATGCAATCTGGATGCTTATGGAAACCCTGAGTAATTATGTATTGATGATTTATTGTGAGCAATATGCTTCTATTCAGCCTATCGGCTCGTTTGTTTCTAAATCATTTTTTCTTGCAGTGATTATTGCACTGAAGAAAGTATTCACAGATGATGAGATTAAAGAACTGTCGGTTCGATACAGCATTATGCTCGTTTTGATTCCGATGGGGAGCATATACATTATGAACAATGTATTTATGCTTGGATTTACAGTAAATGATAATCATACTCGTATTAACTCGGCAATTACAGTAATTATTTTGCTGGTAATGAATATACTTATATTTTACATTTATATGAAATTAGCCGATGATTTACGATTAAGACGTATGGCTTCTGTATATGAACAGCAGCTTGAATTATGTGAACGGCATCAGCAGGAAAGGGAAATTTCAATACTTCAATTACGTGATGCTAAACATAATATGAAAAATAATCTTGTGTCCATCCTTGCTTATGCAGAAAACAGGCAACATGAAAAGATTATTGGATTTATAAATGAAATTATGGAAGAAAGTGGAATGGCTATAGCTGCCATTTCTAACAGTGGAAATATAGTCATTGATTCACTGATTGGGTATTGGTATGTAACCGCAAAGAAGAAAGAAATAGATTTTAAAACGGATATTTGCATTCCTATGATGCTACCGTTTAAAGGCGCAGATATATGTTTGATACTTGGAAACTTATTGGAAAATGCAGTAGAAGCAGCACAAAAAGTGGATGGAAAGAAATATATAGAAATCAAAATGAAATATGATAAGAATAATATTTTACTTTCAGTAACAAATAGTTATAGTGGAAAATTGCTGAAAACAAAAGATCACCGATTAAAATCAACAAAAACTGATACTGAAAATCATGGTGTTGGACTGGCATCTGTTTACCGGGCAGTCGCAAAATATTGTGGGACTATTATAATTGATGACTCTGTGTCCGGGCAGTTTAAGATTCGGGTATTGTTATACGGAAACCAGGAATAATTACATAAGCTCTCGAAATTATTACAACAAAAATATAGACTATTAAAAATGATGGTAAAATAAAATGATAAATTAATTATGCGGCTATGAGGTCTTAATGTGGAGAAGATATTATTATTTAGCGATGATGAAAAATTATTTGAGATTACTAAACAAGTAACAGAAGGAAAACAGGAATTAATATGGGGCAATTATCAGTGTCTGGAAACAAATGGATATCCGTTTGCGGATGTTGTTATAATGCATTTTGATGAGGATAAAATCAGAAAAGATATACTTCAACCAATAATAAAGGTAAAAGGAAGATTAGGGCATTTGACTCCGATCCTTGCTGTTATAGAAAATGGAAGTATGCAGGACATTTTTTCAGTTCTTAAAATAGGTGTGTATGATTATATAGAAACAATAGATGACTTGGAGAAATATCAGAAAAAAATACAAGATATTATTTTATGGGATTGGTATTTGAAAAAATATAAAGGTGGATAAAAAAGCAACGATCAGTGTGGCCATTGTTTTTTTGAACAATAGTATATGGAAAAAATTACATGAATACTCGTTTTTTTTACAAGAAAGAAAAAGGATAAGTTTTTTATAGTAGGATGTAAGAAAACAAATGAAGGAGGACTTCTATTATGAAACTTAAAGATGTAAAAAAACAGTCGGCAAAAATGCTGGCAAGTGTGTCATTAAAACTTGGCAAAATGTCAGCCGACAGTGCGTGCTGTTATATTTATCATCAGCCCAAAATGCCGGAAGCTCTGAAAAATATGAAACAATCTTAATATGAAACAGCTTTCAGAAAAAATAGCAAAGTATGTTATAAAAACTGGTGTTGTTTCCCCGGAATTATATGTAGTATATCAATATGGCTTTCAGATTGGACTTGAGATGCTATGCTGTTTCGTAACTTGTTTGAGTATAGCAATATATATGCATATGATTCCGGAATTCGCAATATTTACTGGGATTTTTATGTTGCTACGGACTTATGCCGGTGGCGTGCATCTTAACAGTTTTGGATCATGTTTTATATGTTCAGTCACTGTACAGATAATAGCAATGTATTTTAACAGTAAATATAAGTTTACGGTAGGTACAGCGTGGATTCTTATATTAGTAAGTGCGATACTGATATTGAAAGCTGCGCCAGTAGAGTGCATTAATCGAGAACTTGATGATACTGAAAAAGAACACTGTAAAAAAGTAACCATGAAAGTCTTAAGTGCTGTTATTGTATTTGCTGGTTGTTGTACACTTGCAGGAATACCAGACATACTTTCCTTAGTTGCACTGACTTCCTTTATAATTTTGATCTCTCAGTATGTTGGTATTTTGAAATATAAAATTGAAAAGAGCAAGAATAAGCGGAGATGATAAAAAATTGTTTCCGCTTTTTTTATTATATGGAATGGAGGGAGAAAATTATTTTTGAATATTAGATTATTTATATGAAAACGTCCGATGGATTTCAATCCATAAGGACGTTTTTTGTATATCATAAGAACTTTTTTATAGAGTTTTTCTTTTAAACCCGAACAATGGGGGCTTCCCAATCGGGATAAGGGTGAAAGGGAAAAAGACCTTTGCTCATATCTCATGGTCGGGAAGGAGGTGAACTCTATGGAGCAATCTTCTTCCTATGACGAGAAAACGGTAATGCACCAGTTTGATCGAAAATGCAAATTGGCATTAAAGGGCGAAACTGTGGATTATGAAAGACATTTAGCCTATCTTAGAAAACATGAAACTTTGTTTTCAGAACTATCCGAACAAGAGATGGAGAGCCTTTCTATATTTGATGAATATGAATTGGAAAAAAGCTATTTTCGGGCAGGCGGTTATGATGTGGAGGTAAAAAATGCTCTATTGGCAGAAGCATTAACTGCGCTGACAGAGAGAAAAAGGGACATTATTCTTTTATCATACTTCATGGAAATGAATGATGCGGATATAGCAAGAAAACTGAACCTTGTAAGAAGTACGGTACATGAGCATCGTACACGATCGCTTGAAATACTAAAGATTATGCTGGAGGAAAATGCAGGTGAAAACGGAAGAAAAAAGCGTAAATAATAAAAAATTGATACCGTTTTGGGTAATCGAAAGAGCATTGGAGGGTGACATTCAGGCGATAAATAAAATTCTGAAACATTATGAAGGATATATTGCAAAATTGTCGGTTAGAAAAATGTATGATGAGTATGGCTGTGTTCATTATTGTGTAGATGAAACACTTCGTAGACGTCTGGAAACAAAATTGATAAAAACAATTATTGGATTTAAAATAGTTCGCTAAAAAACATTTGAAAGCATCCCTTTCTGCTGAAAAAGCTATTTAGCGTTGTTTGTACCTTGAAAATTTAATATTTATCCTGCAGGACATATGAAACAGAGGAGCTGTATAGCAAATACGCCAAGACTGTCTGCATTATAACTTTGCGACATCGTGACGCAAAGTGGAAATGTTGTAAACGAAGAAATATCAAAATGATATTGAAGTAAAGGCACGAGCGATAAATATTTGGCTGTAATCAGGAAGTGGGACTTTTGTGGCGAAGATACTGTTTCTGATAATGATACTTCCGGGAAAGCTGCCCGGTCTGGAAAGATGGTGAAATACCAATGAAGCTATTACCCGATGGCTGCCTGCAGGATTATCTATAAATAAATAAGGAAGGGAAAATGAACAGTACAAAATTATTAAGATATAGTATGCAGCTATCCATGCTAAAGCAACTTAGATCATTAGAACTTATCAATGAAAATGAATATCGCTTAATAGAGAAAAAACTAAAAAAAGATTATGGTGTAATTTCCAATATTACTGCTTGACTAGTACAAAGTTGCGTTGTAGAATAATATTAACACTACGATAGGAATACATAAGAAAGGACCGGTGAAATGGAAGTTGAAATCATTAAAGCGAACAGTTATGATGAAGATATTTCTAATGGAAGAAGGATTGACAGATTAAGAGTTGCCGCATATTGTCGTGTTAGTACTGATGATGAAGATCAGATTAAAAGCTATAATTCAATGGTCAGGTATTATACTGATTTGATTAAAAGTAATAAACAGTGGGTATTTGCCGGAGTCTTTGCAGATAAAGCTATCACAGGAACGAAAACAGATAAACGTGAAGAATTTCAGTTACTGATTCAGGAATGCCTTTCAGGAAATATTGATATGGTAATTGCAAAGAGTATTCCACGATTTGCAAGAAATACTTTAGATACATTAAAATATGTAAGAATGCTAAGAGAAAGGAATATAGCAGTATATTTTGAGGTTGAAAAAATTAATACCTTAAAGGATGGGGAATTTTTACTGACTATTTTAAGTTCTGTTGCACAGCAAGAGGTGGAAAATACATCTGCATATGTAAAAAAAGGCTTAAAGATGAAAATGAAACGAGGAGAACTCGTTGGATTTCAGGGATGCTTAGGTTATGATTATGATGTGGTGACTAAATCGCTTTCTGTTAATGAAGAAGGTGCGGAAACAGTTCGATACATATTTGATAGATATGTTGCAGGAGCTGGAAGTACGATGATTGCAAGGGAATTAAACGAACAGGGAATCCCAACCATTAAGGGAAATCCATGGACCTCTTCCAGTGTGATGGGAATTATTAATAATGAAAAATATAAAGGAGATATTTTATTAGGAAAGACTTTTACAGTAGATCCAATATCAAAGAGAAGGTTGGAAAATCTTGGTGAAGAAGATAGGTTTTATATAAAGAACCATCATGAAGCAATTATATCAGAGGAAACTTTTGCAAGAGCCCAGGAAATACGAGAACGTCGTAATGGAGGACGTAAAAAGGGAGTTGCCCCTGGGAAAAGAGAAAAATTCAGCAGACAGTATGCATTTAGCTGTATGTTGGAGTGTGGATTTTGTGGTGCGAATTTATCAAGGCGAAGGTGGCATAGCAGCTCAAAATATACAAAAACTATTTGGCAATGCGTGGAATCAACGAAGCATGGTAAAAGGTTTTGCCCAGACAGTAAAGGAATTCCAGAGCAGGTTATAGAGGATGCTTTTATTGAATCTTACCGCATGTTATGTATGGATCATAAAGACGTGTTGGAGGAATTTATTAAGAGAGTTGAGAAAACTTTATTGGAAGATTCGATAGAAGATAAAATTGAAAAGCTTAATAGAAGCGTTTATAATATTCAATACAAGAGAAAAAAGTTGCTGGAAAATTATTTAGAAGGTGTTGTGGCTAAAGACATTTATGAGGAAACAGATATGGGATATGAAAAGAAATTGTCTGAAGCAAAATCACAGCTGAGTATGTTGGAACAGCAATATGACAATGAGGGAAGCTTACAAAGAAGACTTGCAGATTTTAAGAAGGCATTGTCAAAAAATCAAGTATTAGAAGAATTTGACAGAGGAATATTTGAAAGTATCATCGAAAAAGTTATTGTCGGTGGTTACGATGAAAATGGAGAGAAAGATCCCTATAAAATCATTTTCATATATAAAACAGGATTCAAAAATGAAATTGGAAACGCAAAAGAACGATTTGGGAAGAAATCAAAAGCAGTAGAAACAGTGAAAGAAATGTGTTCCCATATCGTAGACGAGGTAAAGGATGTGTGTTCCTATGTTAGTGACAACACATGTCGAAACGGTTGTCAAATTATCCCTCAAAAAAGATACACCTAAGATTGAGGTTACAATGGAGCCTG
>ERZ772879.1350-NODE-1350-length-17140-cov-3.245888_pt1 | contig 17140 bp, 16 predicted proteins | sample MGYA00580582_ERZ772879 | MGnify/ENA primary metagenome ERZ772879 (study PRJEB29015, sample SAMEA2737682) | human gut metagenome | biome: human gut; feature: human-associated habitat; material: faeces | place: China | collected 2012 ... | reverse complement strand
CCGGCGCTGTCATCAGCGCTGTGGAGGCCAACCCTCTGGCCATCGGCTACGCTTCTCTGTCCGCTGTGGGCGACACCGTAGCCATGGTCACCGTGGAGGGCGTGGAGTGCAGCGAGGCTACCGTCAAGGACGGCAGCTACAAGATCCAGCGTCCCTTTGTGTTCGTCACCAACAAGAGCGTGACCCTGTCGGAGCAGGCACAAGCCTTCATGGACTTTGCCGCCAGCAAGGACGCTGCCGACCTCATCCGCACCGCCGGTGCTGTGCCCGTGAACGAGTAAAAGGCGCTCAGAGCCAGCCCGGCTGGGAGTTCCCCCGCGAAATTCGGGGCTTCCAGCTCCCGCCCTATTGCCTACGGCAACAGGGTCTCACCCTCGGATCATTCGCTGGTGAAACTCCCGGCCGAACTGACCCGGTAAACAGGATGGGGACAATGATAAAATTAGCCCACCGCGTTGGCCTGCCGTTTCTGCGAGCCGACGCGGCTTTTATAAAGGTTTTCAGCTATGAACAAAAAATCCTATCTGGCAGGGGTACGGCTGCCCCGCACCCCTGCCGACTGGCTGGAAGCGATGATGAATTTCATCTTCTTCCTGTGCGGCATGCTGGCGGTGGGCTGCGTGGTGCTCATCACGGTGTACATGGTCCTCTCCGGCGTGCCGGCCATCCACAAGATCGGCCTGTTCCGGTTCCTGCTGGGCACCGAGTGGGCCTCCACCGCCGCCGATCCGAAGTTCGGCATCCTGCCCTTTATCCTGTCCAGTGTGTACGGTACCCTGGGTGCCACCCTCATCGGTGTGCCCATCGGCCTGCTCACGGCGGTGTTCCTGTCCAAGGCGGCCGGCCCGAAGGTGCGCACGGTGGTGGTCACGGCCATTGAGCTGCTGAGCGGCATCCCCAGCGTGGTGTTCGGCCTGCTGGGCATGCAGGTGCTGGTGCCCGCCGTGGCAAAGACCTTTGGCAAGGCGTCCGGTGCCTGCCTGCTGTCGGCCATCGTGGTGCTGTCCATCATGATCCTGCCCAGCATCGTGTCCGTGTCGGTCACGGCCCTCAACGCCGTGCCGCCGGAATATGAGCAGGGCAGCCTGGCCCTGGGTGCCACCGACACCGAGACCTGGTTCAAGATCAGCGTGCCCGCTGCCAAAAGCGGCATTGCCGCCGGCATCGTGCTGGGCATCGGCCGCGCCATCGGCGAGGCCATGGCGGTAATGATGGTGGCCGGCAACAGCCCCAACATGCCGGACAGCGTGTTCCGCAGCGTCACCTTCCTGACCACGGCCATTGCCAAGGAAATGAGCTACGCCGGCGGCCTGCAGCGGCAGGCGCTGTTCAGCATCGCTTTGGTGCTGTTCATGTTCATCATGCTCATCAATATTGTGCTGAACGTGGTGCTGAAGGGAGGCGACCGCGATGCATAACGGGTTTTCGCCCTCCCGCCGGGCATGGAACCGTGTGATGACGGTGCTGGTGTGGGCGGCTGCCCTGCTGGTCATGGCGCTGGTGGCGGGCATCCTGGGCATGGTGCTGGTGCGCGGTGTGCCGCACATCAGCTGGAACTTCCTCACCACCACGGCCAGCGTGCTGAAAGGCACCGACGGCATCCTGCCGGCCATCCTCAATACGCTGTACGTCATCCTGCTGACCCTGCTCATCGTGCTGCCGCTGGGTGTGGGCGCGGCGGTCTACCTGACCGAATACGCCTCCAACCGCCGTCTGATCGAGGTAATCGAGTTAACCAACGAGACGCTCGCCGGCATCGTGATCAAGCTCGAAAGGCTGCGTGAGGAGTACCGCAGCATCGCCAAGACCCTGCTCGAGGATTCCTCCGTCAAGAGCCGCATGGTCGGTGTCGGGCACATCTCGACCGAGAAAGCCCTCGAGCTCTCGATGGTCGGCCCCTTCGCACGCGCCTCCAACGTCGCCACCGACGAGCGCCTCAACGGCATCGGTGCCTACGGCGAGCTCGCCTCCTTCGAACCCGTGCTCTCCGATGGCGGCGATTGCTACGCGCGCTGCGATGTACGCGTGCGCGAGGTACTGCAATCCATCGACATCATTGCCGAGCTCGTCGACAAGATTCCCGACGGCGAGGTCATGGTGCCTGTCAAGGGCGCGCCCGAGGATGGCGCCCAGGCGATGACGACGCTCGAACAGCCCCGTGGCCAGGCTTTCTATTACTCGAAGGGCAACGGTACCAAGAATCTCGCCCGCATGCGCGTGCGCACGCCGACGAGTCAGAACATCGCAGGCATGGTTGCCGCGCTTTCCAACGTCGAGCTTGCTGACGTACCCATGGTCGTCCTCACGATTGACCCGTGCATCAGCTGCACTGAAAGGTAGAGAGATGGGTGTATTCAAACTGGGCGGACTGACGCTCAAGAGCCTGTTCAGCAAGCGCGCGACGAGGAAATACCCCTACGAGGTACGCGAGGCTTTCGAGAACGCACGTGGTCAGATCGACATGATCGACATCCACAACTGCATCTTCTGCGGCATGTGCCAGCGTAAGTGCCCTGCCGATTGCATCGTCGTCGATCGTGATGAGTCGCGCTGGACCTACTGGCCCTACAAGTGCATCGCCTGTGGCGCCTGCGTAGCCTCCTGCCCGACCAAGGACCTCGAAATGCTCAAGGAGCGTCCGCCCATCACAACGGACAACCAGACGACGCGCGTCTACGAGCTCACCGAAGAGGAAAAGGCCGAGAAGGCACGCATCGCCGCCGAAAAGAAGGCAGCTGCACTCAAGGCTGCCGAAGAGAAGAAGAAAGCCGCTGCGGCGAAGAAGGCTGCCGAGGAGGCAGCTGGCAACGCACCAGCGGGGGAGTAGTCCGAATTTTGCCAGAGGAGTTTCGATGGCATCAGATGAGATGGCACATACTGAAGAGGAGCAAGTGCTCGACAAGGTACTCACCGCTCCTAACGTAATTACGCTCGTGCGCCTGTTGCTGCTCCCGCTCTTCCTCTGGCTTCTCTTTGCCACGCCCCATCACATTGCGGCGCTCGTCGTGTATGCCGTCGCCGCCTCGACCGACTGGGTCGATGGCCAGGTCGCGCGTCGCACGCATCAGGTCTCCAAGCTCGGCAAGCTCTTCGATCCCTTCGTCGACAGGCTGCTCATCGCCGTCGGTGTTATCGCCATCTTCATACTCGGGCGTCTGCCCCTGTGGATACTCGTCTACCTCATCGTGCGCGACCTCTGCCTGTTGCTCGGGGGACGCTATCTGCTCGCCAGGGTCGGCAAGGTTCCGCCGGTCGTCTATGTGGGAAAGTTTGCAACCGCCTTCATCATGATTGGCTTTTGCTTCCTCCTGCTCGGGATGCCCCTGCTTCCCGGTCTCGGGCTTGCCGATGCGCCTGTGTGGCTCCCCGGTTTTGGCTGCAACGATGCCCTGCTCGGCATCTGGTTCGTCTACGCAGGTCTCATCTGCTCGATAATCGCCTTCATCATCTATGTCATAAAGGGCATTCGCCTCCTTGCAAGAGCATCCTGACCAGGGTATATCAAGGTTCTGTGCAGCTTTTGCGCAGGAGAATTAAATTTTGCTTAATCGTTTAATTATGCAGGGTACCTCTCGTGTCATTGGTGGTATTCTTAGCAGTCACATATTGCCCGATAGAAGAGGTTTGAGCACAGGTGACCGATTCGACTAACAAGCCAGAGCCCAGCAAGCGAATGCGACCCGCATCGGGTGCGTCTGCCTTCAAGCCGACGGCACGCAAGTCGGTGAAGCAACCTGCCTCCAAGCCTGTGCAAACCCCCAAGGCAGAGGCCATCCCCAAGGCTTCGAAACCCGCGAAGGCGGCAAAAGTTCCCAAGTCATCGAAGACCTTGCGTATTCCCAAGGCCACGCGCGCTTCAAAGATTCCGCGCACGACCACCACCTCGAAGGCGAGCAAGGCCGGTACGCTCTCAAGCGCGCCGAGCCGTCTCAGTAGCTCGTCCTCTCCCTGGGCTTCGAAGAGCGGCTCGTCTACCACGCAGGGTTTTGGCGCAATCGGTGGTGATCAACAATCGAAGGCTCGTTCGGCTCAGTCCGCGCGCAACGCGTTCGGGCGCTTCTCCCGCACGCAGGCGGCAAGTCCCAATGCCCGTGCGCGCGAAAAGGGCATGCCCGCAGCACGCACCCCAAGCACCTCGAACGAGTTCATCGCCTATACCAAGTCGCACCTCCAGATCATGATCCCGGTCTTCATCATCGTCGCGCTTCTGCTCATATATACGTGCGTCGACATCTTCTCCTCGTTTGGCAGGATCCACCCTGGCGTCTCCGTGCAGGGTATCGAGGTTGGTGGCATGAGCGTGCAGGATGCCGCCACTAAGATCAACGAGGAACTTTCCCCCAAGCTCTCCAATGCGCACGTGACCATTTACGAGAGTGCCGATATTGCCTCGGCCGATGGGGCGCAGATTCCGTCAGGTGGCATCGAGCAAGCTCATGCCGACGAGACGGCGGCGGGCTCGGACATCAACGATGACGGCACGATCGACAAATGGAACATAACGGCCGAGACCATCGGTGCCTACGTCGATGGCGAAGCGCTTGCCGAGGAGGCCTACCTCGTAGGCCGTCAAGGCAACTTCGTCGCCGAGCGCTTCTTTTCCTGGTTCGGTGGCACGCATCTCGACGCCACCGTCTCCGTGCGCGACGAGCGCTTCAATGCGCTTGCGACGGAGATCAACCAAGAGATCGGTTTGCCCATCGTGGATAGCACCATACGCATCGAGGATGGCGCCGTCTCCGTTGCCAACGGTAGCGATGGCTGGTCGGTCGATGCCCCCACCTTTATCAAGCGCTTCAGTGCGAGCGCGTTCTCGCCTGACAATTTCCCCTTCGTCATCCCGATGAAGACCGATCCGATGCACATCAGGCCGGCCACCGCCCAGAAGGTCGCCGATGACGTCAAGGCGGCCATCGCCGAGAACGTCACCATCGTGCATGACCCTGACACCTGGACGCTCGACACCGCAGATCTCGGTGAGCTCATCAGCCTGCAGGTGCTCACGCCCGATGAAGTGCTCGTCTTCGGCAGCGGCACGCAAAAGGTCGTCGCTGACGGCACGACGGTTTCGGATTACGACACCTCGGCCTGGGTCGATCCGGATTCGGGCTATGTCCTGCAGGCATACGTCGATCAGGAGAAGACAGATCGCTATTTGGTCGGCATCCTTGGAGCGGCTGCAACGGGAGGCGCCACTGACGCCTACTTCGACACGAGCTCCGGCGAGGTAGTGCTCGTCGCTGCCGTCGAGGGCTACGGTCCCGATCGCTCCGCCGCAGAGATTGCCTTGCAGGACCTGCTTTTCGGCGAGCCGGATGCCACGACGGCGAGCAGCCGCACCATCTCGCTCGTAGACGTTACCATCCAACCTGAGCTCACCACCGAGAAAGCGCAGGCCATGGGCATTACCGAGCGCCTCGCAACTTGGACGATTCCGCTGTCGGGCTCCTCGGAGCGCATCAACAATATCAAATTGCTCTGTCGCCTCATCAATAACTCCCTCGTGGCACCGGGCGCGACCTGGTCGTTCAATGGCACCACGGGCGAGCGTACGGCCGAAAAGGGCTTCCAGACGGCCCCCGTCATCGTCAACGGCAAGCATGAGGACCAACTCGGCGGCGGCATCTGCCAGATCGCGACATGCATCTTCAACGCCGCCTGCTTCTCGGGCCTCGGCATCCAGGAGCGCGTAAATCACGACTTCTACATCGCTTCCTACGATGATTACGGTTTCGCCGATGCCACGGTCTCGTGGAAGTCGCCCGATCTCAAATGGGTCAACGACATGTCGACCTACGTGCTCATGACGGCAAACGTTACCGATGATAACGTCGTCGTCAGTTTCTGGGGTACCAAGGATGGCCGCACGGTTGACTGCCAACGCGGCGATTGGAAGGCCGGCGACAAGTACGTCTCGATCACCGAGGTTGATCCCGAGCTTGCCCCAGGCGAGCGCAAGATGACGCAGAGCGGTCAGGATGGTCGCAGCATTGACATCCGCTACCTCGCAAAAGCCGCTGACGGTACGGTGTTGCACGATGTCACCTTCCACTCGATTTACTCGGCGCAAAATGAAATCATCACCGTAGGCCCCGACACACCTGCTCCGGCTCCTGCTGCCGATCCGCCTGCGGCCGAATAATGGCATTGCGGGGCGCTGCCCCCGGGTGATAGAAAGTGGCACGATTCCAGGAAGGCAAGAGGCATGGCGTACCAAGACGAAATAACCCACATGGATCGGGGAAAGCTCGAGGAACTGCAGCTCGAGCGCTTGAGGGAGACCCTCGTCAACTGTTACGAGAACATCGACTTTTACAAGAAGTCCTTTGACGAGGCGGGATTCGACCCGCATACCGTCGAGTCGTTCGAAGATCTTCAAAAGGCTCCCTTCACCACCAAGCAGGACATGCGCGATGCCTATCCCTATAAGCTCTTCGCCGTACCTCGTGAGGACGTGAAGGAAATCCACATGTCGAGCGGCACGACGGGCGTTGCGACCGTTTCTGGTTACACCGATGCCGACATCCGCTCCTGGGGTGATTGCTTCGCGCGTGGCATTGGCTACGCAGGTGGTGACGTCGACGACGTCGTGCACGTTTGCTACGGCTACGGTCTTTTCACGGGCGGTCTCGGTGCGCACTACGGTGGTTTGGCCGTGGGCGCGGAGACCATCCCGATGTCCGCTGGCAATACGAAGCGCCAAATCAAGGTGCTGCAGTCCATGGGCTCTTCCATCCTGTGCTGCACGCCGAGCTATGCCATGCACATCGCGGATACGGCCATCGAGATGGGTCTTGACCCGCGCAAGGACTTCACGCTCAAGGCGGGCATCCATGGCGCCGAGGCCTTCTCGGACCAATTCCGCAAGAACCTCGAAGACAAGCTTGGCTACAAGGTCTATGACGTATATGGTCTGACCGAGGTCATGGGGCCGGGCGTTGCCATGGAATGCGGCGAGCAAAACGGCCTGCATGTCGCCGAGGACCACTTCTTCGTCGAAATCCTCGACCCCGAGACTCACGAGCCCGTGCCCGACGGCGAGTGGGGCGAGCTCGTCATCACCACGCTCACCAAGGAGGCTTCGCCGGTCGTGCGCTACCGCACGCGTGACATCACGCGCATCATGCCCGGCGAGTGCGGCTGCGGTCGCACGCATCGTCGCATCGACCGTCTGCATGGCCGCACTGACGACATGTTCAAGGTCCGTGGCGTCCAGGTGTTCCCGAGCCAGATCGAGAACGTATGCGCCGCGTTCCCCGAGATCGCGGACTGGTATCAGATCGAGCTCACGCGCGAAGGTGGTCTCGACATCGCCACGCTCAAGATCGAAATCAATCCCGATTTCCCGATTGACGAGATTCGCAAGATCGAAGAACTGCAACGTCGCATGCAACAGGCGCTCAAGGACGAGCTCGCCGTCAGCATCAATATCAAGATCGTCGAGCCGCACACCATCCAGCGCTCCGAGGGCAAGGCCGTGCGCATCGTTGACCTGCGTGATGGGGAGGACAAGTAATGATTGACCAGCTTACGGTATTTCTCGAGAACACAAAGGGCCGTCTCACCTCTCTGTGCCGCGCCTTGGGTGACGCGGACATCCAGATGCACTCGCTGGCTCTGGCAGACACGACCGACTACGGCATCGCGCGCATCATCTGCGATGACCCGAAGGGTGCGGTCGCAGCCATTTCCGAAGCCGGATTCACGGCCAACCTCACGAAGGTCGTCGCCGTCGAAGTGCCTGATGTTCCGGGCGGCCTCGCCAGCGTGCTCGACGCGCTCGATAACGCCGGCATCAACATCGAGTATTGCTATTGCTTTGCGGATGCCGACAAGGGCGCGACGGTCGCTTTCAAGGTTGACGAGTCTGCGATTGGCGCACTCGAAGGGGCCGGCTTCAAGGTGCTTCATCCCGAGGACCTCTACAAGACCGCACAGTAGTCGCAAGGGAGATCCATGCAAGTCAGCCCGCATGACATAGGCTCGAAGATGCAGGTGCTTGCGCGTCAGCGTGGGCACCTGACCTCGCTTGCCGGCATCGCGCTTGCGCTCGTGCTTGCGTGCGCGCTGTGTCTTGTTGCGCCGGGCACTGCCCATGCTGCCATCAACGGAAACGACTACGTCGGACAGTCAACGGTCAACGACCGCGGCATGAACATCACCGAGGCTCCGGCTATCGAGTCTCCCTACGGCATACTCGTCGATGAGGACGGTAACGTCCTGTGGGCGCGCGGGCAAGACGAGCATCGTGCGATGGCCTCCATCACCAAGACGATGACGGCAATCGTCGCGCTCGAAAACGGTGACCTTGACGAAGTCTTCACCGTTTCGCCTCGTGCGGCATCCGTGGGAGAGTCGAGCGCGGGACTGGTTGCCGGACAACAGGTCACGTTGCGCGACCTCGTCTCCGGTCTCCTCGTTCACTCGGGTAACGATGCCTCCATGGCCATCGCCGAGGGCATTGCGGGTGGCGAGAAGGAATTCGTTCAGATGATGAACGCGAAGGCCCAGCAGATGGGTCTCGTGAACACCCAGTTCCAGAACCCGCACGGCCTCGACGCCGAGAATCACTATTCATCTGCCGCAGACATCAGCGTCATCGTGCGCTATGCCATGCAGGACCCGACCTTCCGCGAGATCGTCGGCATGAAGTCTTGCACGCTCAACCTGAGCGGAGAGCCCAAGGAGCTGCTCACGACCAACGCGCTGCTCGCCACCTGGGATGACTGCATCGGCGTCAAGACCGGCTTCACGAACAAGGCGGGCCAATGCCTCGCGGCTGCCGCCAGCAAGAACGGTGTCGAGCTCTACGCCGTCGTGCTCGATTCCACCGACGAGGTTCAGCGATTCATCGATGCCTACAAGCTTCTCGATTGGGGCTTCACCCATTATCGCCCGTACACGCTCGCGTCTGCCGGGCAGGTGCTCGTCGATGCCCCCATGAGCGGCTTTCTCGACAAGACCGTAAAGGCGGGCGTCTTGGAGGAAGTAACGGGCATGGTCTTCGACTTCAACGGTGACATCGCGATTGACGTGCGCCTCACCGACAAGCCCGATGGCGTTGCCAAGGGAGATACCGTCGGCACCATCACCTGGCGTCAGGGCGAGAACATCGTCGCTTCGGTTCCTCTCGTCGCGCTCGAGGACAAGATGGGGCCGTCACCCGTCACCTCGGTCATTACCTCGCTCGTGCGCTGTGTCGGCGTGATCACCGGCGACCAATGCGTAGCCCAGAGCACCGTCTACGCGCAGGCGCCCGAAGTTGAGCGTGTGCAGAGCACGGCTGGTCAGGGCATGAACGCCGAACTCGAGATGGACATTCGCGATTACGTCGCCGCATACAATGCTGCGGTCTATGGTTATGGCTCCTGACGTGTCGCATTGCGGTGCTAGAATAGCTGCCATGTGTTTTGGCATTTGAAAGGATGTATCGTGCCTGCTTCCAGTTTTGTCTGCCCCATCTGCAATGAGCCCGTCGATGCTTCGCAAACCTCATGCCCGCGCTGTGGCTTCAAGTTCGTCGGGGCAACGCAAACCTTCAACCCCGTCGTGACGCAGGTCGACGAGCAAGCATACGAGCTCGAGAGCTCCACACCCGAGCTCGAAGTGCTTTCCGGCCCCTATGCGGGGGAGAGCTTCGCGCTTGGTGATGGCACCTTCACCATCGGACGCGACCCTAAGTGCGACATTTTCCTCAGCAACATGACGGTTTCGCGTCACAACTCGACCATCGTCATCGATGGCGCACACGCCAAGATCATGGATGCCGATTCGACTAACGGTACCTGGGTCGATGGCAAGATCGTGGACGAGGCGGAGCTCGTGCCGGGCACGCATGTCCAGATCGGCACCTTCGACATGGTCTTCAAGCGCGTCAAGTAAGCCCATAATCGAGCGGGAATAGAGGTTACCGTGCCCATCACCGATTACCTGCGCCATAACGCTGCCGCGTATGGCAACGAGATTGCCCTTGTCGAGATTAACCCCGAGGTTCTCGAACGCAAGCACGTCACCTGGCGCGACTACGACCTCATCGAGAGCACCGATCCGGAGCCCTATAGGCGCGAGATTACCTGGAGCGTGTTCGACGAGAAGGCAAACCGTTTCGCCAACCTGCTTCTCTCGCGTGGCGTGAAGAAGGGCGACAAGGTTGCCATCCTGCTCATGAACTGCCTTGAATGGCTGCCCATCTACTTTGGCATACTCAAGAGCGGCGCCACTGCCGTTCCGCTCAACTTCCGCTATACCGCCGAGGAAATCGCCTACTGCATCAAGCAGGCAGACGTCGACATACTCGTCTTCGGTCCCCAATTCACTGGACGCGTCGAGGAGATCGCCTCCGAGATCGCCCACGGCAGGTTGCTCTTCTACGTGGGGGAGGACTGCCCGACCTTTGCCGAGAACTATCGTGAGCTCACGGCCAACTACCCGAGCACCGATCCGGCCATCCCCCTCAACGAGGACGAGGACGCCGCCATCTACTTCTCGAGCGGCACGACGGGTTTTCCCAAGGCCATCCTCCATCATCATCGCAGTCTCACCCAGGCAGCGGAGATGGAGCAGCACCATCATGGCCAGACACACGATGACACGTTCCTTTGCATCCCACCGCTCTATCACACGGGTGCGAAGATGCACTGGTTCGGCAGCCTCATTTCCGGGTCAAAGGCCGTGCTCCTGCGCGGCGTAACGCCGCAGAGCATCTTCGATGCGGTCTCCAATGAACATTGCACCATCGTCTGGCTGCTTGTTCCCTGGGTGCAGGACATCTTGCTTGCCATCGAGGAGGGCAAGATCGATCCTACGGCCTACGTGCTCGATCAGTGGCGCCTCATGCACATCGGCGCCCAGCCCGTTCCGCAAAGCCTCATCAAGCGCTGGAAGGAGATCTTTCCCGCGCATCAGTACGACACCAACTACGGCTTGTCGGAGTCAACCGGCCCGGGTTGCGTGCATCTTGGCGTCGAGAACATCGATCACGTCGGTGCCATCGGTGTGCCGGGATATCGTTGGGTTGTCAAAATCTGCGATAACGAGGGCAACGAGGTCCCCGATGGCGAGGTCGGGGAGCTATGGGTCAAGGGACCGGGTGTCATGGTCTGCTACTACAACAATCCCGACGCATCCAACGAATCCATCAAGAACGGCTGGCTGCTCACGGGCGATATGGCGCGCAAGGACGAGGATGGCTTCATCTGGCTCGTCGATCGCAAGAAGGACGTTGTCATCAGCGGTGGCGAGAACATCTATCCCGTGCAGATCGAGGATCATCTTGCAGCGCATCCGGCCGTGAAGGACGTTGCCGTCATCGGCTTGCCCGATGAGCGCCTCGGCGAGATCGCCGCTGCCGTGGTCGAGCTCAAACCCGATGTCGAGCTACGTGAGGGCGAGCTCGAGGAGTATTGCCAGGCCTTGCCGCGCTACAAGCGTCCGCGCAAGTACATCTACGCTGAAGTCCCGCGCAACGCGACGGGCAAGATCGAGAAACCCAAGCTGCGCCAGATTTACGGCGCTGCCAATATCGTCGAGCTCGAGAACGAGGGCTAGACATTCGAAAGGACACATAATGCAGAAGCTCCTATCGGGAAACGAGGCCATCGCCCAAGGTGCCTGGGAAGCGGGCGTACGTGTGGGCGTCGGCTATCCGGGAACCCCCTCGACCGAGACGCTCGAGAACCTCTCTACCTACGATGACGTGTACTGCGAGTGGTCACCCAACGAAAAGGTCGCCCTCGAGGTCGCGCTTGGTTCTGCCATGGGCGGGGCACGAAGTCTCGCGACCATGAAGCATGTTGGCGTCAACGTCGCGGCAGATCCGCTTTTGAGCGCATGCAATACCGGTGTCAACGCCGGGCTCGTCATCTTGGCCGCAGACGACCCCTCAATGTTCTCCTCGCAAAACGAGCAGGACTCGCGCAATTACGCCGCCTTTGCCCGCGTGCCGATGCTCGAGCCGGCCGACAGTGCCGAGGCGTATGAGTTCATCCAACGTGCCTTCGATATTTCCGAGGAATTCGACACACCGGTCATGATTCGCGAGTCGATGCGCATCGCGCATACCAAGTCGCTCGTCTCCTGCTCCGAGGAGCGTGCTGACGTTGAGCTGCGCGAGTTTACGCCCGATCCTTCCAAGTACGTCATGATGCCCATGTATGCGCGTGGTCGCAGGCAGGCCGTCATCGAGCGCACGCGCAAGCTCGTGGAGCTTGCCGACACAAGTGACCTCAACCGCATCGAACTGCGCGACACGTCCATCGGCATCATCGCGAGCGGCGCGGTCTACCAGCACGTACGCGAGGCATTGCCGCAGGCAAGCACCTTGAAGCTTGGCCTCTCCTGGCCGCTGCCACCTGCCAAGCTCCGGGAATTCGCCGATGCCGTCGATCATCTCTACGTCGTCGAGGAGGCATGTGACTACTTCGCCGAGCACGTCCATGCCCTCGGTATCACCACCGAGCAACCACCGGTATCTTCGCTACCCGAGGCAGGCGAGCTCACGCCCGCCCTCATCAAGCAGGCTTTCGGCGCTGGGCTTCCCGAGGTCTATCCGCCCTGCGAGGACTTGCCGCCAAGACCTCCCTCGCTTTGCGCCGGATGTCCGCACCGCCTCGTCTTCACGGTGCTGCGCGACATGAAGGCCGTCGTGAGCGGCGATATCGGTTGCTACACGCTCGGTGCGACACCGCCGCTGAGCGCCGTGCATTCGACCATCGATATGGGCGCTTCGCTCTCCGTCGCCCATGGCCTCGAGCTTGCCGACGTTACCGGGCGTACCAAGCGCCCCGTCGTTGGCGTCATCGGGGACAGCACTTTCGCGCATTCGGGCATCACGAGCCTGCTCGGTACCGTCTACAACGCCGGGGTGGGCACGCTGTGCATACTCGATAATCGCACCACGGCCATGACCGGCTGTCAGGGCAATCCCTGCAACGGCATCACCTTGCATGAGCAGGTGCGTGGCGCGAATCCCCTCGCCGTCGAGAAAGGCAAGCGACTCGACATCGAGGCGTTGTGTCGTGCACTCGGTGTCGATGATGTCCGTAGCGTCGATGCCCAGGATTACGCGGCGGTCAAGGCCGCGCTCAAGCAGGCGACGGGTACGGATAACCTCACGGTGCTCGTCTTCCATAGCCCCTGCCGTCTCATCGATCGCTCGCGCGATGCGGTCGCCGTCGTGAACGAGTGCCGCGCCTGTGGCAAGTGCGTACGCATCGGTTGTCCGGCTATTGGCAAGGACGCCGAGGGCCGCGCGGTCATCGATCCCACCCAATGCATCGGCTGCTCGCAGTGCGTTCAGGTATGCCCGTTTGGCTGCATCAGCAAGGAGGGGGAGTAATCATGGCACAGGCGACGGATACGACAACCGTCCTGCTCGTGGGCGTTGGCGGTCAGGGAACCATCCTCGCAGGCGACTTGCTTGCAAAGACCGCCGCTGCCAGTGGCTACGATGTCAAGATTTCCGAGATTCACGGTATGAGCCAACGCGGCGGATCGGTTTCCACGGTCGTGCGCTTCGGTAGCGACGTTGCTTCGATGATCTGCGATCCGGGTTGCGCGGATGTCGTGGTGAGCTTCGAGGCAATCGAGGCCCTACGCGCTCGTCAGTTCCTTGCCGTCAATGGCGGGAAGCTCTTTGTCAACGATGAGGTCATCACGCCCGTGAGCGTTGCCATCGGCAACGGAGAGATGCCCGCAGACATCGATGCGGAGCTCGATGCGCTCGACGCCGTACGTATTGGCGCGAGCCGCATTGCGCGTGAGGCTGGTAGTCCCAAGTCGACGAACGTCGTGCTCATGGGCGCGCTTTCGACCGCATTGCCCTTCGAGGCGCAGACCTGGCGCGAAGTCATTGCAAAGCGTGTGCCACCCAAAACCGTGGATGCCAATCTCGCCGCTTTCGATGCGGGTCGCGAGACTGTCGCGTGACGCATGTCCGTTCCATATCACGCTCGCTCTTAACGCTCGTCGCGCTTGCGCTCGTGCTATGCCCGCTTTCCATGCTGACGGGTTGTTTCGGCATGAAGCAACCGCCCCAGATTGCCGCGCATGTCAATGGCGTCGCCATTCCCGAGGACAAGGTCACGGAGTTCATCGAGGGTTTTCGTAGCAAGAATGCGCAGTACGAGACCGACTCGGGTTGGGCCGAGTTTCTCAAATCGAACGGCTACACCTCGGAGACCTTGCGCACGTATGTGCTCAATACGGTTTTCATCCCGCAGGAGCTCATTCGCCAAGAATGTGCCAAGCTCGGCATCCAGGTTGGCGACACGGAGCTTGACGAAGTTATCAAGCAGGAGAAATCCTATTACGAGCAGCGCTATGGCGAGAACTCCTGGGACAGCGTGCTTGCCTCCTACGGGTATGACGAGGAATCATGGCGCGAAAACGAACTCAACCGCTTGCTCGAGGAGCAGCTGCGCAGCATGGTCATCGATGCCGTCACGCCCACCGAGGCAGAAATCCAAGCTCAGGCAAACGAGTCGGCTTCCATGTACAACGGCAAGGATTCCTATTACATCCAATTCGCTTCCCAACAGGAGGCGCAGGCCGCACGTGACCGCATTGCCGCATCGGGTGAGCGTGTCACGCTCGGGGAGTTCGAGCGTCTCGGCAACGCCGTCCATGCAGGCTGGAACTCGCTGCCATCCACGCGCGATGCCATGAGCATCGAATACATTCAGGCTGTTGGTGCACTCGATGTCGATACCGTATCCGAGCCCATCATGGTCGACGGTAATTGGACGCTCATCTTCTGCGATGCGGCTTTCAACGTGGGTGCTGGCGGTGAATCCGTCGTGCTCAGAACCATTCCTCCCGATATATACGAGCAAATCGTTGCCGATGCCACCGAGATCAAGGCCGATCAGCTCTTCAATGAGTGGCTCCAGAAACTTGCCTCCGAGTCGGATATCACGATCGAGCCCATGCCCGCGGGGCTTCCCTATAACGTGAGCTCGACGTATCTCGAGTAGGCCGGCATGAGCGACGGCACTCGGATCATCGGGCGCATTGCGCCAAGCCCCAGCGGCGAAATGCATCTGGGAAATGCCTTTTCGGCGCTGCTTGCCTGGGCTTTCGCACGCTCGGCAGGGGGAGGTTTCGTCGTGCGCCTCGAGAATCTCGACGAGCGCTGCCAGAACCCCGCTCTTGCGCAAGGCGTTCTCGATGACCTGCGTTGGCTTGGTATCGATTGGGATGATGATCCTCTCGTGCAGACCGGACGTTTGCATGCATACGAGGAAGCCCTTGAGCGTATCGGTGAGAGGGTGGAGCTCTATCCCTGCTTTTGCTCGCGTGCCGATTTGCATGCTGCCTCGGCCCCGCACGCTTCGGATGGCACGCCGTTGTATGCGGGTACCTGTTACCGTCTGGACGCGGCTGAGCGCGACGCGCGTGCGGCAACGCAGCGTCACGCGCTGCGCCTGCATGTTCCCGACGAGACGATCTCCTTCGTCGATGAAATCCAGGGTTCCTATGAGCAGGACCTTGCGAGCGAGTGCGGGGATTTTGTCGTACGTCGCAGCGATGGCGTCTTCGCATACCAGCTTGTCTGCGTCGTCGATGATATCGCCCAGGGCGTGACGCAGGTCGTGCGGGGGAGCGACCTGCTTTCCTCCACCCCACGCCAGATTCTGCTCTACGAGCTGCTTGACGCGCCCGTTCCGAGCTTTGCCCACCATCCGTTGCTGCTTGCACCCGATGGCAGACGCCTCTCCAAGCGCGATGGTGACACCACCATCGCGGGCATGCGCGAGCGCGGCATCACGCCTCAAGCCATCGTCGGGTACCTGGCACACCTTGCGGGGCAGGTCGAGGCGGGGGAGTGCATGAGCGCGGCCGAGCTGCTGGACGTCTTCGACATACGCAAAGTCCCGACGCGGGACATGACAGTCGATCTAGGGTGTCTAGAGGCCTAGGAGGCTCCGGCTACGCACGTCGATGCTCTCGCGCAGACACGCGAGGTCGATATCGCGTATGCAAGCGAGCCCGTCGAGGACTGATTCAAGGCTGCGCATCACGTCGCATATGCTCGTGGGCTCGCCTGCTGCGGCGGGCAGGTCGCTTTCGACGAGTAGGCGTTCTTCGGGGATGATGCGAGCGTACTCACGTCCACGCTTGGTCGATAGCATGCGCGTTCCCACGGAAAACAGGCAACCGTCTTCGATTGCGCGTGCGAGCTGGTCAGAGGAGCCTCCATACGAATGTAGGATGCACGTGCAACGATCGAGACATCCCGAATCTTCGAGCACATCGAGCAGTTCGCGTTCTGCCTTCACCGAGTGCATCGAGACGAGCACGTCGCCTTTTGCGGCGCAGAGGGTCATGATGCGGGTAAAGGCCCTCATTTGGGCATCCTTTGTCGAAGCACGCGTGGGCCAAAAGTCGAGGCCGACCTCGCCCGCGAAGCGTGTGCCAGAAAGCTGCGTCTGGAAGGTATCGAGCGCGTCATCGAGCGTGCCGAGCTCGGGCGTGTCGACCCACCAGGGATGCAAGCCGAGTCCTAGACGCATAGTTGGGATGTCGGTGAGTATGGGGGAGAGGTGTGCGTATTCGCCGGGGGTGACGGTGTTAGCGAAGGACGCGATGCCTGCATCGGCGAGCGCATGCGCGAACGTTGCAGGGTCATCTGCGAAACCTGCGTGCATGTGCATGTCAACGAGGTGAGTCATGAGGCCTCCGTTTTTGTCCTGGATTATACGCGCAGGCAAGCTGCTCCGTTCCGCAGTTTGTCTGTGTTGCCGCAATGCTTGAAAAGGTGAATTTAGTTGCAATATCGTCTCTGCGTACTGACGAATAGGAAAAAGGAAAAATTAGGAAAAAAAGGAAAGCTCAGGAAAAGAAGAGCTGAGCGCCGTAACAACCAAATTACCCCCTTGCGTCAACAAAGCGTATTGGTATAATTGTCCTCGCGTCTTTTCAAAGACCCACGGGGATATAGCTCAGCTGGGAGAGCGCATGACTGGCAGTCATGAGGTCAGGGGTTCGAACCCCCTTATCTCCACCAAAATTATCAGGGGCCGTTCGGCCCCTTTTTCTTTGCCCATTTGTACGCTGACAAGTCTTCGAGTAAAGGTCTAGGCAATGGGCCGCGGGAATGGTGCGAAGGCGAGGTCTAAGGGAGCGCGCCGTAAAGACCGCG
>ERZ772879.1344-NODE-1344-length-17164-cov-6.943831_pt1 | contig 17164 bp, 10 predicted proteins | sample MGYA00580582_ERZ772879 | MGnify/ENA primary metagenome ERZ772879 (study PRJEB29015, sample SAMEA2737682) | human gut metagenome | biome: human gut; feature: human-associated habitat; material: faeces | place: China | collected 2012 ... | reverse complement strand
GGTGCGCGCCGCAGCGCTGGAGCAGCGACAGCTCGATGCCGCGCACCTTCGCGCCGGTCTTTTCCTTCACGATGCTTGCCAGCAGCGCGGCGAGACCGCCGAGCTGCGCGTGACCGAAGCCGTCCGTCGCGCTGGTCTTGGCCTCGGAGACAAAGCTGCCGTCGGCATAGTGGATGCCCTCGGATACGGCGACCATGCAGCTGCCGGTCTCCTTGTAGATGCGCTCGACGTCGGCAAGGAACGTGTCCATGTCGAAATCAGTCTCGGGCAGGTAGATGAGGTCGGGACCCGCGCCGTACTTCGTCGCGAGCGCGGCGGCGGCAGTCAGCCAACCGGCGTGGCGGCCCATGATCTCGACAATGCAGATCATGCCCGTGTCGTAGACGTGCGCGTCCTGATAGACCTCCATCAGGCTCGTCGCGATGTACTTGGCGGCGCTGGCGTAGCCGGGGCAGTGGTCGGTGCCATAAAGGTCGTTGTCGATCGTCTTGGGCACGCCCATGACGCGGCACTCGTAGCCGACCTTCTGCATGTACTTGCTGATCTTATTGCAGGTATCCATCGAGTCATTTCCGCCGTTGTAGAAGAAATAGCGGACGTCGTGCTTTTTGAATACCTCAAGGATGCGCTTGTAATCGGTGTCGTCCTCGTCGGGGTCCTTCATCTTGTAGCGGCAGGAGCCGAGGGCGGAGGAGGGGGTGTACTTTAAAAGCTCCAGCTCCTTCGGGTCTTCCTGACTCATGTCGAACAGGCGGTCTTCGAGCACGCCCTTGATACCGTGCTCTGCGCCGTAGACATTCGTGATGCAGCCGGAATCGAGCGCCGTGCGGATGACGCCGTAAGCGCTCGCGTTGATGACGGAGGTCGGGCCGCCGGACTGGCCGATGATGCACGCGCCTTTCAATTCACTCATAGCAGTTCTCCTTATCGCTTAGGCCTTGCCGGCGCAGCCGAGCACATCGACGAGCTTGTGGCGGACGAGCTCCTTGATGTTGGCGCGGGCGGGCTTGAGATACTCGCGCGGGTCAAACTTGTCGGGATGTTCATCGAGGAAGGCGCGCACGGTGCCGGTCATGGCAAGGCGCAGGTCGGAGTCGATGTTGATCTTGCAGACGGAGAGCTTTGCGGCCTCGCGCAGCTGATCCTCGGGCACGCCGATAGCGTTGGGCATCTTGCCGCCGTGCTCGTTGATCATCTTGACATACTCCTGCGGGACGGAGGAGGAGCCGTGCAGCACGATGGGGAAGCCGGGCAGACGCTTGGAGACTTCCTTCAGCACATCGAAGCGCAGCGGGGGCGGGACGAGGATGCCCTGCTCATTGACGGTGCACTGCTCGGGCTTGAACTTGTAAGCGCCGTGAGAGGTACCAATGGCGATGGCAAGGGAGTCGCAGCCGGTCTTGGAGACGAATTCCTCGACTTCTTCGGGATGGGTGTAGGACGCCTCGTGCGCGGCGACCTTGACCTCGTCCTCGATACCGGCGAGGGTGCCGAGCTCGGCCTCGACCACGACGCCGTGGTCATGTGCGTACTCGACGACCTTCTTCGTGATCTCGATATTTTCGGCAAAGGGCTTGGAGGAGGCGTCGATCATGACGGAGGTAAATCCGCCGTCGATGCAGGACTTGCAGGTCTCAAAGTCCGGGCCGTGATCGAGGTGCAGCACGATGGGAATGTCGGGGCAGCACTCGACAGCAGCTTCCACGAGCTTGACGAGGTAGGTGTGGTTCGCGTAGGCGCGGGCGCCCTTGCTGACCTGCAGGATCACGGGCGCGTGCTCTTCCTGGCAGGCCTCGGTGATACCCTGCACGATCTCCATGTTGTTGACGTTGAACGCGCCGATGGCGTATCCGCCGTCATAGGCTTTTTTGAACATTTCAGTAGATGTTACGAGCGGCATAATATCTTCTCCTTTGATAAAAAGTTATTTCAAATGTTTGGTACGTTTGGAACTAATTGCATTGTAACACAGAAATTTGATTTTGCAAGAGAATTTGCGATATTTTTGAAAAAAGGAGACAAAACCGATTCGCTTTGTCTCCTTTCTTTGCTTAATTGACCCAGATCGCGGGAAGGCGGGTGCAGGTGAGGCCCATTTTCCGCTGCAAATGCAGCGACGCTTCGTTTCCGTCGACCACGTGGCAGTAGGGCGTGCGGCCCTCCTTCAGCGCCGCGGCGATCAGAAATGCTTCCAGCTGCGCGGCATACCCGCGGCGGCGGAACGGCGGTAGAATTTCGAGCATGCCCATGCTGCTGTCGTCATGAAAACCGGCGAAGCCTGCGAGGGCATCGCTCTCAAATACGCCGAAGAGTGCGCCGTGTTCGATGCGGTTACGGATGTACGCACCGTCGCCGTCGTGATAGACGGACGCGGCCAGCGCCGCGTGCTCCTGCGTCAGCGGGCGGATGTCCGCCGTGACGGGGCAGGGCGGCTCGCCCTTTTCATAGACCCACTGCGTGCAGCGCATGGAATCGTGCAGGGAGAATTCCCGAATCAGCGCTGCTGCGGCATCGTCACTTTTGACGGTGAACAGCTTGGGAGCGGCAGGGCAAAGCGTGCGAATCTTTTCGCACAGAAGCGCGCCGTCCTGTATGTCGCTCAGCAGAAACGTTCCGTCCGTGCTGAGGACGAGAGAGCCTTCATCTCCGTTATAAAGCAGGCGGCCTGCGCCGCGGCGCAGTGATTCCGTCATGTCGACGCACTCGGGCGCGGTGTTCATCAGATGTTCGCCTTGACGGTCTCGGCGATCTGATCCGCCGTCAGGCCGTATTCGCGCAGCACGTCCGCCGCCTTGCCGGACTGGCCGAAGCGGTCGTTCACGCCGATCTTGTGGAATTTGCAGTTGACCTTACCCATCAGGACGTCGGCCACGGCGTCGCCCAGACCGCCGATGACGCTGTGCTCCTCGACGGTGATGACCTTGCCGCACTTTTCAGCCCATTCGGTGACGCACGCAGCGTCGATGGGCTTGATGGTGTGGATGTTGATGACGGCGGCATCGATGCCTTCCTTGGCGAGCTTCTCCGCGGCGGCGAGGGATTCGCTGACCATCAGGCCGGTCGCGAAGATCGCGACATCCTTGCCCTCGCGCAGGACATTGGCCTTGCCGATCTCAAAAGGCTTGACCATGTCGCCCTCGAACACGGGGGTGGCAAGGCGCGCAAGGCGCATGTAGACAGGACCGTTCATCTCGGCGATCGCCATGGTGGCGGCCTTGGCCTCGTTGGCGTCCGCGGGGCAGATGACCGTCATGCCGGGGATGACGCGCATGAGGGCGATGTCCTCGATGCACTGGTGGCTGCCGCCGTCCTCGCCGACGCTGACGCCCGCATGGGTCGCGCAGATTTTGACATTGAAGTGGGGATAGGCGATGGAGTTGCGAATCTGCTCATAGGCGCGGCCGGCCGCAAACATCGCAAACGAAGAGCAGTAGGGGATGAGGCCCATCGTGGACATACCGGCGGCAATGTCGACCATGTTGGCCTCGGCAATGCCGCAGTTGTAGAATTTTTCGGGGTGCGCCTTGGCGACCTTGCAGGTCTGCGTGGCGTTGGCGAGGTCGGCGTCGAGCACGACGACCTTATCGTTCTTTTCGACCAGTTCGATCAGCGCTTCGCCGTAAGCCTGACGGGTTGCAATTTTATCAGCCATGTTCTTAGTCCTCCAATTCCTTCAAAGCCTGCTCGCGCTGCTCGGCATTTGGGGCCTTGCCGTGCCAGCCGACCTGATTCTCCATGAACGAAACGCCCTTGCCCTTGACGGTGTGTGCAAGGATGGCCTTGGGCTTGCCGGGCATGGTAGGCTTGGAGAGTGCGGCCTCGACGGCGTCAAGATCGTTGCCGTCGGGCAGCTCGACGAGGTCAAAGCCGAACGCGCGGAGCTTGGCGGGCAGATCGCCAAGGCTCATGACCTGGTCGTTCGTGCCGTCGATCTGGAGCCCATTGTTGTCGATGATGACGGTCAGGTTGTCGAGCTTATAGTGCGCGGCAGCCATGTAAGCCTCCCAGATCTGACCCTCCTGGCTCTCGCCGTCGCCGACGAGGGCGAAGACCTTCGTATCCTTGCCGAGGTGCTTGGCGCCCAGCGCCATGCCGACGGCGATGGACACGCCCTGACCGAGAGAACCCGTAGAGGCGTCGATGCCGGGGACCTTCTTGGCGTCGGGGTGGCCCTGCAGGATGGAGTGCAGCTGGCGGAAGTTCGCATACTCGTCGCGGGAGATAAAGCCCTTGGCGGCGAGCACCGCGTAGTAGCAGGGGGCGGCGTGACCCTTGGAGAGCACGAAGCGGTCGCGGTCGGGATCGTGCGGGTTCTTGGGGTCAACGCGCATGTGATTGAAGAAGACGCTGGTCATCAGTTCCACCGCGGACAGCGAGCCGCCGGGGTGACCGCTGCCGGCGTTGGCGGTCATCGTGATGATGTCGCGCCGCACCTGCCGGCAGATGGGGGAAAGCTCTTTTGTATTCATGGAAACCCTCCTTGAAAAATACATTTCATCAACTGTTAAGTATATCGGATGAAGCCGGGAAAGTCAATTTTAATCCTCGTTCTTTTTCATCTTTACATGCGACAAGGGATTTGCCTTTGCAGCAACGCGCAGCGCGTCGTTATCAATGTGTGTGTAGATCTCGGTCGTGTTCAGATGCTCATGCCCGAGCACCTCCTGCACGGCTTTGACGTCCACGCCGTTTTGCAGCATGAGCGTTGCCGCCGTGTGGCGCAGCTTGTGCGAGGAGTATTCTGAAGCGTCGAGCCCCGCGGCGCTCAGGTGCTTTTTGACGAGCGCGTGGACGCTCGAGCGGCTGATGCGCTCGTTGCGCGACGAGAGGAAGAGGGCATTGTGATCGCGGCCGGAGATGGGGCGGCGGACGGCAAGGTAGCGCTTGAGCGCATCCTTGCAGGCGTCGTTTAAGTAGACGATGCGCACCTTGTTGCCTTTGCCGAGCACGCGCAGCGCGTCGTCCTGAATGTCCTGCAGATCAAGGCCGCAAAGCTCGGAGATTCGCAGCCCGCAGTTTAGAAAGATCGTCAGAATGCAGTAATCGCGCTCGCGGTTCTGCCCGTCGACGGACTGCAAAAGCTGCACGCTCTCGTCGAGCGTCAGGTACTTCGGCAGCGACTTTTTGATCTTGGGGGAATCGAGGTCCTTGCAGGGATTCGTGTCCAAAAGGTGCGCTTTATTGACCAAATAGTTGTAAAAAGACCGAATCGTCGCGATTTTTCGCGCTCTGGACGCGGCATTTAAGCCGTAGTCAGACACATCGCTGTTCTGATGCTGTACGCGGTCACGGCTCAGATAGGTCATGTAGGCGTAAATATCGGTTAATGTTACTTTTTTCACAAAGTTAAGATCGACGTCCATGATGGAAATTTCATTGAGAGGGAGGCCGCGCAGCGACGGATCGCGCGACTGCTTCAAATAGCGGAAAAAGTTGCGCAGGTCGAGGAAATATTCATCGACCGTTTTCTGCGAGTGGGCTTTGATGGTCTCGTGGTAGGATAGAAAATCGCGCAAAATCGGCGGCGATTCCAAGCGGTAGTCGTTCATAGTAAATGAGCGCCAGTGCAGGCGCAGAAACAGCTCATCTAAATCAGAAAGAAAAAATACGGAGAAGTTACGAAGTGTTGGATTTCAAAATACCGGAAAAAATTCGGTAGCTCTGATCTGTGAGCGTTGTCGGCGGTTCAAGCGTGATACAGAGCTGCGCAGAGATTGATCCTTTGAACGGATGCACAGCGCACATGCCGTTGATCGGCTGTACGGCGGTTTTCAATAAAGGAGCCGATGGAGAGGGGCATTTTGAAGTCTATACCAAATTGAACAAAATAAAAATTTTGTTCAATTGAGGGGAGCGGTAAAGTATATTCTTGCGGAAATGAGCGTTTTGGCGTGGCTGGCGACAAAAACCTCCTTTGTCAGGATCATGGGATTCTATGGGTCCGGCAGGGTGAAAACGCTGCCGGTTTTGCTGCTATATTATTATAGATTATAGAAACTGCTTTACAATCGGCGCATCGGCGTTTACGCCTGCACAATGGCGCGCAGCGCTTCGGCGATGTTGCACGCTTCGATCAGCGCGAGCCCCTGCGGCGCGCGGATCTGATCCTTGCGCTGCTTCGGGATGATGCATGTTTCAAAGCCCAGACGGTGCACCTCACTGAGCCGCTCGCTCAAATGGTTCACGCTGCGAAGCTCGCCGGTCAGGCCGACCTCGCCGATGGCGGCGACGTGATTGCCGATGGGCTTGTCGAGATAACTCGACGCGAGCGCCAGCACGGCGGCAAGGTCTGCTGCGGGCTCGTCCACGCTCAATCCGCCGATGACGTTCAAGAACGCGTCACAGCCGGACACCTTGAGCGCGCCGCGCTTTTCGAGCACCGCCATCAGCATGGCGGCGCGGTTGTAGTCAAAGCCGTTGCTTGTCCGCCGCGAGACTGACTGCGCCGCGGGCGCAAGCAATGCCTGCACCTCGGCCAGCACCGGGCGCTGGCCTTCCATCACGCAGGTCACGCACGTGCCGGGCGCATCGTCAGGTCGTCCCGAAAGCAGCATTTCCGACGGGTTCGGAACTTCGACAAGGCCTTCGCTGCGCATCTCGAATACGCCGATCTCGTTCGTCGCGCCGAAGCGGTTTTTCGCCGCGCGCAGGATGCGATAGCTCATGTGCGCCTCACCCTCGAAATATAAAACGCAGTCGACCATGTGCTCCAACACCTTCGGGCCCGCAATAGAACCCTCTTTGTTGACGTGCCCGATGACAAAGACGGTGATGCCCTCCCCTTTGGCCAGCTGCATCAGCTCCAGTGTGCAGGCGCGCACCTGTGCCACGCTGCCCGCGGGCGATTCGAGCGAGTCCTGATAGAGCGTCTGGATGGAGTCGACGATCAAAACGTCGGGCTTTTCTTCTTCGACGGATTCCAGCACATCACCGAGGCAGGTCTCGGACAGCACGTACAGGTTGTCCGACTGCACGCCGAGACGGTCGGCGCGCAGCTTGAGCTGACGCGGCGATTCCTCGCCGGAAACGTATAGAATTTTTGCGGTTTCACTCAGTTTTCCGCAGATCTGCAGCATCAGCGTCGATTTGCCGATGCCCGGTGCACCGCCGACGAGCACGAGCGAGCCCTGCACAGCGCCGCCGCCAAGCACGCGGTCAAGCTCGCCCATGCCGGTGGGAAAACGGATCTCCTGCGCTGTGTCAAGCTCTGCGATCGGGTGCGCCTTGGCGCGCAGCGCGCGGCTGCGGCCACCCGCTTTTGCCTTTGCACCGTCGCCGACGGCCTGCTCGACGAGTGTGTTCCATGCGCCGCAGCTCGGGCAGCGGCCCGCCCATTTGGGCGTTTCGTTGCCGCACTCCGTGCAGAAAAATACACTTTTTGCCTTTGCCATATTGTAAACCTCTTTTGCTTTACTGCTACTGCTGTAAAAGACCGGACGCGATCACAACGGCCAGTCTTTGCTGATATTCGCCACTTTTCAAAAGCGCCGTTTCGTTTTCATTGCTCAAAAATCCGCACTCGATCAGGATTGCAGGCGCGGTGACGTTTTTCATCAGGAAGATCGACGCGTCGATGGCCTTCTCTGTCTTCTCATTGCCCGCATTGACAGTCTGATTCAGCGCGAGCTGCACCGCATTCGCGACCTCGGCACTCCCCTCTTTTTTGCCGTAAAACACCTGCGCGCCGTGCGTCTGCTTGGATGACGGAAGACTGTTCTGGTGGATGCTGACAAGGATAGCGCCTTGCGTGCTGTTGACCAGTCCCACGCGGTTTTCGAGGTCGGAGCGCTTCTTTTCCCGCAGCGTGGACGCACTGGCATCGTGGATGGAGATATCCTCTGTTCGCGTCATGCGCGTCTCCTCGCCGAGAAAAACGAGCAGCGCGTCGAGCCGCCGCGCGATGGCGAGGTTCATGTCGCTTTCCTTGCTGCCGTCGGCGGCGACGGCCCCGCCGTCCTCCCCACCGTGCCCCGCGTCGATGACCCAGACGGTCTTCCCTGTCGGCGCCGACACGCTCGTCTCCACCGCCTCCGGCGGCAGAAGCAGGCTGACGGTCGCCGCCGTCAGCACGAGCAGCAGCGCGAATATGGCGTAAAACGCCTTTTTTCCGAAAACGATAAACAAAATACCCCTCACCCCGGAACAATGTATGCCCCGCGGCGCGGCCTTATGTGCTTTTCATTATACAGGACTTTGAACAAAAAGAAAAGCCCCGCTTCCCTTTTTTCTCCCGCTGCATAGGATGGTGTGGGCGGATGCCCGATTTCTTTGCAAGGAGGAGACTTCTTTGGACGACAACAGAGCCATGCGCGCCGAGTCCGGCGTGGGCACACTGCCGAACGGCTGCTGCGCGCCGCTGGCTTTTCCCTATGTCCCCGTGCAGAAAAACGACCCCGAGCGCTATTCCCAACAGGACGCGCTCAAGGCCGGTACGCTGTTTCCGGGGCTGAACCTACCCTTTCACGCGCAGATGAAGACGAAGTTCCCCGCCGTCAATACGGCGCTCTCAGAGCTGATGGCGCTCGATTTTGCCATCGACGAGCTGGGGCTTTATCTCACCACACACCCGGAGGACACCGAGGTTCTGAACCTCTACTGGTCGTATATCAAGCTCGGCCGCGAGGGGCGCGAGGCCTATGAAAAGCAGTACGGCCCGATTTTGCAGACGGACGTGACGCCCGGCAGCTTCAAGTGGCTGAATGATCCGTGGCCGTGGGATCTGGAGGAAGAAAAGTAATGTTTGTATATGAGAAAAAGTTACAGTACCCCGTCAAGATCAAGAACCCGAATCCACGGCTTGCCGCGGCGATCATCTCGCAGTACGGCGGCCGATATTCCATTTATCCATAATAATACCGGCCATTTACGATTGAACCGTATATCTCGCGCTCATCAAAAAAGGCAGGGCCTATGCCCCGCCCTTTACTGTTCCGTTGTCTTGAAGTAATATTTTACATATTCCCGTTCGAGCAATTTGAAGTCGCAGCACACCCTTGTGAGAAATGGATTGCGCCCGCCTGTTGCGCCGTCGTATGTCTTTCTCGCGTGTCGGTATACGTCCTCTTTGTGGTCGTTGCAGAATTCCAGTTGATTCCGCAGCAGGTTCTTGTAGCGCTCGTCTGGCTCTTTTTCGATATCGAACGGGACGAGGAAAAAATCTTTCGCCGGAACCATATTGTTGAATCCGAGAATGCCATATTTCCCGCCGTCAATGCGCATAATATGTACATTGCTTTTCAGCTTTTCGTGGTTCGGCTTCGGCGATTCCATCGGGACGAAGTATTTGTGCCCGTTGATTTCCAGAACAACGCCGATGTAGGGGCGGCGTTCCCTTTTATTAAACTGCACGCGGTGGTCCTTTTCGTGCAGAAATTCGATAAATCCGTCTCTGATTCTATATATTCTCAGCTTTTCCATGGCAATCTCTTTCTGTAAAAAAGCGGGGCAACTTGCGTTGACCCGCTTTTTAGCTCCTCACTTAAGGCAGAGGCTCTCCTCTTTTTTGGCTCCCCACTCAAGGTAGGGGTTCTCCTCTTTTTTAGCTCCTCACTTAAGGCAGAGGTTTTCCTCTTTGGGGGCGGCAAGAACTGGCGACCGGGTATTGTTCTTGTCAGCAGAGCGTCGACCATGGGTCCCACTCTGTACTGTTATTATATGCGATTGTTTCAAAAAGTCAACATTTTGCGAACATTTCTTTTGCCAGTTGTTGCCAGTTACGGCCAGTTACGGCCAGTTACGGCCAGTTGTAGCCGTTTTCGGACAAAAGGGCGAGGCCTCACGGTCCCGCCCTTCTCTGTTCTTTCCCTCATGGCGTCGGCAGGCTCAGGCCCTTCGGCGCATCCTCGTCCGCAAGCTCGCTCACGATCTGCACTGCGACGGTCAGTCCGTGCTTTGCCGATTCGCTGATCTGCTGCGTGGACTTCTTCGGCTCGTACTCGCTGAATGCCGCCGCCTTTGCTACGTCTCCGGCGTAGGTGTAGAGCTTGTTCAGCATCTTCTCCTGCGTCTCTTTGCTGGCGTTGCGGAAGGCGTTCAGCGTCACCATTTCGTCCAGCGCCCCACCGACGGCCTTGCGCCACGCTTTCTCATATACCTGCGTCTGATAGGCGCTCAGCTTATGCGTCTCGCCGTCGATCGTCACTGAGTTCGGCGTTGCGCTCGGCAGCGCGCCGGTATAGCCGTCGTCGTACAGGCTCGCCACAGCGTCCGCCGTCGCCCTTTCGCCGCCGCCGGTCCGGTCTTTCAGCAGGTCGCGCGTCTTCGCCTTGAGCGTGCGCCCGTGCGTGTGTGACAGGTCGCTTTTCTCCACGCGCGCCGCCGCGTCCTCGTAGGCGGCCGCCGCCTCCGGCGAGATCGACCGCACAAGACCCAGCAGGTACGCTTCCACATTGTTTGCCGGGATTCCGTAGCCGTATGTCGCGATATCTTTCGCAACGTCCTTGAGCCAGCCGACAAGGTCATTCCCTTCACGGCGCATGTATTCACCAAGGTCTCCGCCGTTTTTCAGGATGTCGATCATCTCGTCGCCATGTTTTTTGAGTGACCCGCCGCGTTTAATGATTCCCTCAATCAAATCGTCCAGCTGCTCAAGCCCCGGCGTCTCGATGCGGTACCATTGATCGCCGGAGAGCATATTGCCGAAGATGTCAGCCAGCTCCTCGCCGCCTGCCATCACGCCCGCAAGGTCCCCGACAAGGCCCGTGCCGTACTTCTTGAGTACGCTTTCGATCGTCAGCTCGTCATCATCGTCGCGGTAGCGCTTTGCGCCGTTTTTCAGCGCCGCGATCATAAACGTCACCGTCTGGCTCCACACGGCATTGACGATTGCCGCTGTCACAGCCTCGCCGAGGCTCTTCTTTGCCTTCTTGACCGTCTCCTCGTTCGCGCCGCTGTTCTTGTAGAATTGCAGCTCGCCGTATTTCTGCCGGATGGCGTTGTACGTCTGCGACGAATCGGACTTGAACAGCGTGAAGGCTCTCGCGATGGCGCTCTTACTCCTGCGCAGCGTGCCCTGGTGGATGATGTCAGAGGTAGACTGACTGCGCGCCACGGCATCGTTAAATTCCCTGGCGACCTCCTGATAGAACGGGCTTTCGCCGGTGTCGATTTGCTCTTTCGTTCCGACTTCCAGGTTTGGGTGCTCGCGGCGCACCTTGTTCTCGGCCTGCGGCCACAGCACGGACGCGGCCCAGCCATCCATGGCGGTGATTGCGCCGCCGCCAAATGCGAAGTTCGTAAATCTGTTCGTCTCGGTCCAGTTGGGATTGTCCTTTAGCTGCTTGGTCTCCGGCATCGAATAGCCCATCGTGCGCCATTGCAGTTCTTGCGTGTACTTGCTGATGAGGTCTGTGTCGATGCTGCGGATCTGCTTGACCGACGGAAAATTCTTCGCGCCGAGGTAGGCGCTGCCCATCGGGATGCTGCCCAGCTGCTTGAGCACGATGCTCGGATTGAAGCCGAATACAGCGGAAATGTAGTTGCTGAACGCCTTGTCCGTCAGCTTGTCCGTCCAAGCCTTATTCTCAGCCTTGCCGCCCTGCATGTCCGTCACAAGGTCCGTGATGTACTTGTTCGCCGCATCGCCCCACTCGTGAGCGATGGTGTTCTTCATGCTACTGTCGATCCCGCCCCAGTTCATCAGCGTGTTCATGTTGCGCGTCGGGATCGCCATACCGGTATAGCGCGCCGTCTGGTCGACGTGCCGCTCGAAGGCGTCAAAAGCGCTGATGTTGTAGCTCGGATTCTTAGAGTATTCGCGCGGTTTCAAGTGGCCGACGCCTTCCGCCGTCACATCAAACTTGCCGAATTCGCTCTTCGTGTAATTCTGGTTGGAAAAGATCGGCGCGTAGTCCTTTGTGATGGCCTTGTCGTAGCCGAGCAGTGTGTTCGATACCTTGTTGATCGCCTTTGGCGCAAAGTCGTTGTAATAATCCCCGAGGATCTTCGCGAGCTCCGCTTCCTCCGGCGTCAGGTCGCTCACGATCTTCTTCACCGTCTCCGGCGCGAGCTTGACCGTCTTTCCGCCCGCCAGCGCCTCGGCGCGCTTGCCCTTGCTGTACAGCTCCTTGTCAACAAACGTTCTGCCGCCCACCATGTGCTGCAAATTCGCGTAGTTCTTACTTTCAAGATACAGGTGCACCTTCTGCGCGGGTGTCATGTAGACCTTCACCGTCTCGCCGAAGATCGGCTTGTCGCCCATGCGCAACTCCACAAGCTCCGGCAATTCCAGCTCGTACCAGACAGCATCTTTACCTTGACCGTCCGCTTTTTTCACCCAGTCCTGATGTTCATTCAGGAAGTTTTCTAACAGGCGGTTCGCCTTTACAGTGTAGTCGCGAACGTCGCGCTCGCCGCTTTCCAGCTGCTTCGCCATAGAGTAGAATGCGCCGTTCGGATTCCAGCCACCCATGCGCTGCAAGACGTTCATCGGGCTCAGCTGTTGGTCGTTGATGAGCTCGTCGAAGAGCTCCCCGGGCTTGCTCTTGCCTTTTTTGCCCTTCGGCGCGCTGCGCAGCTCGCGCGTCGCGTCCGTGTAGACCTCCTGGAACATGCGCCCCATGTCGTCGTTCAGCACATTGTTTCGGTTGTAGAATTCCGTTCGCAGGCCGACCGCCGCCTTGTAGAGGTCGGTGAGGGCGTCGATGTCCATGTCGCCGATCTTGTCGTTGTCGAGCCGGGCGACGATGTGCTTCAAATCTTCGCTCGGCAGGAAGTTCGGGTCCTCTTTCTCCGCCCTCTTGTACATCTCGCCCAGGCTGCGCCATGTCGCCTTATATTTGTCGCTCCAATGCAGCTCATCCGCCGCGCTGATGGCGTAGATGTCGATGTCGCCGAGCACGTCGTCCCATCTCTCTTTCAGCGCCTCCGGCGCGCGGTTGCGGTTCTTGCTCAGCCATTGCAGTTGTTTGAGTGTCTTCTGCTGCATCTCGCGCAGCTCGCGGTTTTCCCTCCTCCGGCGTGCTGCCTCGGTGCGGCGTTCCCGTGCTTTTGCCTCGCGGATCAAATCGCGCTCGCGGGCCTTGCGCTCCCGTTCCTCGTTTTCGGCCTGCTTTTTCGCTTTTGCCTCTGATTCCCATTCTTTCTGCTGTGCCCGCTGTTCCTGCTGCCGCTGGTTGAACTGTTCTCGTTGCTGCGCGAGCTTCATGTTCGTGCGGTCGCGGAGCTTGATCTCGAGGTCGGCCTTTTCCGCGAAGGTTTGCAGCGCATTGTCCATTTTCTGCTCAAGCTCCCGGTATAGCTGCTCGCCTCTGACGCTGTCCTTTCCGGCAATTTCTGCAATGTAATCGCTCAGGCTCACGCGCTCGGCCTGTCCTTCTTCGGCCATCTGCACGATGCGCTCAAGGACCTGCTTGCCGTCGGTCTCGTTCCTGTCGAAAACCGTCGGCAGCTGCTCGGAGAGCTCAGCATTGAATGCGTCCACGCCGATAGCGCTCTTGTCGTTCGTGAGGTAAACGTCCGCCGCGTACGCTCTCTTGCGGAAGCCGTTCCAGTCTTGGCCAAAAAGCGCCTTGACCTCTGCCGGGACGTATATCTTTCTGTGGGCCACGTACTGCCCCATTGACCGCATCGTTTCATCCGCCGTCGTTTTGATAATGCCGGATTCATACATCTTATCGAAGAACGCGTCGCGCTCCTTCTCGGTCAGCTTTCCGTTCTTGATGACGCTGTCAGCGTATCGGTCGATGGTCGTTCTCAGCGCGTCTCTGTCCTCCGTCGGTACTGAGAAAGTGCCCAGTATTGCTTTTTGCAGGTCGCGCTTTGCGATGGTGGGCTTGCTCTCCTCGGTGGGCTTTGTCACCTTTCGCACCGGTTTGAGGTTCCCCGCGTCTTCGCGCTTGGCATTGCGCTCTGCCTTGGCATAGGTGCTTTCCTGCTGGCGCTGGCGCTTCTCTTCCTCTTTCGCCTCCTGGCGCTGGCGCCTCTGATCCTCTTTCAGCGCGCGGTCGGCGAGCTTTTCGTCTTCGGCCTCTCTGGTCTCCCGCTCGCGCCGGTCGGCCTCGTCCTGCTGTGCAAGCAGGTCCTCTTCCGGGTCGTCGACAGAGAACTTCTCTTTCATCTGCCGCCGGATCTCGTCACCCAGCATCTTCGTCTTGACGTTCCCGCCGTCATCTGATACATTGTCATCTAAGCGGTAGTCTTTCGGGCGCTCGGCCTTGTAGCCAAACTCGCCCGGAAGGCTTTCTGCCTCTGTACCCATAATCTGCCTGCGGATTTCATCGCCCAGCGTCGGTGACTTGACATCGCCCTTGCTCTGTGATAGAATCGCGTCTGTAAGGTCAGCAGCGTATGCCACCGGCTCGGTAATTTTAATACCGACATTGCGGAGTAACGCTGTGGCCTTATTTTTGTTTCCGGCAATGATTTTGCTGTCCTTCGCGCGCAGGCCTATCCAGTCCGCAAAGCCCTCTCTGCCATACATGGTTTTAATTTCATACGCGCTTCTGCCGTCCACGCTTCCGTTCGGGTTGACCCCGATTAAGAGCGGGGCGGCTTTTTCGCGCGCTGTATCGACTGTGCGCCCGGGAATGACCGAAATGCGATCGCCCTCGACAATAATCATTGCAGGATCTTTCAGCATATCCGGCAGGTCGCGAATGATATCTTCCTCAATCCCGTGGGCGGAATAGTTCTTGTTCGCACCCTCTTTTCTGGTGATCTTCTGCAAATTGCGCTTGAGCATGAAGAATGGCTTGCCGCCGAGCCCGAGCGCATCCGGTGAGCCATCAGCGCCTGTTACATAAATATCGTCGCTTCTGCCAACGGTTTTCAAATCGCCCTCGTAGAATGCGTCAATCTGCTCTTGATACGGGATACCCTGTGTGCGTTGGACGCTGTACCTCTCCGGCGGCCCCGTCCTGCGTTCCGTCGCCGCCGCGGTCTCGCGGCCCGTGTCCACGATGCCGCGCTCCTCAAGTGTCTGCTGCACATCCTCCTGATACTTTCCGGCCTTTTCGCCGAAGGCGTTGATACCGGCATAGGCGTCGGCAAGAATTTCATTCTTGACGTCCAGCAGCGCTTGCTCGACCTCGTAGTCCGCCGCGTTCTCGTCGATGTCGATGATGCCGCGCAGGTTGCGGATATACGATTCGACGATGCCGTCGAATTCCTCGTCGCCGTACTTCTCGCGGATCGACTGTTCCACCGCCTGAATGAGCCCCGGATTCTGGTCCGCATACTCGTGGAAAATTTCGTGGCTTGCGATCTGCTCGGGGCTCACGCTCATGTGGTCGGCCTGTACGATGATCTGTCCGCCCGCCCACACGCCTCGCACGCGCATCACGCGATCTCTCCCGCGCACGGGGATCGAGCCGAGCACGAATACCGGCGTCTTGCTTGTCTCGTACTGAATGCGCTGTGCTGTTTCCTGCAATTTCGCGTCCCACGCGCTCTCCGGCAGCACCGTTACGCTCTTGGTGTCGGTTCCGGCGCGAACGCCCAACTCGGCGGAGCTTACCGGTTCGAGCCGTAAATTTCTTGCAAGATTCTGTCTTTCAATCGCTGCTCCGCTTTGTTCAGCGGCGCGCTGTGATCCGCCGCGGCCCAGGCGTCGGCCTTGCTCTCCGGCACGCGCACCAGCATCCCGTCGTCCGCCTCGCTCAGATACGCCGCTTCTTTCTCCAGCGTCGGCAAGCTCAGCCCCCGCGGCATCGTTCCGTGCTTCTTGTCCTGCATTGTCAATTCCTCCGTTCTGCCCCTCCGGCATGTCGTAGATTGGGAGTTCTTCGTGTGTCCGCTCGCTCATGTCTGCGCCGGGGATGGCTTTCTTTGCTGCAATGTATTCTTCGTTCGGTGCAATGTGCTGCCCGTGGATATCCGTATAGCCGTTTGTCAGCATGTCGTCCAGCAGCAGCTCCACGCGCTTCGCCGCCGCGAAGTTTTCCTGCCCGTGGTTGTGGATGATCGCACTCAGCGAGCGGTCGATGTCGTCATAGCGCACGCCCTCGTCATCCAGCAGCCGTGCGATGCGCTCGCTCACGCCGCGCTTGGTGCGGATGTATTCGTCGTCGCCCGCCTCGCGGCTCGTCCGGCGGATGAGCTCGCCACCCTTTTGGGCAAAGCTCATCTCCTCCTGTAGGACCGCCGCCGCGTCCGCGTAATAGCTGTGCAGCTCGGGGTGGTCGAACTGGAAGGCGTTCACGCTCCGCTCGCCCACGCTCGCGCTGTCGCGCCGGTCGATGTGCTGATCCTCATTCACGCGATAGATATTCTCTTTCGCGTCCACGGCCAGCGTGCCGTCTTTCAGTCCGTCTTTGACCTTCTGCGCGTTCTGCTCGTTGCTGTACTCAAGAAGATTGACGCGCTTACCCGCGTCTAAGGCATCCGCTTTGCCCTCTGCTGCGCCCTGTGCGGCGTTCGGCTGTGTGGGCGTCAAATTACCCCCACCCGTGCCCTGCACGCTCTCAGGCGTCACCGCAGGCTGTGCGGGCATGGTGTTCTGCTGCTGCACCGGCTGCTGTGCTGTCGGTGCGGTCTCTTCCGGCGTCATCGCTTCCGCCGACGGCGTGGCCTCCTTCGTCTCCGCCGCGGCGCGCTCAGTCTCGATTTGTGCGCTTCTTCGCTGAATGCCCTCTACGCCGCTGCCCAGCAGGCCGAGTGCGCCGCCGACAAGGAAGTCGTTCAGGATCTCCGCCGCGTCAAGTTCGCTGTAATTCTGTCCGGCACGCTTCCCGTTGTAGATCGTCTGCAAGGCAGGCTGCACAAGGTCCTCGATGACCTCCTCGCCGCCCTCGGACAGGAATGACAGGGCGAGCCGCCCCGTCGCGTTCCCGTTCATCTTGGCGATCGCGCCGTCGATTGCCTTGTCGAGGAAGCCGCCGCCGAACGCTTTCTTGAACGGCGCTGCGACGTTGCTGATCTTTTCCGTCGCAATACTCACCGCGCCGCTCGCCGTTCCGTACAGCAGCGCCCGGTTCTGTGCGTCCAGCTGTTCCGCCGCGCTCATGCCGGGCTTGTCCGCCGCTTCCGCCGCCTCCTGTGAGTTTCCGCCGAATACGCGCAGGAACATCGGGCCGAGCGCGCTGCCGCCAATGCCCAGCACGACAAAATATTTGAACGTCTTGCGCACATGGTCGGCTACCTTTTCAATTTCGGAGACAATCTCCTCCTGATTATAGGGCTTCCGCCGTCAAGAAAGCCTGTTAAAACCTATGAATTTTGTAAAGCA
>ERZ772879.1343-NODE-1343-length-17168-cov-5.854088_pt1 | contig 17168 bp, 15 predicted proteins | sample MGYA00580582_ERZ772879 | MGnify/ENA primary metagenome ERZ772879 (study PRJEB29015, sample SAMEA2737682) | human gut metagenome | biome: human gut; feature: human-associated habitat; material: faeces | place: China | collected 2012 ... | reverse complement strand
TGATGATGCACTGGAAATGTTTAAGGAAGGAAAAAGCTTTGATGAGGTAAAGAAGGTTGTTGAGGGTGAAGGTAAAGTAATAAGTCAAGCAGATAGAGCAAAAATAGATGCTTGGAATAATACACCTAGCGACGAATTGTATTTGAAATATAAGGATGTATTTGACAATCCTAAGTATTATGATCAAATAACAGGAGAAATTCATTGGCCTCAAAACAATGGCTTTGTGAGAATACCTATAGATGAAGTTTTACAATCTGGAACGAGAATAGATAGATATGGAAGTGATTTTGGCACATTTACTTCACCAGAAGGGATTCCATATGAGATGAGAGCGCTAGCACCAGGAACTGACATGAAACCATATAGTGTATTTGAAGTTGTTGAACCAATTAATGTGAAGGCAGGTGAAATAGCACCATGGTTTGATGAACCAGGAGGAATACAATATTTATTACCTGATACAGTGGATAAATTACTAGATGCTGGTATATTAAGGAGGATTAAGTAGTGACAATAATAGAATTAGAACATGAATTAGTACAATTGGGAATAGCGAGTGATTTGTATTCTATAATGACGGGTGGATTACCTAATGAAAAACTATGTATTGTAAAGGATGATAAATGGCAGGTTTATTATAGCGAACGAGGAAAGAAAAGTGGACTAAAAATATTTGAGACAGAAACGGAAGCTTGTGAATATTTTTTGTGTAAAGTAAAAAGATATGCAACTAAATAATTTTGATTATGGTTGTACTTTCGGATTCCCAACAACCTATAACTCATGCATGTCTATTAATTAATCATCATAGTTGCCCAGAAGCAATTAAGAATCCATGATGTTAATTAATAGATACTAGCAAAATTTTGCCGAGCTTGGTATAAGAAAGGATATTGAAAAATCAAGATAGAATATTTAGTTCCAATATGCTGATATAAACGCACGCCTAGCAACAAGAAAAAATGTTGCGAAAGGGTGCGTTTATATCAGCGTGTTAGGGAAGTAGATTTAGATACCATCAAAGAACGGCAGCCATACTGCAGAAATTCGGACAGGATGGTCTGAACCTTGCAGGGAAGTATGGAGACGACCTTGCAAAGATAATCGACAACCTTGAACCTGCAGAAGCCAAAAAGGCAGTAAACCTTATAAACAGTTACGGAGACGAAGCATTCGATTTATTTAAGGAAGGAAAAGGTGCGGATGAAGTAAAGAAGATTGTTGAGGGTGGATTAAGTGAGACCAGAGTGGTAGTAAGACAATTGATTATGTTAAATTAAGTGATGAACTTGGAAATAAAATAACACTTGATGGATACAAAATAATAAATATTAAAGATGCAACGACTGCTAATGCAGATTGGGCAGATATGGGGTATGATTTATCACCATATTTAATAGGAGATAGTGATATTGAAACTAAATTTATCAATATTCAAAAAAATATATGACAGTTTGTATTTGGATGATGGAAAAGAATTCAAATATATTGGATTTAAGGATACTAAAAAGAAAAAATTTTTTTAAAGAATTGCTCATAGCAATCAATCTTCTAAAGAATAAACTGAATGATGAATATATTATTGATGATAATATGGATTTTTTAAAGAAAATTATCATTTAACTTGAATTATGTATTCAAATAAACAAGTTGACTTTTTCTCTGCAATTTGATAGCATTACGTGGTACACTTTAGTTTGATAAAGTAGTAAAACAATAAATGAAAGAAAACATCTTTAATTTAGGAGGAAATTATGAGAAAATTAGTAGCATTAGCTTTATCATGTGCAATGGTATTTTCAATGACTGCATGTGGAAGCAAGGATAATGGAAGTAAAGATAACAGTAGTAAGAATGACAGTGGAAAAACAACATTTACAGTAGGATTTGATGCTGAATATCCACCTTACGGATACATGGATGATAGTGGTGAATATACAGGATTTGACCTTGAACTTGCACAGGCTGTATGTGATATTGAAGGATGGGAACTTGTAAAGACTCCTATCGACTGGGATTCAAAGGACTTAGAGTTAAATAATGGAAACATTGATTGTATTTGGAATGGATTTACAATGAATGGAAGAGAAGATGATTATACATGGTCAGACCCATATGTAAATAATGAACAGGTTATGATTGTTGCTAAAGATTCAGGAATTAAGAAACTGGCCGACCTTAAAGATAAATATGTAGGTGTTCAGGCAGGAAGTGCAGCACTTGGTTTATTAAAAGAAGGTGGGGATCAGGAAGATTTAGCTAAGACATTTGCAGATTTACAGGAATATGCGGATTACAATACAGCATTTGCTGAATTACAGGCAGGAACAGTAGATGCAGTTGCAATGGATATAGGGGTTGCTAAATATCAGATTGAATCAAGAGACGACGGATATGAAATCCTTAATGAAAAATTGAATTCTGAACAGTATGCAATCGGATTTAAGAAAGGCAATACTGAACTTAGAGATAAGGTGAATGCAGATATTAAGAAGTTGTATGAAGACGGAACAGTAACAAAACTTGCTGAAAAATATGGAATTGATGATATGATTTGCTTAGGAGAATAATCTAAGATAATCTGGAGGAAATAATGACTTTACAAACAGGAATGATGTTGTTAGCAGCAAAAATGCCATTGGATATGATGATATCTAAGATGTCAGAAGGTATGGTAGAAACATTAAAAATATTTTTTCTAACCCTTCTGTTTTCATTACCGCTTGGTTTGGTTATTGCATTTGGCAGAATGGCAAAAAACAGAATAATAAGATATATAGTAACAGTGTACATAGCAATAATGAGAGGAACTCCATTGATGTTGCAGGTAATGGCAATTTATTTTGGACCTAATTATTTACTTCATATTCGTATACCAAGAAGTTACAGATTTATTGCCATAATAGTTGCATTTGCCTTAAATTATGCAGCTTATTTTGCAGAAATATATCGTTCAGGTATTGAATCGATGCCTGTTGGACAATATGAGGCAGCAAGATTACTTGGATATAATAAGGCACAGACATTCTTTAAAATAATTTTACCGCAGGTTATTAAAAGAATTCTTCCATCAATTACAAATGAAGTAATATGTCTTGTAAAGGATACTTCACTTGCATTCTCAATTGCTTATTTGGAAATGTTTACAGTAGCAAAGCAGATTGCATCATCTAATACAAGTTTTACACCATTTATTATTGCAGGTGTGTTCTATTTTATTTTTAATAGTGTAGTTGCATGGGTAATGAACTTTGCAGAAAAGAAATTAAATTATTACAAATAGGAGGGGAATATGAGCGTTTTAGAAATGAATAATATTCAGAAACACTTTGGTGATTTAGAAGTGTTAAAAGACATTTCCCTTTCAGTTAATAAAGGTGAAGTATTGTCTATCATTGGACCGTCAGGTTCAGGAAAGTCAACATTATTAAGATGTGCAGTTAATTTAGAAAAAATTGATGGTGGAAAAATAACATATAATAATGATGTGATGGCTGATACACATAATGGCAAAGTAATGTATGCAAAGAAAAATGAATTAAAGAAAATCAGAGATTCATTTGGGCTTGTATTTCAGAATTTCAATCTTTTTCCACATTATTCAGTATGGAAAAATGTTATTGATGCACCAATTCATGTACAAAAAAGAGATAGGGCAGAAGTTGAAAAGACTGCGATGGAATTGCTTGAAAAAATGGGTATAGCAGATAAGAAAGATTCTTATCCATGTCAGTTATCAGGTGGTCAGCAGCAAAGAGTTTCTATTGTAAGAGCACTTGCAATGGAACCGGATATTTTGTTTTTTGATGAACCAACATCAGCTCTTGATCCCGAGTTGACGCAGGAAATTCTTAAAGTCATAAAAGAATTGGCAGATGAACATATGACAATGGTTATAGTTACTCATGAAATGTCATTTGCAAAAGAAGTTTCAAATAGAATTATATTTATGGAACATGGTGTTATAGTAGAAGATGGAACACCGAGTGAGGTATTTGCATCAGAAAATCAGAGAACAAAAGAGTTCCTTGGTAAATATAGAAATTTGTAAATTTAATAAATAAAGAAATTATAGCGTAGTGGTTTGTACCAAATCTAAAAAGGTTAGACATAAATCTGACAATTGTAGGTTGGAACAACAGCTACGCTTTTATTATTGTTATAGAAACTGTGAATTATATAATTACATTAAATTAGAGTTGCGAGTTTTTAGTTATAATACATTTAACAAATGATTGCATTTTTTAGAAAAAAACTGAAAAATTTTATTTCTGGTTATTTTACATCACATAATATGTAGTTGACATACAATACTATACGACATATAATATAAAAAAAGAAATAATATGGAGGAGTATCTATGATATTTAATACAGGAGCTGCTTTATTGGATGCAATAGTATTAGCCGTTGTATCGAAGGAAAAGGATGGAACTTATGGATATAAGATAACCCAGGATGTTAGAAGTGTTCTTAGTGTATCTGAATCAACGTTGTATCCGGTGCTTAGACGATTACAAAAAGAAGGTTATTTTGAATTGTATGATAAAGCCATAGATGGAAGAAATAGAAGATATTACAAGATTACTGAAACCGGAAGAGAAAAGTTAAATATGTATGTGAAGGAATGGGGTAATTATTCTAAGAAAATAACAGATTTATTTGAATATAGAGAAATAGGAGGAAATGAAAATGACTAGAAAAGTTTTTATGGAAATATTAGAAAAAATGTTATCAGATGTTTCTTTTAATGATAGATATGATGCTTTAAGTTATTATAAAGAATATTTTGATGATGCAGGAATCACGGAAGATATGGTTGTACCTGAAAGTGTAGGAACACCTGAACAGATAGCGATGAGATTAAAGAAAAGCATTAATAGCGGAGAGAATATAACCAGTGAAAATATTAATGTAGGTGGAACTTATAATAGAGATAATACAAGTGGTTCATACAATACAAATCAAAATACCGGCAATAGCTATAATAATAGTCAAAATGCAGGACAGTATTCATATAATAATTCTCAAAATACAGCACAATATGAATATAATAATGCAGGACAATACAATAAGAAAAATGATGAAAGAGCAATTAAAATAATTGTTGCTATCATAATTGCGGCAGTTACATTCCCAATATGGAGTGGAATAATTCTTGGAATTTTAGGAACTATCATTGGCATTGTGTGTGGACTTGGTGGTACTATAATTGGATTAGGAGTAGCAGGAATCTCATTAATTATAGTTGCAATAGTTTCAGGGTATGGATTTGCAACATCAGTATTGCTTATGGGAATAGGATTAATTTTATTTGGTGTAGCAATATTGTTAGTAATACCGGAAGCGTTGTTTTGTATTAAATTTTTGCCATGGTTATTTAAACAGGTTGCAGAATTAATTCATAAAATAACAGGCAGAAAGGAGTTTAATGTATGAAAAAATTAATAAAAATAATAACAATCGTAGGAGTGATTGCTGTTGTAATGGGAATAGCATGTACGGTAGTGGGTGTTTCAAGAGGCGGATCGAAGAATTTTAAAGAGGAAATTGGAAAAACATTTGCAAAGACAAAAGTCAAGTTCGATAAGAAAAATACAAAAGGAATGACAAAATTACAAAACAACAGTGATACAATTGACATGTTATCAGTTAATAATTTAAGACTTGATTTATCAACAGCGTCATATGATATTGAAGAATGGGACAAAGAACAGATAGGATTTTCTTATGATGCAGATATAATGGAAGTTTATTATTTAAATGAAGGAGATTCACTAAATGTTTTAATACAATACAAGAAAAAATGGAAAAAAGGTGAACGAGATGTAACAGTTTACTTGCCAAGAGGAAAATCATATAGCAATTTTAATTATAGTCTTTCAGCAGGAGAAGCAGATATTGAAAATATATCAGCTGTATATGCAACAATTAATAATGATGCAGGAAGTACATCAATTGATAGCCTGCAATCAGCATCTACAGACATTACTGTGAATATGGGAGAATTATCAATTGACAACTTATCAACAGATACGATGAATACAGATATATCTATGGGAGATTTTGATGTGGAGGGACAGATAAATGGTGCTGCGAAGATTGACTGCTCTATGGGAGATGTTTCAATGACATTGAATGATGGACCTAGTGCATATAATTATCAGTGGGATATAAATATGGCTGATTTGTATGTTGAAAATTGTATCGACAAATCTGATTTTTCAAGTGATGGAAATAAAGATAATGGTGCAGAAAAGATGATAAGTATAGAATGTGATATGGGAAGCGTTGAAATTGATTAACATTTTTCTACTATAATGTGATAAAATGCTATGGCAGGTGTGCAAATAAGTATACCTGCCATAATATTTTTACATAATAAGAATAGCATTTAAAAAATGGGAGAAATTTAAATGAAAAGTTTATTAAAGTATTTAAGGAATTATAAGAAAGAATCAGTGTTTGCTCCCCTCTTTAAGATGTTAGAAGCATCGTTTGAATTATTTGTGCCTTTAGTAGTGGCGAAAATAATAGATAATGGTATTGCTAAAGGGGATAATATTTATGTTCTGAAAATGGGAGGAGCTTTACTTTTACTTGCTATAATTGGACTTACATGCTCTTTAACGGCACAGTATTTCGCAGCAAAGGCAGCGGCAGGATTTGGAACAGAAGTAAGACATGCATTGTTTAAACACATTCAGACATTTTCCTATGATGAGATTGACAGATTAGGCTCATCTACACTTATTACAAGATTGACAAGTGATTTGAATCAGGTTCAGTCTCAGGTTAATATGTTTTTAAGATTGTTCCTAAGGTCTCCGTTTATTGTGTTTGGCGCAACAATTATGGCATTTACGGTAGATGTTAAGGCAGCACTTGTATTTGTTGTAGCGATTCCCATTCTTGCAGTAATTGTATTTGGAATTATGCTTGCAACAATCCCAATGTATAAAAAAGTTCAGAATGGTTTGGATAAAATTTTATCTGAAACAAGGGAAAATCTATCCGGAACAAGAGTAATCAGAGCATTTAATAAAGAACAGAATGAAATTGATAGTTACAATGAAAGTAATGATGCATTAAATAAATTTCAGATTTTTGTTGGAAAAATATCCGCAGTTATGAATCCACTCACATTCGTGGTAGTAAATTTTGCCATGATTGGAATTATTTATGTAGGGGGAATAAGAGTAGATGCCGGATATCTTACACAGGGAATGGTTGTAGCACTTATCAATTATATGTCACAGATTTTAATAGAATTGATAAAACTTGCAAATCTTATTATTAATCTGACGAAAGCGTTTGCCTGTGCAAATAGAATTGAAGATGTTATGAAAGTTGAATCTTCAATGAAATTTGGAAATGAAACAGAAGGAAAGAATAAAGAAATTGCAGTTGAATTTAAAGATGTATCACTTATGTATGCCGGTTCTAGTGAAAATACAATTGAAGGACTTAATTTAAAGGTACTAAAAGGACAGACTATAGGTGTAATAGGTGGAACAGGCTCGGGCAAAACATCTCTTATTAATATGATTCCAAGATTTTATGATGCAACTAATGGTCAGGTTTTAGTAAATGGAACTGATGTTAAGGAATACACTGAAGAAGGTCTTAGAAATAAAATAGGAATTGTTCCACAAAAAGCAGTTTTATTTAAAGGAACAATTAGAAGTAATCTTTTATGGGGAAATGAGAGTGCAACAGAAAATGATTTGATGGAAGCGTTAAAGCAGGCACAAAGCTATGATTTTGTTATGCAGAAAGAAAATGGAATAGATTCTGTTGTAGAACAAAATGGACGAAATTTCTCAGGTGGACAGAGACAGAGACTTACAATTGCAAGGGCTTTAGTAAGAAAGCCGGAAATTCTTATATTAGATGACAGTTCATCAGCACTTGATTATACAACTGACGCTAATTTGAGAAAAGAGATAGCAAAGTTAAAAGATATGACAGTATTTATTGTGTCCCAGAGGACTGCTTCAATTATGGATGCAGATCAGATTGTTGTGCTTGATGATGGAAATGTTATGGGAATTGGAACTCATAAGGACTTATTAGAAAATTGTGAAGTGTATAAGGAAATATATGAATCACAGTTTAAAAAGCCGGAAAAGGAGGAAATGTAAGATGAAAGAAAAGACATTGACTCAAAAGCAGGCTTTGGAAAAAGTAATAAAGCATATAAAAAAATATTGGTATTTACTTGGCGGTTCACTATTTTTTGCACTAGTGTATGTTGCTCTTTCATTGTATGTACCAATTCAGTTAGGAAATGCTACAGACCTTATTTTAGGTAGGGGAAAGGTAGACTTTACAGAGATTGGACTTATAGCTGTTAAAATAGCCGCGTTTACTTTAATAGCTGCATTTGCACAGTGGATAATGAATAACTGTAATAATAAAATTACTTATAATGTAGTAAGAGATATTAGAGAAGAGACATTTGAACACTTACAGAAATTGCCACTTAAATATATTGATAGTCATTCTAATGGAGAAACAGTAAGTAAAATAATCACAGATGTAGACCAGTTAGCAGATGGCTTGCTTATGGGATTTTCTCAGTTATTTACAGGTATTGTTACAATTATATTGACGTTAGTATTTATGCTCACAATAAGTATTAAAATTACATTGGTTGTAGTTTTAGTAACACCTGTTTCTTTATTTGTAGCTAAATTTATTGCAACAAGAACTTATTCAATGTTTAAAAAACAGTCAGAAACAAGAGCTAAGCAGACGGCATTGATAGATGAAGTGATTGGAAATGGAAAAGTTGTAAAGGCTTTTGGAAGAGAAGATGAAGTTGTAGAACAGTTTGATGAAATTAATGAGGATTTAAGAAAATATTATTTAAAGGGTACATTTTTCTCATCAATCACAAATCCGTCAACAAGATTTGTTAACAGTCTTGTTTATGCAGGAGTAGCAATTTCAGGTGGAATTATTGCAATAACAGGAGGAATTACAGTAGGTAATTTACAATGTATTTTAAGTTATGCAAATCAATATACTAAACCATTTAATGAAATTTCAGGCGTTGTTACGGAACTTCAAAATGCGATTGCCTGTGCGGGAAGAGTATTTGCCCTTCTTGAAGAAGAAGCGGAAATTGAAAATAAAGATGCAATAGATATTGAAAATGTATCAGGAAGTGTTGAATTAGACCATGTTAATTTCTCATATACACCTGATAAGAAATTAATTGAAGATTTAAATTTGTGTGTCGAACCGGGTAAAATGATTGCCATTGTAGGACCGACAGGATGTGGAAAGACAACTATAATTAATCTTTTAATGAGATTCTACGACGTTAACAGTGGAAAAATCACGATGGATAGCCATAATATAAAAGATATAACAAGAAAAAGTCTTAGAAAATCTTACGGAATGGTGTTGCAGGAAACATGGCTTAAAAATGGTACGATAAGAGATAATATAGCAATGGGAAAAGAGGATGCAACATTAGAAGAGGTAATAGAAGCAGCCAAGTTATCCCATGCACATAGTTTTATTAAGAGGCTCCCAAATGGATATGATACTGTAATTGGTGATGATGGCGGAAATCTTTCACAGGGACAGAAACAGTTACTATGTATAGCAAGAGTTATGCTTTGCCTTCCACCAATGCTTATTTTAGATGAAGCTACATCATCTATTGATACAAGAACGGAAATACGAATCCAGAAAGCATTTGCTAAGATGATGAAAGGAAGAACAACTTTTATTGTTGCACATAGACTTTCAACTATCAAAGAAGCAGATACAATACTTGTTATGAATGATGGAAAGATTATAGAGCAGGGAAATCATAATCAGCTGCTTGCAAATAAAGGATTTTATTATGAACTTTACAACAATCAGTTTAGTTCAGTAAATTCTTAAACTTTTGCCATTGTTTATAGGCAAATGAAAAAAATATAAAGCTAATAATTAGTGCACACAAAAATTGCGAGCCATAATTAAAAATTAAAGAGTGGGAAGTTGATGAACCACTAAAAATATGTATAAAAATATAACCTGTTGTCAGGCTTAAGGTTAGCCAGATGACAGGTTTTATTATGTTTGCAACAGGAGAAAAATTAACAGCAACTTCTTTAGAAATATAGCGTAAATGAAGTGAAACAGTTATCAATTCGCTTAAGAGCATTCCCCAGAAATAAGCTTTTATTCCATAAAAAGGAACAAGTAGAAGTAAAAATAATAATCTTATAATTATGGCGGCCATATTATGAATAAACGCAGCAGTAGTTTTTCCAAGACCATGCAAAATAGAGCCAAAAGATATGGACATGTACATTAAAGGACATAACCATGAAAGTGTTTTAATATAAGAACCGGCACTTGCATGACCAAATATATCTTTCCCAATAAAATCTCCGAAAAAAATAAAAAAGCCAATACAAAAAATACCTGTAACTAAAGAAAACCATATTGTGAAATTTGTTGTAATTTTTATTTTTTCTTTGTTCCCTGAAACATTTGCGTCAGCAATTGTAGGCATAATCATCATTGCAATAGAATTGCTAATAGCTGATGGAAATGTAATTACAGGCAAAGTTATTCCTGCAAGAATTCCATATAAGGTAATAGCTGAATTAGAACTTAGGCCGTATTTAACAAGCATAAACGGAATTAGTATAGCTTCCGCACTTTGAAAGAAAGTCAGTAAAATTCTGTTAAGCGTAAGGATATACGAAACGTTAAAGAGCATTTTCATTTTTGAAAAAATATTTGAAAAATTATCTTTTGAAAAGAATGAAATTCCATAATTTGAGACAACCAATATGCAGTAAACGGTTCCTGCAATTTCAGATAAAATAAGAGAAAAGACAGCAACTTTAGGTGTTAGGGCATACCCTTTAGATGTAAAAATAACATAAAAAATAAACAAGGAAGCTAATTTGAATACCTGTTCTAAAACCTGAGCTATTGATGGGATAAGAGGCTTTTTTAAACCAAGATAAAAACCCACGGTACATGCATGTAGTACAGTCATAGGTATAGTATAGGAAGCATATTTTAAAAGTATGGCACAATTTGGTTCGCCTAAAAAAGAAGCCAAAACATTAGAAAAAAAATACATAATAAACGAGGCGATAACAGCAAGAAATTCAGACATGATAATACTTGCCGTAAATATTGAATAACTCTTTTTTAAATCTTTACTTTCAGCAACAAATCTTGATACAGCAGTTTGTATTCCACCGCATGAAAAAGAAATAAAGAAAGCAAGTACGGGAAAAATCATTTGAAAAAGGCCAAGCCCTTTAGCACCAATTAAGTTAGATAAGAATATTCTATATAAGAAACCAATAACTCTGCTTGCAATCCCGGAAAATGTAAGCATAATGGTTCCTAAAATAATAGTAGTCTGTTTTGACATAAAATTCTCCATTCTGCTTTTTACTATAAAGAAAAATAAAGCAGAAAATTTATTAGTTCATAATATGATGCAAAGTACTTAAAAATGATTAATGAGAGGGTGAAATTTTGATATATTTAGATAACGCTGCAACTACGGCAGTATGTAAAGAAGCAAAAGAAGCGATGGTTCCGCTTTTAGAAGATGAGTATGGAAATCCATCTGCAAATTATCCTTTTGGAGATAGGGCAGGAAGTATCGTCGAAAGAGCAAGAATAAGGATGGCAGCAATGATTAATGCAAATCCTGAAAATATCATATTTACATCAGGAGGAACTGAATCAGATAATAGTGCTGTGCTTAAAATAAAGGATATTGAAAATTCGCATATTATTACAACAAAAATTGAACATCATGCAGTATTAAATACCTGTGAATACGCTAGAAAAAAAGGTGCAGAAGTAACCTACCTAAATGTAAATCCGGATGGAGAAATAAATATTGATGAATTAGAAAAATCTATAAAGGAAAATACAAGGCTTATATCGGTCATGTTTGCAAATAATGAAATAGGAACAATAGAACCGATAGCAAAGATAGGGCGTTTAGCAAGAGCATATGGAATAACTTTTCATACAGATGCCGTACAGGCATTTGGTCATGTTCCGATAAATGTTGCAAGGATGAATATTGACATGATGAGCGTAAGTGCACACAAATTTAACGGACCTAAAGGTGTTGGGTTTCTCTATGTAAGAAATATAGATGATTTTGAACCACTTATATGGGGTGGTGGACAGGAAAATGGAAAGCGTTCAGGAACTGAAAATGTAGCAGGAATTGCTGGAATGGAGCAGGCAGCAATTCAGTCGATTAAGAACATGAGTTATAGAATGCAAAAAGAACAGTATTTGCGTAATTATCTCATAAATCGTGTTATGAATGAAATTGATGATGTAAAACTTAACGGACATAAATTTAAAAGGCTTCCCGGAAACGCAAATTTTAGTTTTAAAAATATAAACGCTGCTAAATTGGTTGAAGATATGGGAAATGAAGGCATTTGTATTTCAGCAGGCTCGGCTTGTGCGGCGGCAGGAGGAAAACCGTCGCAGGTTATTATGGCTATAAATGTTCAGAAAGAGTATGCTTATGGAACAGTAAGAATAACTATATCACATGAAAATACAAGAGATGAAATTGACAGGACAGTAGAAATAATGAAAAAGTTAATAAAACTGCAAAGAGAACAGTAGAAAACTAATGAATTATATAAAAGTAAAAGCATCCGCATAAACATCATTGTTATAAAATAAGTTTGTGTGGATGTTTTTATATGTATTCAATAATCTTTGAATTTCAACAGTAAAATTATGAAATAAAACAGTAAAATTATGAAATAAAACAGTAAAACTATATCATAAAATATCAAATAAATATAATGAAACAGAGAAAAATGTAATAACTTTGTTACCTAAATATTACATAAGTCCGAAATTTATTAAATAAAGATTAACTTTGTCAAAATCTGTTGTTTTTTGTTGTTTATATGATAGAATGGCTATGGCTATTACGAAAATTATTGGCCTTAAATAACATTACTTAAAGAAAAGTCAGATTACAATAATGCTGGTTAGTAAGAGGAAAGATAATATGAAAATGATGAATAATAAGAAAAACAATAGGACAAGTATAGTTTTAGGCACGATAATGATTGCTATCATAGCAGCTATTATTATTTGTGTAGAAGGAGCAGGATTTGGGCTTGAATCTAAAATGATTAAATCATTAGCAGATAATATACATGAAAATGTACCTGAGGCACAAACTTACAAAAGTAAGTATAGAAAAGCAAACAGACATGATAGTGAAAATGAAACTACAAGAACAAAAAGAGAATATGGAAAATATTTGTTTGTAGGAGATTCCAGATATAAGGGAATGGAAAAAGCAAATGCGACAGATGAAGATGTGTTTATTTGTGAAGTTGGTGAAGGATACGACTATTTGATAAACCAGATGAATAATATAAAGTATGAGATTGATGATAATACAGCATTAATTATAGGATTAGGAGTTAATGACTTAGTAAACATCGACAAATACGTAGATAAAATAAATGAAATGTCACAGACATTTGATTGTCAGATTTATTATATGCTTGTAAATCCTGTAGATGAAGAACAGGAGACATATAGTGGTTATCACATTAAGAATGATGACATAGATTATTTTAATCAGGAAATCATAGACAGATTAGATGAAAATGTCATTGTAATAGACACAAACAGTTATTTGAATGCCATCGGATTTGAAACTCAGGATGGACTTCATTATACAGAAGAAACTTACGAAAATATTTATAATTATATAAAGTCACAGTTATAAAATAATTGTGTATGACACAGGCGGAGGAAGAGATGTTATTTTGCAGTAATCAGTTTATATTTTATTTTTTACCGATAGTGATATTGATATATTTTTTAGTACCAATGAAGTTTAAAAATATATGTTTATTTATCGCAAGCTTAATATTTTATGCAGTCGGTGAAATGAAATATGTTCCATTAATTTTATTATCGCTGACAGTAAATTATTTTGCAGCTGTTTTTATCAGAAAATTTCAATATGATAATCAGATACTTGAACATAATGGAGAAGAAAAAAATAATTATGACAAAATAACATTAATCGTAGCTTTAGTATATAACTTCCTGTTTTTATTTGTGTTTAAATATTTTACTTTTTTTACGGGAATAGAAACAAGTCTTACATTACCACTTGGAATTAGTTTTTACACATTCCAGATAGCATCTTATGTTATTGATGTTTATACAAAGAAAACAAAAGCAGAAAAGAACTATATTAACTTAGGAGTTTATCTTTGTATGTTTCCGCAACTTATCGCAGGACCGATTGTTGTATATAAGGACATTGCTAAACAGATAAGAAAAAGAAAAGTATCATTACTTTTATTGCAGGATGGAATAAGAATTTTTATTATGGGTCTTGCATCAAAAATGCTTTTGGCAAATATAATGGGAATGTGCTGGGAGTCAATCAAGACTTACGGAATTGCAAGCATATCAACTCCAATGGCATGGATTGCGATGTTTGCATATACATTCCAGATTTACTTTGATTTTTATGGATATTCACTTATGGCAATAGGTCTTGGAAAAATGTTGGGATTTAAAATTCCAAGAAACTTTAACAATCCATATATATCAACATCCGTTACTGAATTTTGGAGAAGATGGCATATTACTCTTGGAAGCTGGTTTAGAGATTATGTTTATATTCCGCTTGGTGGTAATAGAAAAGGATTTGCAAGAACAATATTTAATATGTTTGTGGTATGGGGACTTACGGGATTGTGGCATGGAGCAAGCTGGAATTTCGTATGTTGGGGATTGTTGTTCTTTGTATTATTGACAATAGAAAAGCTTGGATTAAAAAATATATTAGATAAATATCCTGCACTTGGACATTTATATATAATATTTATAATTCCGATGAGCTGGATGATATTTGCACTTGATAAAATGGGAGACATAAAATTATATTTTGCAAAATTATTCCCAATGATTTCACATGTAAGCACAGAATTTGTAAATAAATTAGATTATGTTGATGCGATAAAACATTACGGAATATTCTTTGTATTTGCAGTTATCTTTAGTTTAAGTATTCCAATGAAGATATTTGAAAAATATAGAAGAACAAAAGTAGCGTCAGTAATTTTGATTATAATATTCTGGGTATGTGTGTATAGAATGAGTACAGCGGCAAGCAATCCGTTTTTGTACTTTAGATTTTAAAAATGATAATAACCACTTAGGTGGATGAAATTTTAAATTAATTAAGATATTTATATTTTAACAGGAGAAAACAGATGGATAAAAAGGCTATATTTGATAAATATGGATTCTTGATTGTGATGGTTGTATCTGTTGTGATTTTTGGAATATTTCTGGGAACAAAAGACATAATAAAATACAACGAAACTAAAAAGATAGTGGAACAGGAAAGTAAAGAGAATAAAGGGAAAAAAGTAATCCAAAGTGATACCGGAGAAATCCAGATAGTTACGGATGAATCGGGAGAAACTCAGACAGAAACCGTTACAGAGGAAAAAGCACATCGTGATTTTGTAACTGTAGACGAATCTTATCTGGATGGGGCATTATTTATAGGTGATTCACGAACACAGACAATATCTTTGTATGCAAATTGGGATAAAACAGTATTTTATGCAGAACAGGGTGTGTCCGTATGGAAGATTTTAGATGAAAAAATCGTTAAATCAGGAAAGAAAAAAATAACTGTAAAAAAAGCCCTTGAAAAAAATAAATTTGAAAAAATTTATATAATGCTTGGAATAAATGAAATTGGAACAGGAACAGCAGATACATTTGCTGAGCAATATGGTAAAGTAATAAATACTATTAGAGAAAAACAGCCTGATGCAATAATATTTATTCAAAGTATTATGCATGTGACAAAAAAGAAAGACAAAGAAGAAACTTATATAAAAAATAAGGAAATAGATAAAAGAAATAAGAAACTTAAGGAACTTACAAATGGATACGATATAATATGGCTTGATGAAAACGAAGTGTTTGATAAAAAAGATACAGGCGCTCTTGATCCTAAGTACACAAGTGATGGGGTTCATCTTATGCCTTCATGTGTGCCAAGATGGAAACAGTTTTTCCTTGAACATGGAATAGTGAAATAGGATAAATTAATCTTTATAATAAAAATGAAAAAACTACAAAACTTCAGATTGTTAAATGAAGTTTTGTAGTTTTTTTAGTTATTCATTAATATTTTTAAAATTAAAATGTTCTATCAGTTGCGTGGCTTTATCAAAACCATATCCTATATTACCGGCAATATGGGCATCGGAGCCTACAGCCACAAGTTTTCCGCCAAGATCTTTATAAAATGAAAGTATATCAAAGTGGGGATTTGCAAAATCCATTCCTTTTGCAAGTGCACCGGTATTAATTTCCAAAGCAATATCTTTATGAATTATTTCTTTAAATATCTGTTCTACAATGTCAAAATAATCGCTACAATTATAGTTTTTATCTTTATTTGGCGCATATCTGACTATGTAGTCTAAATGGCCTAATGTATTGAATGAATTAAACAATTTTAATGCATCAAGTAAAGTTGAAAAATAAGTCCTGAAAGCTTCAGCTTCATTGCGATTTTCCCAAAATTCAGAATAATATGGGTCCATGTTGTCTACAATATGACAGGAGCCAATGACATATTCAAATGGATATGATTGTAAAAAATCAGCATTTTTTTTGTAGTTGTCGCATGTAATGCCAAGCTCAACTCCAATATGAAGATTGATTTTTGAAGAGTATTTATCTTTTAATATGTTTAATTCATTAAAATATGAATCGGTATCTATATCAAATAATTCACCCGGAACAGGCCAGAACCAGTCCTGATGATCAGTGATGCAAATATCTTTCATATTTAAACTTATGGCTTTGCTAATTATATTTTCCAAATCTTCATCTGAATCAGTAGAAAATTTAGAATGTACATGAAAATCAGATAACATAACGTATATTCTCCTTATGTAATATGTATTGCAACTTGTTAATGTTTCAGATTCAGGTATAAATATATATTCCAAACACGTTGTTTTTCTTATTTTTCTGTGCCGTTTATAATAAATAAAAAAGTAAAACTCGCCTAAAGACTCAAACATTACTTTTTTATTTACACTATGCTCGCAAAATTGCGAAAAACTTCCT
>ERZ772879.1336-NODE-1336-length-17224-cov-3.566486_pt1 | contig 17224 bp, 14 predicted proteins | sample MGYA00580582_ERZ772879 | MGnify/ENA primary metagenome ERZ772879 (study PRJEB29015, sample SAMEA2737682) | human gut metagenome | biome: human gut; feature: human-associated habitat; material: faeces | place: China | collected 2012 ... | reverse complement strand
ATCATATCCGCGCCGACCTCTAACGGCTCTTTTTCTTCCACAAATTCGCCGTAGCAGTTATCTACCATGCAGATTACATCCGGTTTGATATTTTTGATAAAGGAGATCAGCTCACCGATTCTTGTTACGGATAACGTAGGTCTTGTGGCATATCCTTTGGAACGTTGGATTGTCACCAGTTTCGTGCGGTCATTGATTGCTTTTTTGATATTCTCATAATCAAAACTTCCGTCCGGCAATAAATCAACCTGGCTGTAAGTGACACCATATTCTGCCAGAGAGCCCTTGGATGGACGGATTCCGATCACTTCCTCTAAGGTGTCGTATGGTTTTCCAACCGGAGACATAAGCTCATCCCCCGGTCTTAAGTTCGACATTAAAGCGAGTGCAAGCGCGTGGGTTCCACAGGTGATCTGTGGTCTGACCAGTGCATCCTCTCCCTTAAAACAGGAAGCGTACACTTTTTCCAGCGTATCCCTTCCAAGATCATTATATCCATATCCCGAACTCATATTAAAACATTCTGCGCTGACGCGGTTCTCCTGCATCGCTTTTATGACTTTCATCTGGTTGTATTCTGCTCTTGCGTCGATCTCTGCAAAACGCTCCTTTAAAGATTCCTCGATTTTTTCTCCAAATTCGTATACTTCCCTGGAAATTCCAAGATTTTTGTATTGTTCTTCTAAAAACTGGTTCATTGCTATCTATTTATCCTCTCTTCGTTATTGAGCGAAACTCTTTTTTTTGCTGTTATAAGTTGCTCAAAATTATAATTGCTAATTTATGATAGTCTTTTCTTTTAAAATAGTTATCATATCCTCTAAAATTTTTGCATCCTGATAGTCATAGGTCTGTTTATCAAGCCAGATGACGTCACGCTCACGGCGGAACCAGGTGAGCTGTCGTTTTGCAAAATGTCTGGTCTCACGCTTGATGATATAGATGGCTTCTTCTAAAGTGGTTTTTCCATCCAGATAATCTAAGATTTCCTTGTAGCCAAGTCCCTGCATGGAAACCATATCACGGTGAAAGCCCATATTTTTTAATTTCTGCACTTCATCCACAAGTCCCTGTTCTATCATAAGATCGACCCGTTTGTCAATATTCGCATAAAGATGTGATCTCTCATCAGTGAGCACAAAATATGCAAAATGGTAAGGGGATTTTTTCTCCCTCTCTTTTTCGTTGTGTTCTGAAATCCGCTTACCGGAAAGATGATAAAATTCCAATGCACGGATCACGCGCTTGATATTATTGGCATGAATGGCATCTGCGGACGCCGGATCGACTTCACGCAGCATGTTGTGCAGATAGTCTGCACCTTTTTCTGCCGCAAGCTGTTCTAATTCTGCCCGGTATGCCTCATCACACTCCTGCTCTGTAAAGTCAATATCATAGAGAAGTGCCTGAATATAAAATCCTGTGCCGCCTGCAATGATTGGAATTTTTTCCTCTGCATAGATTTCCTCCAAATGCTCTTTCGCACGCTCCACGAATTTTACCACATGAAACTCTTCATCCGGTTCAAATTCATCGATCAGGTAATGTTTGACACCATTCATCTCCTCCGGCATCACCTTTGCAGAGCCGATATCCATATGCCGGTATACCTGCATGGAGTCTGCGGAGATGATCGATCCGTTGATTTTTTTTGCAAGCTCGATGGACAAGGCTGTTTTTCCAACGGCTGTCGGTCCGGTCAAAATGACCATCGGTCTTTTTTCTGTCATAATTTTTATACGATTCTCCTGAATTTCTTTTCGATTTCATATTTTGTCATGGAAATGATCGTTGGTCTTCCATGAGGACAATTGTATGGATTATCCAACTCTAAAAGCTCATCAATCAGCGCTTCAATCTCCGGTCTGGAAAGATGATTGTTTCCTTTGACTGCAGCTTTACAGGACATAGACGCCACTTTTTCCATAATCAGATTCGGTGCGTCTTTGCCGGAAATATTGGCAAAATCATCCAGCATTTCAATAAACATGGTTTTCATGTCGATATCTGTAAAATCTGCCGGAATTGCAGTAATTGCATATTCTTTCCCACCAAAAGGTTCAATTTCATATCCAAACATCGAGAGCTGCGCTTCATAAGTTTCCAGTGCCTGCACCTCATCCTGATTCAATGTCAGGATGATTGGCGGACTGATTGTCTGCGATGTAAATGTTTTCTCTGAAATCTTTTTCATCGTGCGCTCGTAAAGTACTTTTTCATGTGCGGCATGCTGGTCGATGATAAAGAGTTTATCCTCGTATTCGATCAGCCAGTACGTATCGAATAACTGACCGATGATTTTATGTTTTTTTCTTGCATCTTTCGTCAGGAAATGAGAGTCAAGCTGTTCTAAATTCTGCTGCTCATAGATTGGAGCGGTTTCCTGCGGTGTAGATTCTATGTCATGTATTTCTGATACGATTTCTTTAAAATTATTTTCTAATGTAGGTTGTTCAGAATTTATCTCTGCTATTGGCTCTTTGGAAGTATTTGTTTCCGCTTCTGCTGCAAGCGGCTTTGCAAATAAGTTTTCTTCCTGCACAGTCAATGGACTGGCACTGGTCTGTTTCATTTTTTCAAAAAAAGCATCCTGACCTCGCCGCCTGATCTCGAAAGGCTCCGGTGTATGTTTTGGAACCGGTGGGATCGTTTCTTTCTTTTCTTCCGTTACCGGGACTTCTGGGATAAAATCCCGGTGAGAAATCGTATCCCGGATAATTTCAAATAAGGAACGATAAATTTCCTCATTCTGGCTGAACCGCAATTCCATCTTAGTCGGGTGTACATTGACATCTAAAAGTTCCGAATCCATCTCAAAGTAAAGCACACAGAACGGATACTGGTGCTGCATCATAAAACCTTTGTATGCCTCCTCAATGGATTTGGCGATCAGTGCACTTTTGATGTAGCGGCCGTTGATAAAATAATTCTCATAGTTACGGTTTCCTCTGGAAATTATTGGTTTTCCAATAAAACCACGAAGCTTAAACAGTTCGGTCTCATGTTCTACTTTCAGAACCGCGGCCGTAATATCTCTTCCATAAATATGGTAAATGAGGTCTTTTTCGTTTCCATTGCCTGATGTGTGTAGTTTTGTCTGGCCATTGTTAATAAATTTAAAGGAGACATCCGGGTGGGACAAGGCCATGCGTTCCATCAGGTCACTGATATATCCAGCCTCTGTCTGGGCAGTCTTTAGGAATTTTCTTCTGGCTGGAACATTGTAAAAAAGGTTTCTTACGATAAAAGTCGTTCCTTCCGGCGCCCCGATCTCCTCGTTTTCAACTTCTTTGGAACCTTCGATCACATATCTGGTTCCTGTCAGTTCCTCGTAAGTCTTTGTGATCAGCTCGACCTGCGCAACTGCTGCTATACTTGAAAGTGCCTCACCGCGGAAGCCAAGGGAATGAATACTGAGCAGGTCTTCCACACTGCGGATTTTACTGGTAGAATGACGCAGAAAAGCAATCGGCACCTGTTTTTTCGCAATTCCACATCCATTGTCCGTAATACGGATAAAAGAGATACCGCCCTCTTTGATCTCAACGGTCACGGCAGTCGCTTTCGCATCTATCGCATTTTCCACTAACTCTTTTACAACGGAAGAAGGTCGTTCTACCACTTCGCCCGCTGCGATTTTATCGATCGTCTCCTGATTCAGCAACATGATTTCCGGCATTTTCAGACACTTCCTTTCTTTCAGTCAAAAAAGCTGTTCCTTACCAGCGGTTTTTGATCTTATTCTGCAATTCGTATAATTTGTTCAAAGCATCGATTGGCGTCATATTGCTCAGATCGACATTCTTCAATTCCTCTAAAATATCATCATCTTTTACCGTGTCAAATAAGGACATCTGTGCGAGATCGACCTCGTCTAATTTTTCTTTTTTCTTTTTCGTTCCGGTCTCGACGGCCAGATTTTTTGTGACAGCGGTGATGTCATTCGCACTTAATTCTTCCACGATCTGTTTTGCACGCTCAATGACGGAATCCGGCACACCTGCCAGTTTTGCCACCTGGATACCATAACTCTTGTCGGCGCCGCCCCGGACGATTTTGCGTAAGAACACGATATCATCGCCCTTTTCTTTGACCGCGATACAGTAATTGTTCACATTGTGCAGTTTGCCCTCTAACTCGGTCAGTTCGTGGTAATGTGTTGCAAACAGTGTCTTGGCTCCGAGCAGCTTCGGATTGCTGATGTGCTCAACTACCGCCCATGCGATACTCAGGCCATCAAATGTGCTTGTGCCCCGTCCGATCTCATCTAAGACGAGCAGCGAGTTGCTGGTGGCGTTTCGCAGGATGTTTGCAACTTCATTCATCTCTACCATAAACGTACTCTGTCCGCTTGCAAGATCATCGGACGCTCCAACCCTTGTAAAAATACGGTCAACAATTCCGATTTTTGCAGAAGATGCCGGAACAAAGCTTCCGATCTGTGCCATCAGCACTATGATCGCCGTCTGACGCATGTAAGTGGACTTACCTGCCATGTTCGGTCCTGTGATGATGGAAATGCGGTTGTTGCCGTTGTCTAAATATGTATCATTTGCGATAAACATATCGTTGTTCATCATCTTTTCAACAACCGGATGTCTGCCGTCTTTAATGTCGATCACACCATTTTCGTTAATTTTCGGGCGGCAGTAATTATTCTGGTCTGCAACGACTGCAAGTGATACAAAAACGTCTAAGTTTGCGATTGCTTTCGCTGTCCGCTGGATACGGACAACTTCTTCTGCAATTTTATTCCGTACTTCACAGAACAGATCATACTCTAAGCTGACGAGCTTGTCCTCCGCGCCTAAGATCATATCTTCTAATTCTTTTAATTCCGGTGTGATGTAACGCTCCGCATTGGCAAGTGTCTGTTTTCTGGTAAAATAATCCGGCACCAGATCCTTGTAGGAATTGGTCACTTCCAGATAATAACCGAACACTTTGTTGTATTTGATCTTTAAATTTTTAATTCCGGTCTTTTCACGCTCTTTTGCCTCTAACTCTGCAAGCCATGTTTTTCCTTCGGTCTTTGCGTGACGGTACTTGTCTACATTTTCGTTATAACCGTCTTTGATAAGACCTCCCTCGCGCACAGAAATCGGAGGTTCTTCCATGATCGATGCATCAATTAACTGATAAAGTTCTTCTAACGGATCCATATCTGTCTGAAGTTCTTTTAAAAGTTCCGTATCAAAATCTTCCAGTAATGTTTTGATCGGCGGAAGCATTCCGATTGAATTTTTAAATGCGATCAGATCCCTCGGATTTGCAGACATATAAGTCACACGGGTGATGAGACGCTCAAGATCGTAGATTGGGTTTAAGTACTCACGCAGTTCCTCTCTGGTGATCATATGTTTGTTGATGTCTGCGATCGCATCCTGTCTTTTTTCTATCTCTGCCTTATCAATCAACGGCTGTTCGACATAAGAACGCAGCAGTCTTGCACCCATGGCAGTTTTGGTCTTGTCCAATACCCAGAGCAGCGAACCACGTTTCTGTTTTTCACGCATTGTCTCTACCAGTTCCAGATTTCGTCTTGTGGAACTGTCAATGATCATAAATTTGCCGGTAGAATATGGATGGATGGCAGAAATATGATCCAGATTGTTTTTCTGTGTCTCATAGAGATATTTTAACAATGCCCCTGCTGCGATCGTTCCATATGCATAATCGTTTAAGCCAAGCCCCTCCAGACTGTTGACATGAAAATGTCCTTTTAAGGTTGTCTCCGCCGTCTCATCGCTGAAGTACCATGCATCCAGAGAATAAATGGTAATTCCGAGACGATGACGCATGTCTTCCAGATCCACGCCACTCATATAAAAGCTCTCATTGCAGACAATCTCGGAAGGTGCGAATTTATTGATTTCATCGATCAGCTTCCGCTCGGAGTCCACTTCCGTGACATAATAGTCGCCGGTGGAAACATCCGCAAGGGAAATCCCATATTTATCTGCCAGATAGACAATGCACATAATGTAATTGTTTTTTGATTCATCCAGAGCCTGGATATCCATATTTGTTCCGGGCGTTACAACACGGATGACCTCTCTTTTTACAATTCCTTTTGCAAGCTTTGGATCTTCCACCTGCTCACAGATTGCCACTTTATGTCCATTGGCTACCAGACGGTTTAAATATCCTTCGACTGCATGATATGGGATACCGCACATCGGCGCACGTTCCTCCATACCGCAGCTTTTTCCGGTTAATGTCAGCTCTAACTCTTTTGACACTAACACGGCATCATCAAAAAACATCTCATAAAAATCACCGAGACGGTAAAATAAAATACAATCTTTATATTCTTCTTTGGTCTGCAGATAATGCTGCATCATTGGTGTAAATTCTGCCACTTATGTTACTTCCTTCCATTGCGCCTGTTTATCATGCGCAATTATCTGATTCTTCTGACTGCGATCCCCTTATTGGAAAGGCTGATATTTTCGAATGACCGCCTCTGCCACCTTCATGCCGTCCATTGCCGCAGAAGTGATCCCTCCGGCATATCCGGCTCCCTCTCCGCATGGATAAATGCCTCTGATATTTGCCTCAAACGCCTCATCCCTGCGGATTCGTACCGGTGAGGATGTCCGGCTCTCCACGCCGGACAGGATCGCATCGTTCCGGTCAAATTCCGGAATATGTTTTGCAAAGGAATGCATTCCCTCGATAAAAGACTGCTCCATCTCATCTGAAAACAGACCTCTTAAATTTGAAAATGCAGTCTCACCTCTTGTCTCCGAAGAAAACGTTCCATATCCTGTGCTTTTTTTATTTTCACAGTAATCGCCAAAAAGCTGCTGCGGGATTTTCCCGTTTCCAAGTGCAAACGATTTTTCTTCGAGTCTGCGCTGGAATTCTACACCGGAAAGTGCGTCCGTTCCGTCAAAATCGTCCGGCGTCACAGAGACGATGACCGCACTGTTTGCATTTTTGCTTCCACGGTCAGAATAACTCATTCCGTTGACCGCAAGACGTTTTTCCTCCGAGGAGGCATTCACAACATAGCCACCCGGACACATACAGAAGGAGTAAACACCCCTTCCATTTGCAAGGTTTGCGGTCACTTTATAAGGTGCTGCCTCAAGCAGTTCTGCATATTTTTCTCCATACTGGCTGCGGTTGATGTCCCTCTGTGGGTGCTCCACACGAAAACCGATTGCAAAGGCCTTTGGCTCCATAAAAAGCCCGGTCTTATGAAGCATCTCAAACGTATCGCGCGCACTATGCCCAAGTGCGAGCACACAGACTTCCGTTTCCATCCAGGTATTGTGATTGATCTCAACGGCTTTGATCTTCTGGTTTTCCACCCGAATATCTGTTACACAGCTCTCAAACTCGAATGTGCCACCCAGATGAAGGATCTCTTCGCGCATTGCTGCGATAACGTCCGATAAAATATCCGTTCCAATATGCGGCTTGTTCTCATAGGTGATTTTCTCCGGTGCTCCAAAGGAGACAAACGTATCTAATACGAACCGGTTGCGCCCAAGAGGATCTTTCACCAGAGTATTCAATTTTCCGTCTGAAAACGTTCCTGCACCGCCTTCGCCAAACTGCACGTTGGATGCCGGATTCAGTACGCCTGTTTTCCAGAAATGTAAAACATCTTCCGTCCGCTCCCCGACCTTTTTTCCACGTTCTAAAACGAGAGGTCTGTATCCTTCCCTTGCAAGCAGATACGCACAGAAAAGTCCTGCCGGACCAGCTCCGATCACCACCGGCCGGTGGTTGAAACGCTCTGTACCATGTTCCGGCACTTTATATTTTTTCTCTTTGACGCAGACTGCATTCTTATTTCCAGAGTGTTTTAAAATCTTCTCTTCCTTATCCACCCATACATCTACGGAATAGACAATGGAAACCTCCGGTTTCTTCCTTGCGTCCATTGATTTTTTTACAATCTGTAACTTTTTGATCTGATCTCTTTTTATTTTTAAACTTTTTTCAATTTTCTGACAGAACTGCTCCTCATTATGTTCTACGGGCAGTTTTAACTGACTGACTCGAATCATTCTTTTTCCTGATCTTCCTGTGTTTTATTATAAATCCTTTACGCATCCGTTGTTTTGTACACCGCACAGAGAAATGTGTCCGGTATCATTCTGCCGCATGCCTGCCGGCAACATAACCACTCGACCATGCCCACTGTAAATTGTAACCGCCACACATACCGTCAATGTCAACGACTTCTCCCGCAAAGTAAATGTTTGGAACAAGTCTCGACTCCATTGTCTTTGGATCGATTTCATCCGTATGTACACCGCCCGCGCAGACCTGTGCCTGTTCAAAAGACTTACTTCCTGTCACGCACACTTCCATGTGCTTACACTGTTTTACAAGCTGCAGCAATTCCTTTTTCGTGATCTCCTCTGCCGGCTTTTTCAGTGAAATGTGCGCTTCCTTTAACAGCACATCGCTCAATTTATGGTTCAGCAGCCCGACCATTGCCTCGTCCACAGTCTTGCCATGCGCATATTCCCGAAAGCGACTTACGAACAATTGTTCTATCTCCTGTTCACTCAGCTTTGGCAGAAAATCAATCTGTGCTGTGACCGTCTGCTTTCTCTTTAACGCTTTTGTGGCAAAACGGCTGACCTGAAATATCGGAATTCCGGAAATTCCATAATCCGTCAACTGAAGTTCACCGCGCTCTGAGGCGATGCTCTCTCCATCTATGAAAAGTGACACTTCTGCCTCTGTGCGGATTCCTGCAAGCTGTTTGAAAAAGGATTCTCTGCACTGCAAGGCAACTAATGCCGGAACAACATCCGAAAAACGATGTCCAAATGCCTTGATCAGAGGAATTGCGCTTCCATCACTTCCCGTTTTTGGTGCAGCCAATAATCCCGTGGCAAAAATGATTTTTTTTCCAGAAAATCTTCCTTTGTCAGTCTCTAACAGAAAACCGTTTTTTTTCTCTAAAATATTGCGAAGCTCACACTCGGTTACCACAGAGACATGGCGGAATATCAATTCCATCCGGAGCACATCTAATACAGATGCCGCCTGCTCGCTCGCCGGATAATAGTAACCATTCCTGCTTTTTGGATAAACACCAAGTTTTTCAAAAAAAGAAACCGTCTCGTCAAAACCAAACTGTTCCATGACCGGCAGCACAAATGCAGGGTCATCTCCGCGATAAAACGTGACACCCTGCAATTCGTTCGTATAATTACATTTTCCGTTTCCGGTGGATAAGATCTTCTTCCCCACACGGTCTTTATGCTCTAAGATCATCGTGTCCGCCCCGTTGGACGCGGCTGTGATGGCAGCCATCATTCCTGCAGCTCCACCGCCGATCACAATGACATCAAAGCTTTTTTTCTCATTTATATTCATGATTCCTCACATTGTATTTATCCGGGTAATTGCTAACCTTTAACGATTCTGGTCCCCATGGGCCAGAGTTATTGAAAACCTTTTTTATATTACCATAAGTAAAAGTAACAATCAAATAATTACGAGGAATAATTCTCAAGAAATTCATATAATTCCTCATCCGAATAAAGTGCAATCCCCTCTTCTAAACTGCTTTGAAGTTCCTCCGGGAGATGTTCCACCCGGATAGAAGTCTCACAGTAAACCGTCTCATGATCCGCCTGACAGATGACCACATAGCCTTCCTGGGCATGGACATAATATTTTGTATAAGAGAGATGTGACATGCTCTCTGTCATTTTTTCCGTATCAGCAGCCATTTCTTCTGCCACCTCTTCCGGCTTTGTTTTCTCAGAAGAAAGCATTGTCTGGTCTATCCATAAAGAACCGGCCAAAAGCAATACAAATAAAAGGCAAACACTTATCATTTTTTTCAATTTCATCACCCCTGATAAGTATTTGCCATTTTTTACATTCTTAAACGAAAAATTTTCATGCCGGTAAATTTGTTTTACAATTTATCGCAGCAGATGCATTTTTCTTGCCAGCCTTACAAGTGCAGCACCTTTCGGAAATTTTAAAATCTCCTCTTCAGTCAGACCTTTCAGCAGCAAAAGAACCACTGCATAGACGATCACACCGATCAAAATACTGAATACGGTTGCGATCGCATTCACACGAAAGAGATATAATGCAAGCTGATACGACAGATAAACTGCAACACCCATAATGAGCGCAGAAATGCCCGGTATCACAAAGGTACGTCTGATTTCCTGCCGGTAGCCGCTGTATTTTTTCACAGAGTATGCATTTAAGACACACATCAACAGGCCAAAAAATGCATTTGCATAAACAACTGCGTAAATATTTAACTGAAAGGCATACATAAGGACAACAAGCAGTCCAATATGAAGCACCAGTGCGATCAATGCATTTTTTACCGGTTCCCGCATACGGTTAATCCCCTGTAACAAACCATTTGAGAGCGTTGACAGCGAGAAAAATACAATAGAAACAGCACCAAGCTGCAACATACCCGCTGCAAGTTCCGAGGAATCACGGAACAAAAGCTGTAAAATCGGAGATGCAAGAACACCCATTCCCACTGCACAAGGGAACGCAACCACCATGATAAAACGGATTGCTGTGTTGATCTGTGAGCGGACTGCCTCTTTCTTACCATTTGTGTAAGCCGCGGTCAACGCAGGCACGGAAGATGCTGCCAGGGCAGATGCGATCGAGATTGGCACATTGATCAATGTCTTATATTTACCGGTATAAATACCATTCCACTCACTGATATCATTTGCAGAGTATCCCTGTAAGTTTGCAATGTTTTTAAAAATTGCCTGGTCTAAAATTGCATTACAATTGTAGATTGTAGTACTCATCAGAACCGGTATGATGGTGATAAATAAAATTTTAAAAATATACGAATAGCTGTCAACCTTTGCCCGGCGTTCCCGCTTCATCTGACGCTTAAACACACTTAAATATGCGAGCAGAACAAAGGCTGCGAACAGAAGTCCTACCACAGCCCCGGTTCCCGTACCAAGCGTTCCTCCTGCAGCACCGTAGGCAGCGGCATAGTTTTCTGCATTTCCAAGCACCGCACCCACTTTGGTTCCGTAGTTATAAAGCACATAGGCTGCCCACACACTCACGATCGCATTTGCGATCTGCTCTAAGATCTGCGAGACTGCGCTTGGCATCATCGTTCCGAGTCCCTGAAAAAATCCTCTCATAACGCCGAGTACTGCAACTACGATCAGTGTTGGCACAAGCACCTTCACTGCAAAAATACTGTAAGGCGTCTTCATGATCGTTCCTGTGATAAACTCAGCCCCAAAGAATAGGATCAATGCAGCGATCGTGCCGGACACCAGTCCGAAGATCAGCGCACATTTCAAAATACGGTATACATTCTTCTTTCTTCCAAGCGACATATCTGCGGACACAAGCTTTGATACTGCAAGCGGCAGACTGTAGGAAGAAATGATCAGCAATATATTATAAATCTCAAAGGCACATCCATAATAGTCATTTCCTTTATTTCCGATGATAGCAGTCAGCGGGATACGGTATACAAGACCGATGATCCTGCTGATGATCGATGCCATTGCAAGAATGGAACCCTGCACTAAAAAACTGGTGCTACTCTTTTTATTACTCATATTATTCCTCAAAATTTCTTTATCTTGTGATGTTCATCTCATCAAGAATCTGTTTTTGTTTTGCTTCCATCTCCGCAGCTTCCTCCGGTGTCATGTGGTCATAGCCAAACAGGTGTAACATGCTATGTACGATCAGAAATGCATACTCTCTTTTTGTGGTATGCCCGTAACTCTCTGCCTGTTCTAAAACCTTGTCCACCGAGATCACAATATCTCCAAGCATAATTTCTCCGGTATCCGGGTTAAAATTATCATCATAATCATCTTCCAGTTTTGAAAAATCTCCTGCATTTTCATAGGAAAGCATTGGAAATGATAAAACATCCGTAGGACGGTCAATCTCACGAAATTCTTTGTTAATGGCATGGATCCCCTCATTGTCTACTAATGTGAGATTTACCTCAGGTTCATATGGGAAATCTTCGTGTTCCAAAGTAAAGTTGATCACTTCCCCTGCTAAAGCTTCCACATCAAAATCAAATGGTACGTTTACTTCCGCTTCAAAGTTCAATGTCATAACCGTAAAGCCTCCTCTTTTACCAGATATTCTCTGATTTTTAAAAACATATTCATGCTAAGTCCGGACTGGTCGTAAAGTCCCTGGGCAGAGAACTCATTCAAGGTCTGATAGATCACCATTTCCTTGTTCCAGCCACCGGCGATTTTGCTTGTCTTCTCAAGTGCTTCTAACTTCTTGATCATCCCGTCTACAATCTGTACGATCGCAGATTCAATGGTGGACGGCATCTTTTCGATTCCATAATACTCAGAGAGGATTTCCGTCACTTTTTCCGGAAAGCAATGATTCTGCGCTCTTGCAACCCCGTTTTCCACCATAGGATCGCCATCTAAAATCCCAATACGATAATAAAGACCAGCCGCTTTACAGACAGCAGCATCTGCCCCTACAATATATGCACATTTTTCGGCGATTCCCGACACACGAAGGGCATGTCTGTATTCCTGCCTCGAAAACTTCTTCAGTTCACGCAAAAGACCGTAATCCTCTTCTGTGATATCTGTTAAGAAATTATCAATCTCAGCCTCTTTCTGCTTCGTGAGAAACGGATATACAAATGCGGCTGCAAGATCCGTCAAGGCAGCTCCAATTGCTGCTTTGCCCAGAATATCATAATGCGGTTCCTGATAAAAAAAGTACGAAAAAAGTACCGGGATCAAAACAGCCACTGCAAAGATAAGGATCAGACACCACATTTTATTCCGGGTATCTTCCAGCATATGTGTGATCATAAATCCTGCCAGAAGCAGCATCGTGCAGCACAGGATCTCATAGGACTGACAGCCCTTTGCCATCTCCAATACGGTACAAAAGAAAAAGGAACTGCACACAGCAAGCTCATACGTTCCGACCGCCGACATTAAGATTGGCAGGATCATGACCGGACTTGTAAACTCCGGCAGGAAAAGAAAGATCACTGTAAGAATAGCAGACAACAAAAATCCCTTTAAAATCTTTCCGTAATCCGTCTCGCGGTTATTTGATATCTTTTTCCGTTTTCTTTCATAAATCAAAAGAAATGCAAATAAAACCATGAACAGAACTGTCAATGCTCCCATTCCAAGAAGCTGGTCTAAATACATCCTGCCCAACATACCGGCAATGACAGAAACCCCAATTGCAACAAGAAAAATCAATCCTATATTCACGATCCTCTTTGCCACAAACTGTTCCTTCATCTATCGTTTCTCCCACTTTTTCTTCTGCTCTGCCGGTTTCTTTTTATTGCGATTTTCATAATCTTCGTATGCTTTTACAATTTTCTGTACGACCGGGTGGCGCACAACGTCCTGGCTGGTCAGTTCACAGATACCGATCTCGTCTACCTTTTTTAATACTTTCAGTGCAACATCCAGACCTGAAGTTGTTCCGGGTGAGAGATCTTTCTGTGTTGCATCACCTGTGATGACTGCTTTAGAGCCAAATCCGATGCGGGTTAAAAACATCTTCATCTGGGCAGGTGTTGTGTTCTGTGCCTCGTCTAAAATAATAAACGCATTATCTAAAGTCCGGCCTCTCATGTAGGCAAGAGGGGCAACCTCGATCAATCCTTTTTCCATATTCTTCTGGAAACTCTCAGCTCCCATGATCTGATAAAGCGCATCATATAACGGGCGCAGATACGGATCGACCTTGCTCTGTAAGTCTCCCGGCAGAAATCCAAGTTTCTCGCCTGCCTCGATCGCCGGTCTGGTCAGAATGATCCTTCCGACCTCCTCATTTTTGAACGCTGTGATCGCCATTGCCATTGCAAGGTATGTTTTACCGGTACCTGCCGGTCCCATTCCGAAGACGATCATCTTCTGGCGGATGGCATCCACATAATTCTTCTGTCCAAGCGTCTTTGGCTTGACCGGTTTTCCGTTGATTGTATGACAGATACAGTCCTTATCGATCTCGACGATCGCAGATTCTTTCGCCTCCGCCGCTAAAGACAATGCATAATTCACATTCTGCTCCGTGATGACATTTCCCCTTTTGGACAACTCCAAAAGCTGCATAAACACATTAGAAGCACTCTTGATCTGACGTTCATTTCCAATCAGTTTCATGGAATCTCCACGAACGACTACCGTCACATTAAGAGTGCGCTCAATTTTCTTTATATAGGCATCAAACTGTCCAAAGACATTTGCCACATGTTCGGTTGGTATATTTAAAGATATTTCAGTCAGACTCATTCGGTTGCTGCCTCTCTTCACTCGTTATTTCCAGAATCTCTGTCGGCTGATATGAAACGATAGATTCATAGGCATCCACCGTCCCTGTTACCACATATTTCTGATCTGCTTTTTCTATCATAACATTTTTTTCCAGAATTTGAATACCTTTTTCCTCTAAATTTGCAAGATATTGCTCAAAACGGCTCTGTGCAATTGCTGCTGCCTCTGTTTTACTATACGTTTTTTCCTCTGTCTGACACTCTTCATACAAATAGGTTTCAAAATAAACCGGAAGATAAAAATTGTCGGTAAAATGCAGCTGGCTGGCATGCTCCGTCAGATCAAACTGCTCATAGTCCTGCCGGAAAAATGGATTTTTCAGGTGGTAATCAAAGAACCTGATCCCATAATCTTTTTTTGCCCTGCCTGTTTTTATTTTATCCTGATACGAAATATTTATTTCATCCTCATAATAAAAATTTACTTCTGCAATAATATCTGCGTCCGCTCCCGGATAAATATATTCCGCCACTTCACCGTCGTCATTCAAGATTTCTGCCCTGCCGCTGACAAGGATATCTCCCTTTTTCACTTCCATATCTGCGGTCACAAGCGGTGTTCCTGTCCTCGTCACCATGAAAGCAATGACACCGTCTTTTTTTGCAACGATATCTTCCGGCGTGTCATCCTTTGCCTCGTATTCCTCCTCCGGCAGCAGATTTTCCTGAAGTTCCACCGTCATTTTCGTGCCGTAGACTTTTACCGAAGTCCAGATGACTTCACTGTATGCAGAACGCAGTTTTTCTTCCAGTTCTTCGCAGTTGATATTTCTTTTTGGCACACCGAAGCCTGCATTTTCATTCTGCAAAAACGTGAGGATTGTCTCCTCTGACAAATAAGAATTGCCTTTTACTTCAATATTCCAGACAAAACCGGAACAGTAAAAGAGCAAAACAGCGGAAACGGCGATTCCTGCCGCAAATACTTTATGTTTCCGGTAGCGGAACAGTTGAAACGGCACACCGTATTTTTTTAAAATGCGCGCCTTTGTCTTTGTTTTTTTTAAGATTGGCTTTAAACTGCGGTAACCATCCACGCTGATATAAAAATAGTACCCATCTTCCGTTGGTTTTAAATTCCAGATTAAAATGTTGCGGCTGCCACATAAATTCAGGAAACGCTCTGTGGCATATCCGGTAAGATGCACATACACATATCCACGAAAAAATTTGATCCATGATAAGACAAACATTAATACTCGTAAGAAACGGAGTCGATCAGACCGACAATTTTCATTTCCTCATTCGTGTAATACTCCACCGTCAGATGAGTTCCTAAAATCTGAAGTCTGCAGTTCTTTGTCTGAATTTTCACAAGTGAATCCTCCAGTTCAATGATTCCTTTATAATTCTCGACCAGAACCTCTTTCCGCCCGGTAATTGTGACAATTGCCGCTCCAAGCATAAGGTCTTTGGGGAGTTCTAACTGACTTATCATTTTTTCATGGATTGGTTTTTTACTGTTTTTACTCATATATAAGCTTATGAAAAAAGCTTATCTGATATGCGCAATAAATCCTCTCTCGTATCAATATCCAAAAACTGTGTTTCTTTTTCTGTGTGAAAACAAAACACATCCTCTGCGTGCTGTTTCATCACAGCTTTTCCGCCTTTGTCCGCCGAAAGCTGTAATAATTCCGGACGATAGCATGCATCAAATACGTTTGGACTGCGCCAGATATTTTTACATTCCATCGTACCGATTTTTTTGTTCTGCGATGCATATTGGTTCAAAAACATCCATACCTCATTTTCGTCAAGTCCAGGCTGGTCTGCTGTAAAGAAAACATCTGCCTTTCGACTGCCCTCCACGGCACACTCCTGTGTCTCCAGATATTTCACCGCTTTTTGAATAGAGGACGCAATTCCGGTATTATCTGTCCCGTCATTTTTTATCACGGTAACGCTCTGTTTTCTGCAATATGCTTCAATCTCCGGGTAAGATGTCACGACAAGAATGGTCGTATCTCCAAGTTTTTCCGAGAGCTTTCTTATTTTATCCAGTGAAAAGCGATAAAGCGGTGTTCCATTTATCTCTGCCAGCAGCTTTCTGTCTCCAAAACGTCTGGAATATCCGGCTGCCAGCAGAATCAGATTCCATCTCAAATCACATGCATCCCTTTTAAAATCTTCTCCGGGGTGATTGGCAATTCATTCACCCATACACCCGTTGCATTGTATACTGCCTGTGCGATTGCAGGAGCCGGCGTGTTGATCACGATCTCACCGATTGATTTTGCACCGAAAGGTCCGGTCGGCTCGTAACTGCTCTCAAATTCCACGCTGATACTGCCCATATCAAGTCGTGTAGGAATCTTATAGGACATAAAGTTTCGATTCTTCATCTTTCCTGCCTCTGTATACTGCACATCTTCATACAGAGTCATTCCCATTCCCTGCACAATGCCACCTTCTGTCTGTATACGTGCAAGGTTCGTATTGATAACGGTTCCACAGTCTACGGCAGCTACGTAATTAATCGGAGTAATCTTTCCGGTTTCTAAGTCCACTTCAATCTCTGCGGCTCCTGCCATAAATGGTGGTGGTGAAACTGGTGAAGTATGAGACTCTGTCACTTCGATTATTCGGCCATTTCCTGCTTCTAAACTTGTAATCAAATCAGATAATGTCATGCTGTGTTCTGGATTATCATTCTCGCTGATCGTCTCTCCATCAAAATCTACTTCGCCTGACTTTAGTCCCATAATTGCAGCTGCTTCCTCACAGATTCTCTTTCTCATGGATTCACATGCCTTTACAACTGCACCACCGGTAACATACGTTGTACTTGAAGCATAGGAACCACTATCATATGGCGACTGATCGGTATCTACTCCACGAACAATGATGTTATCCATATCACAGCCAAGACCATCCGCTGCCATCTGTGCAAGAATCGTATCACAACCGGTTCCCATA
>ERZ772879.1328-NODE-1328-length-17285-cov-5.508532_pt1 | contig 17285 bp, 20 predicted proteins | sample MGYA00580582_ERZ772879 | MGnify/ENA primary metagenome ERZ772879 (study PRJEB29015, sample SAMEA2737682) | human gut metagenome | biome: human gut; feature: human-associated habitat; material: faeces | place: China | collected 2012 ... | reverse complement strand
GGTCAATCTCAAGGCGGAATGTCCCGGCGGGGTCGGCCACGTCCCACCACTCCTGAAGCGTCATGCTGTAACCGAGGTTTTCAATGACGCGGCGAACCGCCGCCACCGTCCCCTTACGTTGGTGGATCCAGAACGCATCGCTGACCGCCTGGCGCTTTTCCCTCTCTGACCAGGTTTCCTCCCAACGGTCGACGGAAAACGCCCACGCCAGATACGGCAGGAATTTCACCGGGCATTTCCACGGGTTCCAGAGGTCACGCAAGGGGACATTCAGGTCACTGATGACGGCGCACGCGGCGGCAGCGCGCTGTTCCAGCGGTGATGACCCGGTCGCCATCAGTGAATTACTCATCCGAGCCCCCAATCACCACACGGGTGTCGGTGCAGTACGCGGCCTGAGTTTTATCGAGCACCACATCCGCCCGTGGCTGAAGCAGCTCAACGCGCTGGACACCCTGCACATGCAGCGCGGCGTATATCGCTGACATCCGGATGTCACGACCGAGGCGACGCTGCTCGGTGATATAGGCGGTTAACTGCGTTCTGGCGGCGGCCAGAATGGGCTCAGTCGCCGGACCGGGGTACACGTACAGCACGGCGTCGACTGCATAAGGGATAATCTCAGCCGAGACGACTGTCAGCCGGTCACCGACCGGGCGTACCGTCTCATCATTCAGCGCCGTACTGACGACCAGCAGCAAATCATCCGATGCCGTGCCGTCACCTTCCCGCGACAACACCGCGACAGTGACTTCTGCGGGGGCGGGACTGTTCGCCGAGGCATCCGCCACACGACCATCGGCGCTCATGGCGTGAAATTCATAGGCACCCGCTGGCCCGGCAACGCTCATGCCTTCAAAGGCCGCCGGGATGCGCTGACGTAAATCGCTGTCGGACTCCATGACCGCCGCCACCGGCGGGATTTGGGTGTCGTCTGCGGCGGTGATGACCAGGCGTTCAACGTTATTATTTGCCGCAAGCTGGTCGAGATCGTTTTTGATGGCATAGGCCACCATGCCGGCCTGTGCCGCCTCGTTAATACGCTGGCGTAAAATCACCTCCCGGTAAGCATTCTCTTCCAGATATTTCACCAGTGGCTCTGACTCCAGCGTCAGTGCTCTGGCGACCGCCTCCTGCTCATCCTCCGGGTAGAGCGAAACCAGCGTGGCCTTGCGCTCTGCGAGGATGGTTTCAAAGTCCAGCGTTTCCACCACATCAGGCGCGGGGAGCTGGCTCAGGTCGATAACTGCCATAGGTTCAACTCACAGGGATGGTTAAGGAAAGGCTCTCGCCGGTATCGGTAATTTGTCCGGTCACGTCGACAACCATCTGCCCGTTAAACTGCCGCGCGGTAGTGATACCGGTCAGCCTGACACGCGGCTCCCATTTGAGGATCGCCATGTAGCACGCCGCCATAATTTGCAGCTCAAGCGCCGGGGTCTGGGGCTGGTCAGTCATCTGCGACAACAGCGAGCCGTACTCACGACGCATGACGCGGGAACCGACGGGCGTGCGCAGAATATCCCCGATGCTCTGGCTGATATGGTCCACGTCTGCAATACGCTCGCCGGTCGCGCGGTTCATACCAAGGTAACGGGCGGTCATCGGGTCCCCTCCGTCCATTCATCGCCGGGCCTGATGCCACCGTGACCGTGTTTATCCACCTGGACCCCGTTTGATGTGAAAGCGCCGCCGCTGTGCTCGATATCGCCGGACATCCTGCCGCCTTGCTTCACCTCCAGCGTGCCGGTCGTCAGCTTGTTGGTGCAGACCACCTCCGGCGTATCGAGGGTGACACGGGTGGAGGCTTTGACCAGCACCACCGACGCGCTGACGGCAACCGAACCGGATGCGGTCACATCGGCGGTTTTAATGCCGGTGACGGTCAGCGCGCCGGTTTCCGGCTCATAACTCATGACGGCGCCGTCGGGAAACTCAACGTGCCAGGCATCCGCCGACACTGACGGCGCAGGGTGGTCGTCGGAATAAATGCCCGGCAGCACAAAGGCGGTATCGAGTTCACCGCCCACGGCCAGAATCATCACTTGTTCACCAACAGAGGGAGCCCACCAGGTGCGTGAGCGCCCGGCCCGGTGCGTCAGCCACTGGAGCCAGTCGGTATAAATGCCGCCGGTCTTTACGCGACAGCGCCCGGCGTCGAGGTCAGTTTCGACGACGATGCCGGTACGGATCATGTTGCGTATCGCCCGGGCGAGTTCCTGGATAGATGCGAGAGTATTCATAGGGGGAAGGATGCCGCTGGAGTGCTCCGGCGGCAATCTGCGGGCGTTTTGCCCTGGCTGGCACAACGTTATCTGTATCAGCTCGGATTTGACCTGATACATCCATGGCGCAGAGACAGACCTAATCTGACGGGCAGCATTGGGCTAGAAGTGGACGCCCCCAATATATAACATTGGTAAAAACAATATTACATTAAGACATAAAAGACATAGAAAAAATGAATAACGCTCGAATTTAATAAAGCTCTTAAATAGAAAATTTAATTCCTGGTGATGAAGAACAATTAATGTTAGCAACCATTTTCATCACCGCACGCCACATAAAAACAAGTCACAAAATATTTTTATAACTTATCAATCGCATCAAACTCTATTAGAGCAGCACCTACATTAGTACTTAGCAACTCATTAAGCTCACACCCTAACCTTAGTTTCTCTTCTGTTTTATCTTGAGATAAAAATGTTTTTCCGTGTTCCGATCGTAAATACTCAGTTAACACCTCAGTAATATCGTGACCTCTTGATAATGACCACAGTTGAGTATTTTCGCCATCAATTTTATTTGCCAACACAATCAACTCATCAACATCTAAAGATTTTGACCATTCTGGAATTCTTTCTTTAATTGCCTCATCATCTACAGTTAAAGATACCGGATCAAAAAACGATGATATATTAATACCATTGAGTATTGAGCTTTCCTCGCTGCCATTAGTTAGTTTATAATCAGCGGCACGATATTTACCAAACACCCTTGTTACACTTTCTATTTTTCTTCTAACACTTCCAATTGTTTCTGAGTCTATTTCAATTCTTAAGCTTGAGAAAAGTTTTTTTAATGCACCACTATTAAAAATAAAACCTTCCAGATCATTATATCTATTTTTAGATGAATCATTAATTACAAAATAATCAATCCCCGAGATAATCCCGACTGAGCTTGATAAGTCATAGTCAACATCAGCAATAAGAATAAAACAATTTTTGTAAGCACTACAACTCATTGTTTTATTTCTATACCTTGCAATATTCTCGACTAAAGGCTTACCACAAAAACCATCAAATCTTATATTATCCTTAACCCACTGCCCTAAAAAAGCCTTATCATTAATCCCTTCAACAATAATTGTCTTCTTACCTTTGCTACGATAATTAAGAATTGCAGTATCAACTATAACAGCCGGACGTTGTTGATATGGGTAGAGTGAACTTTTAGACATAATAGCTCCCTTATTTATGCTGTTCTGCAAGCTCAATCACATCATCCCAACGACCACCGATTAAAATTGGTGAGTGAGTTGCCATGATGACCTTGAAATCCTTACGTGATCTTATTTTATTAATTATATCAATAAAAACTTCCTGCCATTCTGGGTGGAATGAAATTTCTGGCTCATCTATAAGCACGACATCACCTTTCGTAGCTCCAAACACAAGTTTCCCAATCATAACAATCAGATGCTGCTCACCTGACGATAGGCTAGAAAGGTCTAATTCTTTTGTATTTTTCTTATTTGATGTAATAACAAACCCTTTTTCAAAGCTAATTTCGAGGGCTTTGAATGACAATAAATTATTAACAGACTCTTTAAACAAAGTTAACATTGTTGCAAGATTATCTAATACTTTGAATTTTGATTTAATATCATCTAAATAAACCTTTAAAACTGTCAAACCCGCATCTGCATCTGAATAGGAGAAGAATTGATTTAGTTGTTCAGTAGTTCTTTCTGCATTATCTGAAAGAATTCCCAAGGAGGAAAACCGGTCTTCATAGCTCTGAATATCTTTTATGGCCTGCATAACATCCTCAACTTTTGTTGTCTTTCTTTCACCTTGAAGACTTTTAATTAAACGTTGAGGAAAAGTTGTTTCACGTCGCCTTCCAATTTCAAATTGATTTCTAATACCATCCTGGATGCGAGTTTTAACTTCAGCGGCAAGAAGATTTATCATGTTTTTGCTTGTCACTCTACTTCTTCTTCTCATCGCTGGAGAGCGTTGGTCATAACCAGAGTAATCACTTACTCTAATACGGTCAGTGGTGATATAATAACTTCTAAGATTTTTAGTTACTTCCTCTATCCACTCAATATTTTGTACGCTTCTTTTCACATACTGAGAATCGCCACATAATTGCAATAGTTTTTCTTTATTATATATCTCTCCTGTGTATTCATTTTCCCATTGATCGTATGAAACTCTATTTAAGTATGGATATTCAGAATCAATTTGGCTCCAAAACGAATCCGAGCTGAGTTCCTCTGATTGCATATCGATTATTATCGTTTTATTATCTTGATTCAAAACATCAGTAATAGATATTACTTTATTCATTTTTTTAATTTGAATCACTTTATAATCATTCAAAAAAACGTAATTAAGACTCCCATCAACATCATCTCTGTCGCTTACTGAAAATTCTGATGACACTTCGTACACTCTATTTATATGAAAAGTTATCTCATTAAATGTCTCAGAGAAAAACGAATGGTAGTTTGCATTTGAAAAATTATAAATTATACGTAGTATTGTTGACTTACCAAAACCATTTGGGGAAGTAAGGATATTGATATCTTTATCAAATTTTATATCATAAGTAAATTCTTCAAAGAGCCCGTCAATATTTAATGACATTATTTCTAGTTTGTTTTCTTTCATTCTTTAAACTCCCGTCATGAATGCATGCCTTCCGAGACCGTTGATTTGAGCTAAACTTGTAATTATAAAACCCAAACCCTTAAAATTATATTCTATTTTAGTATCTTCTTACAGTTTATTCAATCTATCTCGCTGAATAAATACCCCCTCCACCTGCACTTCAATAAAAACCATTCATTGTTATCGCATTGTTAAACAACCATATTGCAACCGTCCGCATCTCGCTCAAATCAGGCTGCCAGATTTAATTGTGTGTTGCCAGTAAAAACTGTCAGCTCAAATCTGAGCTGATACAGTTCAGTCAGCGAGATAGTCGATAATGACGCTTTCCACAAGCTGCCGGTCATCGTCGGTAAACCCCAGGAGCTGCCGCTGTGGGTAGTTGACGGCGGCGCTTTTGGGAGATGGCTTATCCTTTAGCCCCAACTGATGCACACGGGCGATGCGCTGTACTTTCCCGGTAAATTCCACCACTGCCGCGCTGTCGTTACCGGTCGCTTTCATATAGCGGTTGGTTCGCAGTTTCGCGAACATCTCGCGCTTAATTCGGCCTTTCTTAGCTCTGACGGGCTGGCGCTTACGCGGGGTAAAGGGTGAACCGTCCGGCGCTTTCTGAGATTTAATGCGCTGCTGTTGCCGCTGGCGCAGTTTCTTCGCAATGTCGGCGGTCATCCGACGATGCCCGGCAGGGGAAAGGGCCGCTATCAATCCGGCGAGCTTGCCCTCAAAAGGTTTGAAATCATTCATTCCATTTACTCACCCGTTCGCCATTACTCCACATCTCGACAGGCCGCGTCACTGGCTCTGGCGGGGGCGGCTCCGGGATGTTCTCCACGTACAGCGCGCCGTCGACCTCTTTGACCAGTGTGCGCTCGGTCAGCAACAGGCTGATGCTGACGTCGATGCTGCTGTCGTTATTAATGTCAGCGTACCAGGCAAATCCTTTTTTTCTTCCCTCGTCGGTTGTCATGATGTCCGGCTGATTGATGCGCAGCCAGGCCATAACCGGCACAAACAGCAGGTCAATATCGTCGGTAAAATCCGTGACCACGATGTTAAGCGTGTACCGCTTTTCAAACGACAGGGAGCGCGCAAGCGTCGCCGTATTGCTGCCGTCATCCAGGCGGAGACATAGCATATCGGGGTTGATACGCAGCACCGGCACCGCATCAGTTAAGGCTTTTCGCAGGCTGTTGGGCTTTAACATCGATTTCATCCTGACATTGTTTGACCGTATCGACCTGAATTGCACAGCTCTGGAGGGCGTTTTCGAGCTGGCGTATATCCGCACTCAGGTCACCATTAGTTACCGGGTCGCTGCCCGGCATCGGGCAGGGCGTGACCTTCGGACAGGCGTTGTAAACAATCACCGGCAGCGGCATTGGTACAGGCGGCTCGCTGGTGCAACCGGCGCATAGCATCAGGTAAATCAGCGCGATACCAGCGGCGAAACGCGTCATTTTCATTGAGTAACCTCGTGATAGTTTGTTCACGCCTGAAAGCCAGCAGGTTAGCCGCCGTGAGCTTATCCCTCATGGCAACCTGCGCCAGCTCTTTGCGCTGCGACTGTTCTGCGGCAACGGTGAGCTGATTTTTCAGCATGGTGATTGTCGCTTTGCGTTCACCGGCGACCCGGTTCGCACGCTCAAATGAGGTGCGCAAATTGCTGTTATCGTGGCGCATCCACAGCAGACCCGCACAGGCCAGCGCCAGCAGGATAATGACGGGTTTCATGCGGATACGCCTCCGGCCCTGCGCCACACGGCGACCAGTTTGTCGAGGCTGTGCTCACGCTGACCATACCCGGCCCCCGGCAATGACGCCCAGATATTGCGACAACGGGAAATGGCGCGCTCAATGCGCCCCTGTTGCAGGTCTTCCAGCGCGCCGCGCTCACGAATCAGCTGAATGGCGAGCCTGTCCTGTGATGCCGGGCTGAAATCCGGCAAAGCGAGCTGCTTTTTGTAATGCGGCCAGAACAGATAAAGCTGCTGGTAACGCCCGGATGCCGTGGATTTTTCCCCGCGACGACTGAAGACCTTCGCCGGGCGTCCACCGGCAAACGGGTGATCGCGATAGTCGGTAAAAATCTCCGGCTTACCATCGATACCGGTGACAATGACGTCGTACCCGTTGTTTCTGGTCAGCGGGTGCGTCGCCGTCCCCTCTGAAAACGCCAGCGTGTCGAGGAATGCCGCGACGTTGGGGTGTGTCTTAATGACCGCCATCGCTTTCCCCTTTTTTAATCCTGCGCTGGATCGCAATCTCCACCGCCTGATAACCGGCGATACCCAGCATGGAGCCAAATCCGCACACGGCGGCGGGCGGCAGGTCGGGAAACTGCACCAGGGCCACCCCGGCCACCATTGAGACAAAGCCGCCCAGCAACATGCGACCAATAAAAAGCCGGGCGGTGATGGGCTCGCCACCGGCCAGCACTTTACCGACGACAATCAGCACGCCGATAACAAAGAGGGACAGGACGCTTTTTTCACCTTCCGTCATGTGTTTACTCCCACAGATTAAGTGTTTCAGTTACGGGGGATGACTGGACATCGGGCAGTTCGACCACCGTGCCATGTGGCAGCACAGCGCCGAGCTCGGCCAGCCCCGGATTAGCGGCCAGCACCGACTCGAAGACCCCCTCAGTGCGCCCGTAATGGCGGGCGCAAATCATGTCGAGCGTGTCGCCCTGTTGCGCGATGGCCTGCATCAGATTTGGCTCACGATGCAGCGGGGGTTGTCCTGGACGCGAGCCACCGACCAGCGCATGTCCCGCCACAGCTCGTCGACCGTGGTATCGATGCTGTCGGCCTTTTTATCGCCTCTGGCGCTGGCATCCACCCCGCGATAACGCTCATAGAGCGTGGCGGTTGCCATTGAGGTCACGGCGCGCAGGTAATAGAAAACGCGCACGCTCTCGCCGTCGAGGTCATCAGCCGGTACGTCGGCCAGCGTATTAACCCCCCTGGCAATCTGCTGTTCCCGCCACAAAAACAGCTCGGCATTGGTTTCGGCGATGCCGGTTTTGATGGCCTCACGCAGCCGGGCCGGGGCGACGGTCTGCTCAAGGCGCATCCCTTCCCGCACGCGTTTCGGGTCGATGTCAGGGAAGAAAAACGTATTTTTAATCACCGGCTCATCGCTGGCAGGCGGCGGGATAACCACCATGCCCCCCGACTGCGGCTCATCGTTCTTTTTAATAATCAGCGTCGTCATGACTACCTCTGAATAGGTGGGCGGTGGACGCCGGTCTCAGGTCGGGTAAAACACCCTCATCGACCGGCGTGCCGCCCTGGCGCGGGGCGCATTCTGTTAACCGGGGTTCTTTTTCGGTCGGCCACGTTTAGCCGGTGCCGTGGTTTTCACGGCGCGCGGCGCGCTTACCGGGGCTTTAACGACCATTGCCGGTCTGGGCTTCAGCTCTCGCTCAAGCCGTTCAATGTCTTTTTTGACGCCTGCCTGACAGTCGAGCTGCATTGCGCGTTTAAGGTGGGCCAGCGCATCGGCGGGCTGTTTGTTATCCCGCAACACCTGGCCGGTGATTTTGTGCAGCTTTGCGCGCACTTCGTCCGGCATGTCGGCGGCGGCGGTCAGCGCCAGCGTGTCGAGGAGCTGGCTGATGACGACCCGTTCACCGGCGGCATGGGCGCGCATGGCGGCGAGTGCCACCTCTTCGGTAAACATGTACTGCGGCGGGCGGCGGTGTCTGCCTGGCATGGTCAGACCGTACTTAAAGGCGTAGCGGGCAATATCCATCGCGCCGCCGATATCGCCGACATCGAGACGCCACAGCATGACGGTCATCACGATGTCATCCTGCGCGCCTTTGCCCTGTTCCAGCACGCCACTGACCCACGGCAGATAGAACGGCAGCAGCTCGCGCTTTTTCCTGGCTTTCAGCTCTTTACCAAAGATGGCTTTTAACGTGCGTTGGTCTGCGGCCAGCTTAACCAGCATCTGCTCGTAGGCAGTGGCATGCCGCAGCGGGTTGTTTTCCCGCTGCGCGGTTTCAATGGCCGAGACCCGCATCATGTGACGCTGTGCGGGGCTCGTCATCGGTTAGCCCTCCGGTTGCGCGGCAGAGAAATCGCCCAGCTTGATATTTTCAATGAAGCACCCGGCAGCGTAGGTTTCGACCACGTAATCGATGTTCATTGATTCGTAGTTTTCCACCTGGTCGAGTCTCGGGTTTTCGATGATGGAGCGGCGGTGGCTTTCATCCATGAAATAGATGGACAGGTTATCGAGACGCGTCACCATAATTGCGTTCGGCGGGAAGTACGGCACACGGACGGCAGGCAGGTTGCCGATGCGTTTCTGGCTGATGATGATGTCAGCCGCCAGCGCTTCGGTGTTGGGCTGGTCTTTGTTGACGATAGGGAAATATTTGTCTGCCAGCAGCTTACGACCCACAATCGCGACGAGCTCCGAATCCTCCTGATAAATCTCATCAATCAGGTTGTCGGTGGCATCCATGACCAGTGCATCGAGGTTAACGTAATCGCCGTTTTTACCGACGCGGATAACAGCGGAAACCACTTTCCCTTCCTCGTCGACGATTTTACTCATCACGCGGGTCGGCGCTTCATTACGGTATTTCTGCGGCCAGCCGACGGCGACATCCTGCAACATCGGATGAGTGGCGCGGTCAGAGGTTTCGGCGCGTTCAACGCCGTTGAACCCGGCCATGATGAAATCTAGCGCCTGCCGCTGGATGATGGCATCACGAATACGGCGCTGGAAGTCCTGGAAGCGCGCCCACAAATCCAGCTTTTTATATTTGAAGTGGAAGTCAAAGTTGACCTGATCGCACTCGTATTTTCTGGACTCCAGCGCGGTAAAGTCGGCTGTTTTACGCTCCTTGCCGCTGTTGGTGTCCGTGGTGCTGGCGATGGTGCCATTGACGCCGACGCCAATTTTTTCACCCTTCAGCTCATCCACCGGCACGATATTAATTTTCTGCAAAAATGCCGAGGACATCTGCACGGTGTTCATCATGGTTTGCGTGACGGACGGCTCGACGTTGAATTTTTTACTCACGTCGTCCGGGTCGATGCCGTTCAGCTCGGCAACGCGGGACAGATAGCCATTGAATTTAAAACGGGTTTCCTGACGCATAGTCTTTCCTGTTGGGTTAAATCGGGTTGTCTGACCGGGCAGGTCTGTCGCCCGGCGATAAATTCACGACCGTTTAGCAGTCGGTCAGCAGCTCATCACCACCGCCACCAGTGGAGAGCTTGCGGCGTGGCTGCGTGGTGCTTTCGGTGTTATCCAGCGACGTTTTTAACTGGCTGAATGCCTGGCGGGTCTGGTCGGCCTTCGTGGTGACGTCCTTTTTCAGCGTCGCAAAGGCATTTTCCAGCGTGGCAAGACGCTGCTCAGTGGCAGTGAGGTTTTCCTGCACATGTTCACTGACGGTCGTCACGGCCTCATGCACATCCTGAAAACGGGCGTCATCGCTGGCCTGTTTGCGGCTGAAAATCGTCTTCACTTTGTCGCTCAGGGCGGTAAAGACATTTTCCGGCAGGTCTTCGAATTCCAGCTCCGCGAGGGTAGCAACAGAAATCAGGTTGCCCGGTGCGGCTTTGAAGCGGTTAAGGGGGTTAAATTTGGCACCCCGGCAAAATTCGAGGTATTCGGTGCCGAGGCTGGCCGGGTCATCGGTCACGGCGAGGCCGACCAGGTAGCATTTGCCGCTGTTGGCAAAATTCGGCTGGATTTCCATGGAGGTGTAAACCTTCTGCAATTTTTTGTTCATTGCGATCAGGTCATCGGTCGGTGTGATTTTAGCGAACAGCGCCAGCTTGCCTTTCAGTACCGAGTCGTCGTCAATTTTTTCTGACTTCAGCTCAACCACATCGCCGTAACGGCTGAACGGACCCTCCGGCAGGATGCCTTTCAGGTGTTCGAGGTTAATGCGGCAACCGTAGACGCGGGGGTCAAAGGTCTCAGCCATTTCCTGAATATCCGTCGCGCTGATAACGCGGCCGTCACAGGTATCGCCTTCGACGCCGATGCGAAACCATTTTGAAACTTTTTTTGCCATTGTCAGGAGTCCTGATATCGGGTTAACGGGTCGGGGCTAGTTTCCCGACGTCGCCACTCTCCCGCCATCAGTCCCGGATGGCTTATCTCTCACACAACAGCACCTTAGCGATTCACATCACCCGTTTCTTTAGCCTTGCCCTGTATCAATCACGGCGAGGCATCCATGACCATCACCACCGACACCACTTTGTTAAACGACCCGCGACGCCAGGCGGCTTTGCTGTACTGGCAGGGGTTTTCCGTGCCGCAGATTGCCGACATGTTGCAGACCAAACGCCCCACGGTGCAGAGCTGGAAACAGCGCGACCACTGGGAGGAAACGGCACCACTGAACCGGGTGGAAAGCACCCTGGAGGCCCGGCTGATCCAGCTTTATGCGAAACCTAGCCTGACGCCCCACGATTTCAAGGTCGCCGATTTTCTGGCCCGGCAGATGGAGCGCTTTGCGCGGATTAACCGCTACGGCCAGACCGGAAACGAGGCTGACCTGAATCCCCGCGTGGCCAACCGCAACAAAGGCGACCGCAAAAAGCCGACAAAGAACTTTTTCAGCGACGAGGCTATCGAAAAACTGGAAGAGATTTTCTTTGCAGAGTCTTTCGAATATCAGCTCTGCTGGCACCGCGCGGGGCTTGAGCACCGCATTCGCGACATTCTGAAATCACGCCAGATTGGGGCGACGTTCTACTTTTCCCGCGAGGCGCTGCTGCACGCGCTGAAAACCGGCCATAACCAGATTTTTCTGTCGGCGAGTAAAACGCAGGCGTATGTATTCCGCGAGTACATCATCCAGTTTGCCCGCCGGGTTGATGTTGAGCTGACCGGCGACCCGATTGTTATCGGCAACAACGGCGCAAAGCTGATTTTTCTCGGCACCAACTCCAACACCGCGCAGAGTCATAACGGTGACCTGTATGTCGATGAGATATTCTGGATCCCCAACTTCCAGAAACTGCGAAAAGTGTCATCAGGCATGGCGTCACAAAGCCACCTGCGCAGCACCTACTTTTCAACACCGTCCACCCTGGCGCATGGCGCTTATCCGTTCTGGTCGGGGGAATTATTTAATCGTGGCCGCGCCCGCGCCAGCGAGCGGGTCGACATCGATATCAGTCATGACGCGCTCGCCGCTGGCGTGGTGTGTCCTGACGGTCAGTGGCGGCAGATTGTCACCATTGAGGATGCACTCGCCGGGGGCTGTACGTTGTTTAACCTTGAGCAACTCCGGCAGGAAAACAGTGTCGACGACTTCCGCAATCTGTTTATGTGCGAGTTCGTTGACGACAAGGCGTCGGTGTTCCCGTTCGAGGATTTGCAACGCTGCATGGTCGACAGTCTGGAAGAGTGGGAAGACTTTGCGCCGTTCGCCGACAATCCGTTCGGCTCCCGCCCGGTGTGGGTGGGATACGACCCGTCGCACAGCGGCGACAGCGCCGGGTGTGTGGTGCTCGCGCCGCCGGTTGTCGCCGGGGGCAAGTTCCGCATTCTGGAGCGTCACCAGTGGAAAGGCATGGACTTCGCCACACAGGCCGAATCCATTCGTCAGCTCACCGAAAAATACAACGTCGAGTACATCGGTATCGATGCGACCGGCCTCGGTATTGGCGTCTTCCAGCTGGTTCGCTCGTTTTATCCCGCCGCCCGCGATATCCGCTACACGCCGGAAATGAAAACCGCGATGGTGCTGAAGGCAAAAGACGTTATTCGCCGCGGCTGTCTCGAATACGACGTCAGCGCTACCGACATCACCACCTCGTTTATGGCTATCCGCAAGACCATGACCAGCAGCGGGCGCAGCGCCACCTATGAGGCCAGCCGCACCGAGGAAGCAAGTCACGCGGACGTCGCCTGGGCGACCATGCACGCGCTGTTAAACGAACCGCTTACCGCTGGCAGCGGCCAGGCCACATCGTCCATTCTGGAGTTCAACTGATGAGTAAATACAAAGGCCGCAAGCCGCAGCCACAAAAGCGCCCACGCAACATGAAAGACACCTCGCCCCAAAAAGTGGAGGCGTTTACTTTTGGTGAACCGAGCGCCGTGCTCGATCGCCGCGATATTCTGGATTACGTGGAATGCGTCAATAACGGCAAATGGTTTGAGCCGCCGGTCAGCTTTAACGGGCTGGCGAAAAGCCTGCGTGCCGCCGTTCATCACAGTTCACCGATTTACGTTAAGCGCAATATTCTGGCCTCAACGTTTATTCCGCACCCGCTTTTATCACAACAGGACTTCAGCCGCTTCGCGCTCGATTTTCTGGTGTTTGGTAACGCCTTTTTAGAGCTTCGAAAGAGTGTCACTGGTCGCCCGCTGAAACTGGAAGCGTCACCGGCAAAATACACCCGGCGTGGTATTGAGGAGGATGTCTACTGGTGGGTGCCGTCATTCGACCAGCCGCACCCGTTCGCGCCGGGTTCCGTATTCCACCTGCTGGAGCCTGACATCAACCAGGAGCTGTACGGCATGCCGGAATATCTCAGCGCGCTCAATTCCGCCTGGCTGAATGAAGCAGCGACGCTGTTCCGTCGCAAGTATTACCAGAACGGAGCGCATGCGGGTTACATCATGTATGTGACGGATGCCGCGCAAAGCGGTACTGACGTCGAGGCGCTGCGTGATGCGATGCGCAGCTCAAAGGGGCTAGGCAACTTCAAAAATCTGTTCTTCTACGCACCGCACGGAAAACCGGACGGCATTAAAATTGTGCCGCTCAGTGAGGTGGCCACGAAAGACGACTTTTTCAATATCAAGAAAGTCAGCGCCGCCGACCTGCTCGACGCACACCGCATCCCGTTCCAGCTGATGGGCGGCAAGCCGGAAAACGTCGGTTCGCTCGGCGACATCGAGAAGGTGGCAAAGGTGTTTGTCCGTAACGAACTTATACCGCTGCAGGACCGGATGCGAGAGGTCAACGCGTGGGCCGGTCAGGAGGTGATCCGCTTCAAAAGTTACACCCTCGACACCGAAAATGACTGATTTCCGCCGCCTCCGGGCGGCTTTTTCTTACCCCCACCCCTGACCGCCTCAGAAGCCCGTCACGCCCTCAAACACCCCCGCACCACCCACCGACACCCTCGCGAACCTGCGCGGCACAGCGACGCGCTCAGGCTGCGAAAATTAATGCGTAAATGTAGTCTGGCGCGCAGTGCTTTCCCCGCCTCGCCTGCCCGCTTTAGGAGTCGGTTTTAATGCAGTTGCATGATCACTCTGGATCCGCGTCAGCTGTGGCTGTGCATTACCAGAACAGGCAAGTTTGATGCGTGCAAAAGCATGCACCTTTTGCATGCACAGTTTATTTATTGATAAATCACCTTAAATTTACAAAAATCACGGACATTGGTTCTTTCCAAACATGATAGCCTCTCAATAATTATCGAGCCTATTTTTGAGCGGAGAAAGATATGCAAGGTGAAGTTAACGCACAGCAACCCAATGAGATTATGTCTGAGTTGGGATACTATCCATTAGAAGTTAACATTGAGACTGAACAATTTTCTTTGCTTACTTTACCCGGTCTCATTGAAAAAGTAGAGCGTGTTAGCAACGACAAAAATGTTGTTAAAGGTTGGATATACCCTGGAAACCAAGAGGTAAATAACTTTAATGGTGGCATATCCATAATGCCTTATAGTCACCGAGTATTCGGTATGCCCAAAACGCACACACTAAAATTAAAAAACACATCCTCGTTAGAAACCCTCAACTTTGTTGTGTGGTGCCTCTCTTTTTTCAAGGGGATAAGATTGACTACTACTGACGCTGGTTTTTTAGATGCAACCACTATCAAGCCCACTAAGTTAACCGACTTTATTCTCGTTGGGTGCTCTGAAAAAGAAGTCATAGAACTGGCTCTTAATTATATAACTTGCGAACAAAAGGATGCACATTCCCCCAAAAGAATTGCGGCAGTTGTGCATGCACTATTCTTATCTCAAAACCCACAATACCTTTGTTTTGAAAGGTTCCAGTATCTTTATATGGCGCTTGATGGTTGTTTTGCTTTGTCGTGGGCTGAGCATAACAAGACTCCGGATAAAAAACCGCCAAATCATTACAAGCGATTAAAGTGGATGTGCAAATTTTATGGGTTATCAGTCCCCACATGGGTATCAGGCGAAAAAAATATTTCTGGCATCCGCAATGATAATTTTCATGAGGCTATTTTTTTTGGTCAGCCGCTTGGTTTCTCCAGTATTAACAACAGTCAATATGATAACGATATATTGCTGCAAATGCAGGCGCTGGTATGTCGCCTATTAGCGGCAATACTGTCAGTTAATGATTTCAGTTATCTCAAATCTCCGGTCAACTCACGAGAGTACCATTCATTAAAAATAAATTAATGCTAACGCCTCGCTGTGCTCGTTGTTCAACCCCGCCAGTACTGAAAGCAAGTTTCGGCACCGGCGGCGTTTGTTAATGCAGCCAGCTATCGTCCTCCCAGACTTGTTGCATGATTTCCATTACTCGTTTTTTATCGTCGTCCAGTTTCAAACCGCTTAGCTCAACGCCATTTGCGGAACCTTTGCGAATGCGGATAGCAGTCTTTGGGTAAATAGGTTTAAGATTTCGGTACAGCTCAGCCTCAAGTGCATCCAATGTTGCTTGACTAATTTTTTGCTCTTTATCAAACGTGATATTGATTCTCATGATCTATTCAGCCTTATAGAAAACTTCTTCTTCGGGTTCTTTATTTTCACTGTTTGCAAGGTCAGCAATGAGAGACAGGGCGAGCTTGAGTTCTGAAGGTTTGCAGTTTGCAATCAGAGACACTTCGGCGATGAATTGCACACAAGCCCATTTTTTCTGTCTTTGGCTGAAATATTCATCAACCATGAAATCCCTCCCATAAGTATAACTGTATATATATACAGTACCACGTATGAGTTAGTGATTAAAAGAAAAATTATCAATCGTGATTAGTCTGTATGTTAATGAAATCGATGAACATGAACTCCGAGAGGGCGCAAGAGCGCCCTTAACGTCAACGGCCAAATCAACGGCACGCTTCGGAACAATCTTCCACTGCGTGAGCCGCGTCATAATCGGGGTATCGGCACCGATGGCAGAGTCGTAAACACCACGGATACAGACGGTTTCCTCGCCATACTGATTAAACTCGGCGCGTGGTTCATACAGTGTGCGCACCTGCAAATCATCGCGACGGACAAACGGCCCACCCTGCGCATTAACATAACCAGCCCAGTCACCTGCGTCAGCGGCATCATGAACGGCTGCAAACTCAACACTCAGACCATGCGCGGTCTCGGTGTCAGCGAGACGACGCAACTCACGGTAGACCGTCACCGGCGCGCCGCCGATAAACTGGAATTGACGAATGTGCCAGCGAGCCGCCCATGCTGAAACGGCTGGGGCGGTCTTTTTCAGCAGCTCACCGCTTTCGTCGTCGAACTCGCCATCAAGCGCATAGCCGTCGATGTTTTTGGAAATGTATTTAGCTACATAGCCGGTAGCGCTGCCCTTTTCCGGGTCAATGGCCTCGGCATGAAAGCGCGCCTTTTTGGCCTTATCGCTTCTCAGTTCGTGGCGGTCTTCCTCCCACGCATAATCACGGATGATGAGGCGCACGCGCTCGACGTCTTCCGGCAACATGAACATAAGCATGTGCCAGTGCGGCGTTCCGTCGTGATGAGGTTCGGCAACACGTATGCCGAAAATACGGATTTCTTCCCGATGTAGCTTGGCACGAATGCGCGCCCAAAGACCAGTGAGATAACTTTGCGTGTCCGAGGGGCTGGCACCATTCCATTTGCTGTTACGGTAGCCCGCTTTGGTGGTGGCGTGATATTTAGACGGTGCAGTCAGGGTGTAAAACTCCCCGACATAACCGAGCTCATTACAGATATTTTCAAACCCACGAATGCGAGTCATCAGCTCGCAGCGGCGTATTGCTGGATTAGCGACTGAGCCGTCGTATTTTTCAATCAGGCTGATGCGGTTTCCGTCTTCGTCTTCGAGATCCAGACCTTTGAGAAACTCACGCGTGCGGCGCTTCTGCTCGCGCCAGTCGGTGACACAGTTTTTACTCGCGTATATGTGCTTTTTCTTGCTGACGTTGCCGATAGCGATTTGCAGGTGTTCACGCCATGTCGACGCGACACGACGCAGACGACTACGCCACCATGCCTCAGTAAACATACGGATTACTGCGGGGGCGATATCATCTTTGTTGAAGTATTTATTTGCCACTCGCTCCCAATGGGGTGGGGTGACATCGAATTGCAGAGAAATAAAACCAGCTTGCATGTACCAGGTGGCTTTGTTGAATAAATCAGATTTCGGGTAAGTCTCCCCCGTAGCGGGTTGTGT
>ERZ772879.1312-NODE-1312-length-17512-cov-3.534914_pt1 | contig 17512 bp, 12 predicted proteins | sample MGYA00580582_ERZ772879 | MGnify/ENA primary metagenome ERZ772879 (study PRJEB29015, sample SAMEA2737682) | human gut metagenome | biome: human gut; feature: human-associated habitat; material: faeces | place: China | collected 2012 ... | reverse complement strand
GAACCCCATGGACGCACGCGCGGCACACAGGCCTGCCGCGACGTCGGCAACGACGCAGCCGAGCGCCCAGAGCAGCATGACGCCGCCCGTCTGGAAGATATAGGGCACGTCATTGTTCGCAACGCCCGCGTCGATGACCTCGCTCATGAGGTTGGGAATCATGAGATCGCAGCCAACGCGAATGGCTGTAAGAACGAACGCCCCTATGAACAGGGGCGTGAAGCGCATGAAATATGTCCTGACGAGCTTGAGCATGATGCTTGGGTTAGCTCCTGTACCCATTGGGGTTGGCCTGCTGCCAGCGCCATGAATCCGCGCACATGTCCGCGATGTCATATTGAGCCCGCCAGCCGAGCTCATTGGCCGCCTTGCTGCAATCGGCATAGCAAGCTGCTATATCTCCCGCTCGACGCGGTTTGATAGCATAGGGAACCTCGACACCGGTCGCATCTTGAAAGGCATGCACAAGCTCGAGAACGCTCGTGCCATTGCCCGTTCCCAGATTGTAGATATACAGGCCACCCTCGGGTTTGATCGCCTTGAGTGCTGCGACGTGCCCGCTTGCAAGGTCCATGACGTGGATGTAATCGCGCACGCCGGTACCGTCGGGCGTGTCGTAGTCATCGCCGAAGACGCCGAGCTTTTCGAGCTTGCCCACGGCAACCTGCGTAATGTAGGGCATGAGATTGTTGGGAATGCCAGAAGGATCCTCGCCCATGGTGCCCGACGGATGCGCGCCGATGGGGTTGAAGTAGCGCAGCAGGACGACGTTCATATCCGGGATGGCATGCTGCACATCGGCGAGGATATCCTCGATCATGGATTTGGTGCGTCCGTAAGGATTGGTCGCCTCGCCCTTGGGCATGTCCTCGGTCAGGGGCAGCGCCTGCGGCGTGCCATAGACCGTGGCCGAGCTCGAGAAGATGATGTTCTTGCAGCCCGCATCGCGCATGGCCTCGAGCAGCTTGACCGTGCCGCCAACATTGTTGTCGTAGTACTCGATGGGCTTTTCGACCGATTCGCCCACGGCCTTGAGGCCGGCGAAGTGAATCACGCAGTCGATGTCATGCTCGGCGAAGACCTCGCGCAGCTCTGCCTCATCGCGGATATCGCCCTCGATAAAGGGCACCTCGACACCTGTAATGGCCTTGATGCGCTCGAAAACAACGGGCGAGGCATTGCAGAGGTTGTCGTAGGCAATAGGCTCATGACCAGCTTCGATGAGCTCGATGATTGTATGGCTCCCGATGAAGCCTGCTCCACCCGTTACAAGAATCTTCATTGCTCTCCCCATCAATTCACTCTCCAAAAACAGGATTCACGATAGCACAGCAGAGGGGCCGCAAAGGTACATTTGGGTAACGACTTGTGGTTACTTGCGCAGACCCCATGCATAGAGCGCAAACATGATGACGGAGCATGCGCCCATGACGATGGCCAGGCCGCCCACATAACTCGTCCACGGCAAGGTCATGACAACAGTTCCCGCGGCACCGAGCATCGTGTACACGAAATTGGCAAACGCGCTGGCCGACCCGACTTGGTCAGGAGGCTGGTCGAGCAACACCACGAAGGCATGCGGACGAATGATGCCCTCCATGAGAGCGTAGGGCACGAAACAGCAGAAGAATGCAAAAGGACCCCAGACACCGAATACGGCCATGAACGCAGCTGCTACCAAGCCGAGCACGGCGCACAGGACCGTGAGCGCACGGGGGCTCATCATCTTCGAGATGCGCAGGTACACAAAAGGCGCAAGCACGCTCACGCCGCAGATTCCCGCATAGACAAGGTTGTATATCACGTATCCCGAGCCGAAGTCATCGAGCAGGATATACGAGGCCACGGCTATGTAGCCCATATATGCCAGGCCCGCGACACCCACAATCAGCGCCATGGCGGTAAACGAACGCTTGGAGAGCAGCGAGCGTACGCGCGTCATCATGTCACGCAAGGCCGGAACAACGCCGGCGGCAAGGCGATGGTCCGCGTGCATGGTCTCGCTAATGACGAGTGCGATAACCAACCCGATGATGCCCATAACGGCAAGAGCGACGAAAATCTCGCGCCAACCGCCTAGAGCAAGAAGAAGCGTACCCAGAAACGGAGCGAGCACCGGTCCGACAATCACAAGCGATTGCAGAAGTGACATCGCGAACTTGAGGTCCTTGTCGGTGTAGGCGTCCTTGATCATCGCGGTCACGTCCGTCTCGACCAAGCCAAAGCCGATAGCCTGGCCAACGCGGAAGACCGTGAGCATGAGCACCGAGGTCGAGAGCGCGCAGCCAATGGAGGAAGCGCCAAAGACGGCGCAGCTCACAATGAGGATAGGTTTACGGCCAAACTTGTCCGTAAGCGGTCCCGCAACGAGAATGGCAAATGCCGAAACAAGCATGAACATGAACATCGTAAGGTTGAGAAATGATGCACTGGTATCGAATTCCTCGAGCAAAAGGGGCAATGCCGGCACATACATGTCGATGGCAAGGATGAACGACGCGTTGATGACGAGCACGCACGCCAAGAAGGTGCGCGGGCCGAGGCGTTTTTGTGGTGTCGCAAATTGCATGGGCCATAGGATAGCGCAATATCCCTCTACCTAGCACTTGCGCACGGTCGGGCAATAGCTCCCGCATGACGGGCAAATCGGGCGTACAATATCTTCTCTCGGACTACTGCACCATGAGGAGGTTCGGCAATGCCCACGAGCCACGTCATGACAACCATGCGAAGGATCATCGCAGCCTTCGCCTCCATTGCCCTCATCACCGCGTTTATCCCGGTGACAGCCATTGCCGCGCCCACCCAGGATGCTCCGCTCACCGCACAGGCCGCTGACATCGCCCGGGGCACGAGCGGGACCTGCTCCTGGGTCATCGATGGCTCGGGCAAGCTCACCATCCGTCCCACGAGCGGTGATAGCGGCACGCTGGGGATAATGAACGACACACCTCCCTGGGAAACGCATGCTGCGAAAATAACCTCCGTCGTCATCGAACCAGGTGTTAGAGACAACGGCACGCCAGCCGAACCGGGAAATCTCAATGGCATGTTCAAGGGCTGCACGGCGATGACCTCGGCCGATCTCTCTGGACTCAACACTGCTTCAGCAGGAAAGATGGACAGGATGTTTGCCGGATGCTCCACCTTAGAGTCGCTTGACATCTCCAGTTTCGACATGCAGAGAGTTGGCTCCGCCACCGAGATGTTCAAAGACTGCTCTGCTCTTGTATCACTTGAAACCGGTGGCTTTAAGGTTCCGCTTCTGTCGACCATGAACTCGATTTTCGAGGGCTGCTCATCCCTCGAATCCCTTGATCTGAGCGGGCTCGTCGATTCGACTCCCCAAAGCATGCGCTCCACCTTCTCCGGCTGCGCCTCACTCGCGGCGCTCGATCTCTCCTTCCTCAACACTGGCAGCGTTCGATGCATGGCAAATCTCTTTGATGGCTGCGCTTCCCTAGCCACACTCGATATCTCGAACTTCGACACCGCAAGAGTCCTCGAAATGGGCTCGATGTTCAGGGGTTGTGCGAAGCTCACGCAGCTCGACCTCTCGCACTTCGACACGACGCTTGTCTCGGACATGGAGGCGATGTTCGATGGCTGTGCCTCGCTCACCTCGCTCAATATCTCGAATCTCAACACCTCGGGCATATCGAACATGGCGCGCATGTTCGCGGGCTGCGCTTCGCTTCCAAGGCTCGACGTCCGCGGTCTCTCGACCTCGGCAGCCGTGTCCATGAGCTCGATGTTCGAGGGATGCGCAATGCTCACGCAGCTCGATCTCTCCAGTTTCGACACCTCCCAGCTTACCCTCGTGAACTCCATGTTCAAGGATTGCTCGTCGCTCAGCTCGCTCACGCTTCCCAACCTGAGCACCGCGAACATCATCGACACGAGCTCGATGTTCGAGGGATGCGCGGCACTCACTTCGGTCGAACTGGCAAGCTTCAACATGGCAAGCGTGGGAAACATGGCCCGCATGTTCAAGGATTGTTCCTCGATCGCTTCCCTCAGCCTCTCCGGCTTGAGCATTCCGGAGGCAACGAGCCTCGAGAGCCTCTGCGAAGGCTGCACCTCGCTCATGTCACTGAGCATCTCGAATCTCAACGTGCCGGCAGCGAGGAGCACGAGCGGCATGCTCAAGGGCTGCACCTCGCTCAGAACCCTGAGCTTTGCGGGAGTCGCCACTTCGAGCGTGACGGACATGAGCTCGATGTTCGAAGGATGCACCTCCCTCTCCGCCGTCGACATCGCCGGCCTCGACACGAGCAGCGCGTCGAACATGAACGCCATGTTCAAAGGCTGCACGTCGCTCAGCGGACTTGACCTCTCGCGCAACAACCTTGCGCGAGCCATGGACGTGAGCTCGATGTTCGAGGGCTGCAGCGTCTTCGCATCGCTCATCTTCGCCAGCGATGCCGACACAACGTACCTCAGAAACATGAACGCCATGTTCAAAGGCTGCACACGTCTGCCTTCAATTGACGCATCGGGGATCACGCACATCAACCTCGATGGTGTCTCGGACATGAGCTCGATGTTCGAGGGCTGCACGAGCCTGCAGGCGTCATCGCTTTCTGGATTGGACACTTCGAGTCTGTCGACCATGAGCTCGATGTTCAAGGGATGCGCAGCTTTGGAATCGGTCGAATCCCTCGGTTTGGCCGACATCAACACCGTCTACGTCCGTGACATGAGCAGCCTGTTCGAAGGTTGTTCGGGGCTGCGTTCCGCCGATCTCACGGGCCTCAAGACTGCCAACGTGACAAGCATGGACTCGATGTTCAAGGGATGCAGTTCGCTTCCCTCCATCGACCTTTCCGCCATCGACACGGCCAACGTTGAGAGCATGGGCTCCATGTTCGCAGACTGCTCCGCCCTTGAGTCGGCTACGCTTGCCGGCATCGACACGACGAAGCTCACCTCCTTGCATGGCATGTTCTCGGATTGCCTGCAGCTGACCTCGGTTGACCTTACCGACGTGGCCACCCCCGGCGTCACGGACATGGGCGCGCTGTTCTCCGGCTGCTCCAAGCTCGCGGAACTTGACCTGTCGGGCATCGATAGCTCCAAGGTCACCGTTATGGACGGCATCTTCGAAGGGTGCGAGGCGCTCGACAGGCTGACCCTAGGCGAAAAGTTCGCCTTCGGGGGAACGGCAAGCGAGCTTCCCAAGGCGTTCTGGCAGGCGGCATCCACGCAGAAGATCTATAGCTCGCATCAAATCGCAACTGAATGCAAAGGCGTCGCGGACACCTACGCCAAGCGCCGCGACATCAAAGACGAAGTCCCCACAATCACGGCTGGCGCGAACGCAAGCTGGCATCGGGGCATGACAAGCGGGGCGGAGTTCCGCTCGAGCGCACCTCTTATCATTTTCACGCATGTAAAAGTCGATGACAAAGTGATCGAATCGAACAAGTATGATTTGCGCGAGGGGTCGACCATCGTCACCCTCAAGCGCGACTACCTTGCCTCGCTTCCCAATGGCAAGCACACGCTCGAGATCGTCTCGGCCACAGGGGCTGCAAGCACGTCTTTCACGGTTGGTGACGACCCAAGCGTCAACCCGGGACCAGACGACCCGACCCCACCAGGTCCCGACAATCCCGATAATCCTGATGGCCCCGGTCCGACTCCACCGGGCCCCGATAACCCATCTGGCCCCGACGATCCTTGGCAGCCGCCAAGCAACGAGGGCTACCCGATGTATCGCCTCTATAACCCCAATTCCGGCGAGCATTTCTACACGTCGAGCATCGAGGAGCGAGACCACCTCATCTGGTGCGGATGGCGCGGCGAGGACGTGGGCTGGACCGCTCCGACATGGGGTGACCCAGTCTACCGCCTCTATAACCCGTACGCCGGCGAGCACCACTACACGCTTTCGGTTGAGGAGCGCGACTCCCTCATCTGGGCAGGCTGGAATGACGAGGGCATCGGCTGGTATTCCGATACCGCATATCGCACACCACTGTATCGTCTATACAATCCCAACGCCTTTTCGAATAACCACCACTACACGACGGATGTCGGCGAGCGTGACATCCTGCTTTCCATCGGTTGGCAGGACGAAGGCGTTGGCTGGCACGGCATCAGTCGATGAGTTAACAATGGAGTGGGGAGATTCCTCCGCTCCGGGGCCTGACGGCCCCTTCGGTCGGAATGACATTGACCCTTTGTCATTTCGAGTGGAGCGAGCAAAGTGAGTAGCGTCGAGAAATCTCGATCTTCGGGTTTCATCGGCAAAAGGAGCAGATGATGAGTATGGGCACGTTAAAACGAATCGGAGCATATGTTCTTGCATTGGCGCTAGCGGCAACCTTTACGCCGACGATGGCACTTGCGACACCAGGGCAGGCAAAGAACCACGATGCACCCCTTGTCGCCCAGGAGGCAACCGACGCCCAAGCCTACGGCGACCTCCTCTGGCAGATTGACGATACCGGCAAACTGAAGATTTGGCCTGTCAACGGGGAAAGCGGCACACTGTATGTTGGCGGCAACGCACCGTGGCAGGCGCACGCTGCCAGCATCACGAGTGTTGATATTGCCGATGGCATCTACGCCACCAACCTCAGTGGCATGTTTCGTGGGTGCTCCTCACTCGTGACTGCCGATTTGTCCAATCTCGACACTACCGACGCATCCGACATGAGCAGTATGTTCTCCGCTTGCAGCTCCTTGCTCATGGTTGACCTCTCGTCATTTGATACCTCAAATCTTATGCGCATGGGCGGTATGTTCGCTGGCTGCACCTCCCTTGTCGCCGTAGACCTGTCAAGTTTTGATACGAGCGCATGTTCGGATATGAGAGGCGTCTTCTCCAACTGCAATTCCCTCGTCCGCGTAAAGCTTGGCGACAAGTTCCGCTTCACGAGCGAGGAGGGCAAGCTTCCGGAAAGCGAGTGGCAATCTGCAACAACAGGCGAAACCTATACCTCGGAGCAGATTTACACCGACCGCCAAGGTATTGCAGACACATATACCAACCTCAAGCCCACGGTCGAGCCTCCCGTCATCACCGACGAGACGGCGGTCACCTGGACGAAGGGCACTAAGGACGGCTTCTCGCTTCGCTCGAATGCGAATATCCTGCTCTTCGAGGGCGTGAAGATTGACGGCACCTCCATTGATGCCGCAAATTATGAGGTCACTGAGGGCTCGACAATCGTCGCGCTCAAGCCCTCGTCCCTCCAGACGCTAGCCGAAGGCGAGCATGCCATCGACATTGTCTCCGTCACCGGCTCGGCAAATGCGAAGTTCACGGTTGCTCCTGACCCCACCGCCGTCAAGCCCGACCCAGAGCCGGAACCCAAGCCCGATCCAAAACCCTACCCAGAGCCGGAGCCCAAGCCCGACCCCACACCAGATCCTGAGCCGACTCCCGATCCCGACCCGCAGCCGGAACCCGAGCCGACGGATCAGGGCCAGACCATGTACCGCATGTACAACCCTAACTCGGGTGAGCACTTCTATACGGCAAGCGTCGAAGAGCGCAACGACCTCATGTGGCGCGGCTGGAAGCCCGAAGGCATTGCGTGGACCGCTCCCTCATGGGGCACCCCCGTGTTCCGCCTCTACAATCCCAATGCGGGCGAACACCACTACACGACAAGCGAAATCGAGCGCGCCGTCCTCATATATGCGGGATGGAACGACGAAGGCGTTGGCTGGTACGCCGACACCGAGCAGCGCGTGCCGGTTTATCGCGTATACAACCCCAACGCCTTCTCGAACAACCATCACTACACAACTGACTGGGGCGAGCGCGACGTCCTCATCGACATGGGCTGGCGCGACGAGGGCATCGGCTGGCACGGTATCGACTTCTAGCGCGTCGGCGTTACATCTTGCGGAAGGCAAGGTTTCCGCTCGCCATATCCACGTCAAAGCGTCCCGTGACCTCGGCACTCGCATCACCGTAGACAGTGCTTCCGTTTGAGTTGGGTGGCCCGGCATAGGGCGTGCCCGATCGCACGGAAAAATCACTATCAACACGCCCCGACAGGGCATCGTAGGAGAGCTCGAAAGCGCTCTGGCCTGGGAGCGTAACGTTTACCGAGCCGCTCGCGATGTCCAGCTTTCCGCTCTTGGGACACTGCCGAGTCGAAATGCTGGCATCGCCACTGGCCATTTTCAGGTCAAGCGTATCGGTGAGATCGCCGGTCAAGGCAACGCGTCCGCTCGCAATGTCGGCTTTGAGATTCTGAGCGACCGCATCGGTCACCTCGACGGTACCGGAAGCGATGCCGAGTTTCACAGTCTGACACGTCAGACCCTCGACCGTGTAATCACCCGAAGCAACATCGAGCTCGAAGCGACCAAGCACCTGTGCGACGCTACGCGGGATCTTGACCTCAAGCTGCTTGGAGCCAAAGCTCGAACAGCCGAAGATGCCGTTTTTCAGGCTGTCATAACTGATATAGAGCGTACCGTTCTCGCAGGTCCAGCGCAGAGGATGGCTGCGTACGGCTGAACCCGTCTCGGTAAAGACCACCTCGCCATTCGTCTCGGCATCGTCGCAAACGGTAACGATTGCAGAGCCAGCTGCCCAGGCGATGGCAACGTTTTGAACATCCGCACCGGCGACAGAGCCCGCGCCAGTCTCGCGCATGGTGACATCGTCGTAGGAATAGTCGAAGTCATAGCTTGGCGTGCAGCGCGCGGAGCAACTAACGATACCACCGCATAGTACGATGGCCAGGAGCACAAGAAGGCCTATCTTCACATATGAGGAATTGGTCAATCGTGTCATGGTCATCAGCCCCTCGAAGACGTGTCATCATGGGACGCGCGCCAATTGGGGTCATCCTCGACAACACGCACTATCCAGTAATAGATGGGAATGGTGAGAAAGATCACCCAACCAGGATGCCACCAGCCAAAAACGAAGCCCATGATCAAATAGATGATTACGCAGGCGATAGGGTACGGAAAAGTCGTCCAGGGACTGCGTGCAGGATGCCCGGATGTTGGCGAACCCTCTGGGGCCTGCGGTGCATAGCGTGTCTTTGGGTCGGGCGGTGGCGGCTGTGGCGTATCGGGCGCTTTGGGCTGCGCATCGGCCGCCGCCTGAGCCACAGCATCCTTCAGCTCGTCCTTCAGCTCGTGCACACGTGCAGCCGCCTCGGCGCGGGCTGCTGTCGCTGCCGCGCTTTCGGCTGCCGCCGTGATCGTCTCGGCGGTCACTTCGACCGTCGTTTCCTTGTCCGCTTCCTCGAAGCGGACATCGTCGGCAATGTCGACATCTACGCGTACGAGCTCATCGAGCGTCACACCGTAGAGGTCGGCCAACGCGATAAGGTTCCCCGTGTCGGGCGATGACTCGGCCCGTTCCCATTTCGAAACGGCCTGACGCGAGAGCCCGAGTCTGTTGGCAAGCTCCTCTTGGCTATAGCCCTTCTCGCGACGCATGGCTGCAAGACGCTGCGCGATTTCGACGTTCATGCGTGGTTCCCTTCGTTTTGGTGTCATGCGTTTTCCTCTCGCCAAACATACGGTTTACGCCCTGGTTGCACTAGCATCTCTCGTAGTCAATTTGCATTTTATCGGCCGCAACCATCGGTTGCACCTGTTCCCTATCTGGGATGATACATACCGTAATGCTTTTGACTTGTCATTTCGAGCGTAGAGCGCGAAGGCGGTTTGCCTGTCATTTCGAGCGGAGGCGCGAAGCGCCGAAGTCGAGAAATCTCGGTCTTGACTCTCTGCACCCGGCAAGGTGAGAGATTTCTCCACTCCGGGGCCTTCGGCCCCTCCGGTCGAAATGACAGGGGGAATGGAGTATATTTTTCGGAGACTAATTCACCTCAGAGAGGGGTGCATCATGAACCAGACCGATCTGATGGGTAAGCGCGTCGTCATCGCCCTGGGCGGAAACGCCCTGGGAGACGACCCCAAGGAGCAGCGCGCCCATATTGCCGATAGCGCCAAATTCATTGCCAAGATGATCAAGGAGGGCATCAACGTTGTCATCACCCACGGCAACGGACCGCAGGTTGGCATCATCAACCAGGCCTTCGAGGTGGCCCATGGCGATGATCCCACCCACGTGCCCTTCATGCCGCTGCAGGACTGCAACGCCATGAGCCAAGGATATATCGGCGCCCAGCTCACCTGCGCTCTCATGAACCAGCTGCACGAGTTCGACATCATGCGTTCGGTGGTCGATGTCGTGACCCACGTGGTGGTGGACGATGACGACCCCGCGTTCAAGGACCTGGAAAAGCCCATCGGCGCCTTCATGACCAAAGACGAGGCGGAGAAGCTCTCCAAAGCCGAAGGCGTGCCGGTCAAGGAGGATTCCGGTCGCGGTTGGCGTCGCGTCGTGGCAAGCCCCCGCCCGCAGCACATCCTCGAGATCGACCAGATCCGCGACCTCATGGATGCCGGTTACGTGGTCGTCGCCTGCGGAGGCGCCGGCATTCCCGTCGTCGAGAACGACGACCTCTACACCGAGGTCGAGGCCGTCATCGACAAGGACCTCACAAGCTCGATTCTGGCCTGGAAGCTCCGGGCGGACTTCCTCGTCATCCTCACCGCAGTGGATAAGGTCTGCCTCAACTTCAACACGCCGCAGCAAAAGGAAATCGACGCCATGACGGTGCACGAAGCGCGGGAGTACATCGAGCAGGGACAGTTTGCCCCGGGCAGCATGCTGCCCAAGGTGCAGGCTTGCGTGGAGTTCGTCGAGGCACATCCCGGCGGCCGCGCCCTCATCGCCTCGCTCGAGCACGCGGCAGAGGCGTTGCGCGGCGAGGGTGGCACCCTCATTACGGCATAGGAAGCAGCGTCCGAGAGGACCGAAGCCCTAATACCCCATCTCGTGGAGACGCGCGTCATCCAGACCGAAGTGATGGCCGATCTCGTGGATGACGGTCTTGCGAACCTCCTCGGCAATCTGCTCGCGTGTGGCAAAGCAGCGCTCGTGCGGCCCCTTGAAGATGGTAATGACGTCCGGGAACCCGCCGTCCATATCATCGTAGTAACGCTCGGTGAGGGGCACGCCGCTGTAAAGGCCCAGAATCTCCTCGCCATACCAGGTGCCGGCCGGCCGTCCATCGTCATCGATACGATTAAGCTCGTCTTCGGTGGGTTCGTCAGCGATGACCACTGCGACGTTCTCCATATCCTCCATGAATTGCTCGGGCATAGCATCCAGCGCTTCCTGGACAAGCTCCTCGAATTCGTCATCGCTCATGTGAACCATGGGTCCTCCCTATTTCGTGCCGAAGATGCGGTCACCCGCATCGCCCAGACCGGGAATGATGTAAGCGTCTTCGTTCAGGCCCTCGTCCACGGTGGCGACGTAGATGTCGACATCGGGATGGGCCGCGCGCACCGCTTCGATGCCCTGGGGCGCGGCCACCAAGTTCACGAGGCGGATGTTGTTGCAGCCGCGTTTCTTGAGACTCGAGATGGCGTCGACCGCGCTTCCGCCGGTGGCCAGCATGGGATCGACCACCATGATGACGGAGCTTTCGTAGCCCTCGGGCATCTTGTAGTAGTACTCCTCGGGAAGATGGGTCTGCTCGTTTCGCACGAGGCCGATATGGCCCACGTGGGCAAAGGGCATGAGTTCCAGCAGGCCGTCGACCATGCCGAGACCGGCACGTAAGATGGGCACGATGGTGAAGAAGTCATCCTTGAGAACGGGAAAGGAACCGCGGCAAATCGGCGTATCGACCTCGCGTAGCTTGGTTGGGAAGTCGCGCGTGATCTCGTAGCCCATGAGGATGGAAATCTCCTTGAGAAGCATCCTGAACTCGGGTGAGGTCGTATCGCGATCGCGCATGTGCGTAAGCTTGGCCTCGATGAGCGGATGGTCGATGACGTGCACGCTTGCCATGGGTCTGCGCCTTTCGCGAGAGGTGGTGTCGTGAGGGATATTGTAGCCGTTGGCGCATTGGCAAGGACAATAGAACAATCTTTCATCTTGCTTATTTAGCAGCTATTTTAAATGCGTCATATATTGATATGGGAATCACAAGCGCGGCCTAGACAGCAGCACAACGACGCCGCCATGACCGGTAAATACCCCAGAGCACGGACAGCACAAGCACGACGAGCATCACACAACCGAAAGCCGGGTAGAGCTGAAAAGACGTTAACCCCGTTGCAGCCATAGCGTATGTCAACGTCTGCGAACTTGCACTTACGGCAAGCCCATTCGATGCCGCAACCACCGAAGTCGCCATGCCGTTTTTAGCATTGGGCACAAGCTCGGTGCAGTACGTATAGAAGAAGCAGAAATAGAACGCCCAGCCAAGACCGGCAAGTGCAAGAGTCATCGCTGCGACAATCTGCGAATCCGTCCACGACAAGATAAAGAAAGCGGCGGCAATGGCAAGCAGCCCCGGAATGTACACCTTATTCTTCAAAGCCTTGTAGAAAAAGCCGAACGCGATTGATCCGATAGCAGTAGATATGGTCAAGATACTCGTAAGCAACCCTGTAAACGCCTCATCGCCCAACCCCTTGTCGGAAACGTAAACGCCCACGAGATACAAAATAATGTAGTAGAGCAGGGCCACAAAGAAAACTTGTACTGTCAGCGGCACAATTGCCACCCACCATTTTTTCGTGGCCCCACCCTCATTAGTCCACGTCACGTTCATAGCCCGGCCAAGCGCACCGGCAGACGAACGTGATTCGCCATGTACTGCTTCCACGCGTTCGAAGGTATCTGTCTTTGGGGGAAAGGAGGGAAGGAACGCAACGAGCATGGCGAGAACGGGGACAGCAAGCCAATACGCCCTATAGGAAAGCACCCATCCGCCAACGGCAAGAAAGCCGGATGCAGATGCGAGCAGGGCGCCCAGCACGGACATGCAGGCGTTATACCAACCTACATAGCGCGCGTGCTGCGTATCATCAGTAAAAAGGTCTGCGAGAATGGCAAAAGCCGCTGTGTTAGTTATGCCCCAACCAATGCCGGTGGCGAGCAGCCTCATTACGACGAAATACCAAACATTCACATACAAGATGCCAAATACGGACGAGAGGGTAAAGATGGCAAAACCCGCGACCATGATGATGCGCTTGTCTACACGATCGCACAGGTATCCAGCTAGAAGACCAAACGGAAGCCCGACGAGCGCGGGACCCGTTATTCCCAGATTTACGAGCCACAAGGGCGCATCGGCAAATGCCTCGTAAACATTCGCGACTATTGGATTTATTACCAAATCCCCCATGGTGCACATGGAAGAAAGGAACAGTGCCGCCAATGCAAGAAACAAGCGCGGTCTCGAAATGTGGGTTGCGTTTGCCATCTATCAATCCCCCTATTGGCTAAGCCTCGTAGACAACTTGGCCATCAACAATGGTGAGAGCAACCTTTGCTTCGAGAATCTCTTCCGGAGCCGCGGTAAACAGGTTGCGATCCATCACCACAATGTCAGCCAGCTTACCTCTCTCAATCGAGCCAATCTCATGCTCGTAGCCCTCCGCGTAGGCAGCGCCGTAGGTGTACGCCTGCAAGGCCTGAGCCAACGTGATTCTCTGCTCTGGGACAAACCCTCCCTCGGGCTGGGCATCCCACGGCTGTTGGCGTGTTATGGCAGCATAGATACCCTCCATGGGATTGAAGTTCCAAACGGGGGCATCGGTTCCAAATGCAACGATTGCATGAGAATCAAGCAGCGATTTCTGAGGCCACATATACGGAATCCATTTCTCGCCCAGAAGCGCGGGGTAGCCCTCAACGTTGAGGACCGAGTGAATTGGCTGCATCGACGCGATTACGCCAAGCTGAGCAAAGCGCTCGATATCGTCAGGGCAACACGTTTCGATATGCTCGATGCAGTTATGGTGGCCCTTGAACCCTTGTTCCTTGCCAACCTGCTCGAACACGTCAAGCGCTTGCTTGACTGCTCCGTTGCCGATGCAGTGCAAACGCACGGAATAGCCAGCAGCATCCGCCTGTCGCACAAGAGAAAGTAGTTCGTCGTACGCAACAGTAGGCTCACCGCACGTAGAGGGATCGTCTGCATAGGGTTCTGTAAGATACCCGGTATGCGCCTCGCACACACCGTCCGTGATGAGCTTCACGCCGGCAAAGCGAACATGATCGCCAATGATGTTGTCTTGACACCAGCGCGCCCCTTCGAGACCGTCTGTCATCTTTGGGAAAAGACTAAGACGTATGGGCAGTTTTCCCTCTGCGTCAAATTCGTTGAATATTCTCATGTTGTCGTGCTCTTCTATGCCGCCGTATGGCCACACGACACCAGCGGCAGTAACGCCATGAGACAAGCATTCGTTGAACGAGGCGTTAAGCGCACGATCCATGTCACACGACACGTTCGCGAGCCCCCAAACGGGATCATTTGCGGGCGGCTCGAAATTAAGACCGGAAAGGCTTCCGTCGTCATTGCGTCCGATATAGCCTCCGTCCGGATCGGGCATGCCGGCAGTGTAACCAGCTGCGGCCAAACCAGCGCTATTCGTCCACCCCGTATGCATATCCCAACTAGCAAAATACGCTGGGCGATCAGGCACGAGCTCATCGAGGAGTTCCTTTGTCGGCTTTTCGCCGTTTTCCCAAGAATCGAAATTAAGATCGCAGCCCACAATCCACTTGTTTTCCGGATGTTGATTCGCAAATCCCCTGATTGCCTCGGAAACCTCCGCCTTGCTTGTCAAGCCCTCCAGAGAAAGCGTGTACTCGGCATCCTTCATGATGCCGTTCTGAAGAAAGTGCGTATGAGCGTCATTGAATCCAGGGCACACAAGAGCATCCCTGGCGTCAATTACGCGCGTTTCAAAACCAATGTGCTCGTCCGCTTCATGCTCGCTCAGGACATCAATGATGCGACCGCCCCTGATTACCACGGCACCTGCTACGGGTTCCAGCGTATTGCCGGTAAATATCGTTGAGCTTTTAATGACAATATCAGCCTTACTGGACATAGCCTTTCCCTTTCTATCGTTCTTGATGAAAAAAGGGGCGACCTCACAAGTCGCCCCTTAGCGAAAGCTAGATGATTACTTGTTGCCAAGCCCCTCATCACGCGCCTCGTTCGCCTGCTCTTGCACGGATTGCGCCTTACCACCCTTGCGCATGGACAAGACGAAGACAAGCGAAACCACCGCGACAGCAATGAGCACGTAACCGAAAATCGGCCATGCCTGGACAGCGGTCAGACCCGTCGCCCCAACAATTCCCGTCAGGAGATAAGACGAACCAGCCGCGGCCAATCCATCGGAAAACGCAACGATGGAAGTTGCCGTACCAGCCTTGGAAGCAGGGACGAGCTCGGTCACGCGAACATAGAAGTAGCAGAAGTAGAACGGCCAGAAAAAGCCGGCGACAACAACGCATACAATCGTGACGACGGGATTTGGGAAGAAGCCCATTGCAATGAAGCACACGCCCATGATGATGGTTGCTGGAATGTAGACAAAGTTTTTCATGCGCTTATAGACAGCGCCGAAAATCAGCGACGCTACAGCCGTTGCAATCGTGCCAGCAGAGGCCAACATACCGATGAACGCCTCATCGCCAACTCCTGCATCCATAACGTAAACGGCAATCATGTAAAGCATCACGAAATAGCAGATTGCAATAAAGAAAACCTGGACAGCGAGCGGCAGAGTCTTGACCCACCAGCCCTTGGGCGCGGGCGCGGGCTTGTTTTCGCTCTTTGCTGCGATATGACTTGGCGGAAGTTTCGGCAAGAACACGATGAGCATGATGAGCACAGGAACAGAAATCCAGTAGGTAAAGAATGCGTTCTGCCAAGCGGAAACGGCCAAAACACCGGCAACGGCTGCCATAATTGCGCCCATGATGGACATCACGGAGTTATACCATCCAACATATTTTCCATGCTCATCTTCATTCGGGAACATATCCGCGAGAATAGATAGAGCAGCCGTGTTAGTGATTCCCCAGCCCACACCAGTCGCGAAGCAACGCAGGGTGACGAAGGCATAGATGTTTTCCTGAGCACCGAACACGGCGGACACCGTGAAGATGGCAAAGCCGGCTACCATGACCCATTTCTTGTCTATGCGATCGCAGAGAAGACCTGCCAAGAGGCCGAATGGAAGTCCGACGAGCGCCGGACCTGTAATGCCGAAATTGATAAGCCACTCGGGATCGTTCGCAAACACTTCATAAAGATTTGCCACGATAGGATTGACAACCAAGTCACCCAACGTGCACATGGACGACAGGAACAGCGCCGCAAGCGCAAGCACCATCCTGCCCTTCGAAAGCTGCTTTGCTTCAGTCATTTCTCCCCAATCCTTTCTTCGGAAGCATTAGGCAGCGCCCTCTGCGCCGCCATGGAAGATGGAGGGACTTTAGCCCGCAAGCTACGGAAGACGAAACATTCGAAGTTTATGGTTTAGAGATTGTTCACAGCCGCTCTCCTCGCAATGAGGCCGTATTCGAGAATGGAGGCGTATATTGACATACCCATAAGTTGCTTATGGTTTGCGAGGTCACAGGCATACCTGCCATGAAAAGTGTTGCATAATAGCGAGACCGAGAACAAGCAGGGGAAGGTCGTGGGTATGCCCGAATTGCAAAACACGTCAATGGCCCCCAGCAGAATAGACGGCCTAGTGCCCGTCCCCTATGTCGGGATATCCTTCTTGCAATCCTGGATTTTCATGCTTTTCTATGCTCGAAGCGCGGGAATCGAAGCGGCCGCTCCCATTTCGCTCATGAGCAATTCCTATATGTTTAGCGCAATCATCATGGTGCTCACCGTGCTGGCCATAGCGTTCTGGCCATCTAATCTCAATAATCACCTGATGTCTTCGACAATGAAGGCAGTGGCGCCTATTTCACTAGCCATCAGTACAGCGGTTTTGATCACATGCGAAATGCTGGGATGCATCTGGCCCCTCTATGTAAGCTCTGCGGCCGCGGGTATCTTTTCTGGCATCATGTCTCAACAATGGATAATCGCCTACCGACGAGTGGATTTACGGACGCTCATATGCAGCTTTCCCGTGCTCATTACCGTCGCCATAGGCACTTGCGTCACCGCCATGTACCTGCCGCATACGCTCATGATGGGCATTACGGTTATCCTCCCCTGTATTTCTGGATTCATGCTGCACGCCGTTAGAAAGTACCTCTTTCCTCTCACAGATATTGACACCGGTCCTAAAGATAAGCCTCTTAACTTCGCAATGGTTCTTCTGCCTGTGGGCATATTCGGGTTCGCAACGGGATTTCTCGACTTCTTCTCGTTCGAAAGCGCTTATACCTTCATTTTCTACGCTGCTGTATCCGTCATTCCCTTTGCGATTTCAGGTGCATTCGTGCTTCTGCACAACCGCGCAAATGCCATGCAATGCCTCATACTCCCCTTGCTCGTGCTTATAATGCTGCTCGTTCCCTTGTTCATCCTCGCTGACGCCCTACCAGCCTCGAATTTCATCGCTATTGGAGAACTTGGCAACGAGATAGTGCTATTCGCCATCGCAGTAGGATTTGCGGCATTTTTTGACCTCTCCTCTCTCAAAACTTATGCACTTGTTC